>Ga0123355_10021278_pt1 | contig 10380 bp, 10 predicted proteins | sample TergutEmb28metaG_3_FD_89872 | JGI IMG/M metagenome (GOLD analysis project Ga0123355, IMG submission 89872) | Embiratermes neotenicus P1 segment gut microbial communities from Petit-Saut dam, French Guiana - Emb289 P1 | ecosystem: Host-associated > Arthropoda: Insects > Digestive system > Gut ... | reverse complement strand
GCGGTCGCACGCCTCCTCCAGAAGATACCTTCGAAGAAGCTGCTTTTCTGAAGACGCTCGGCGAAAAGCAAAAATCCGTTTCCGTCAAACTGATGGACGGACAGACCGTTCAGGGATGGATCGAGTACTACGACAAGAACATGGTGCGCCTGACGCGCCAGGGCGCGCCGAACTTATTCATCTTTAAGCACCAGATCATGTACATTGCCGAGGACGGGAAGAAGAAGTAGCCGCTTCAGGCTCTCGGCATCCGCCTTCGGCGAAGGTTGCGCAATGTCGCCAACAAAGTTCTCGAGAGCCGGCAGCCGGGCGCCGGAATCTCCCATGCCTTCAACGGTCACAACAAACCATTCTGACTGCTTCTTGCCCGCAATGTCGGCCATTGCCCGCGAGGCCGGCGCGTTGCTGATACATCATTTTCACCAGGGGCTGAAGATCGAATACAAGGGCGAAGCCGATCTGGTGACGGCGGCCGATCGGGCTTCCGAGGCGTTGATCCGCGAGCGGATCAAGAAACAGTTTCCTTCGCACGATGTCCTCGGCGAGGAACAGGGCCTGAGCGATCAGGGCAGCGACTATCGCTGGTATGTCGATCCGCTGGATGGTACCACCAACTTTGCGCACGGTTATCCAGTTTTCTGCGTATCGATCGCGCTCGAACAAAGGGCGTCGAATGCGCGAGTCGCGGCGGTGATCTATGACCCGACCCGCGACGAACTTTTCACCGCCGAGCAGGGAAAGGGCGCGCAGCTCAACGGCAAGCCGATTCACGTCTCGAAAGCTGCACAGTTGAAGGAATGCCTGGTCGCGACCGGATTCCCGAGCCACAAGCGGCACCAGAATCCCAACATTCATTTCTATCACCAGATCACGCTGCGTACGCACGGTGTGCGCCGCGCCGGATCGGCTGCCCTCGATTTGTGCTACGTGGCCTGCGGCCGCTTCGATGGCTTCTGGGAATTCAATCTCAATCCCTGGGATACAGCCGCGGGGGTGCTGATTGTGGAAGAAGCTGGAGGCAAGGTAACCCGCTTCGACGGCGCTCCTTTCCAAATCGACAGCCGTGAAACGCTGGCCTCCAACGGTCGCGTGCACGACGTGCTGCTTGACGAGTTCCAGGCCATCTTCGCGGGCCGCGGCCTCGATCCGTTGCCGGACCCGCGCCTGTACCAGAGGTAAGGAGCCGCGGGTTCTCGCGCTGCAGGCTTCGGCCGCAGATCTTAACCTGCGGCGTAGGAGTTCAACATTCGGCGGGAAGCGCGAACACCAGACCCCGAGCCCGAAGCCTGAAGTCCATAGCGTTACAATGAGAGCGTGGGAATCCGGTCCGCGCCGGCGGCCGAAATCCAGGAAGATCTCAGGTTACCCCGTGATCCATTCACTGCTCGAGCGTAAAATCGAAAAGCGTCCAGACAAGGTCCGTCTTCAGGGCCGGATCCTGTTTCTTACCGAAGACCCCGAACTCATCAAGCAGCAACTGGCGGGCGTAGATTTGCCATGGGACACGAAAAATCCCGCCAACAATCCCAAGCTGCGCGACGACATTTCAACCGACGAGATCACACCGGCGCACTATTGCTTCTATTTTGATCAGACGCTGGGGGAGATTCCCTATCTCGGCCTGAAATGCGGCGACGTCACGCCCATCGGCCGCGGAGATGTGAAGCGCGGCGGATTCGTCTGCGCCGTCAGCGGCAAGCGCCGCGGCAAGGGATCGAGCCGCGAGCAGTCTCCCTATGCCGAGATGTGCGCCGGCATCCGCGTGGTGATCGCGGAAAACATTGAACGCATCTACAAGCAAAATTGCCAGAACCTCGGCGTGCTAACATCGACGAATTTCTCCTTGATCGATCGCATCCGCAGCGGGGAAGAGGTTGCGCTCAGCGAGTTCACCGCCGGGGAAGACGAAATCACCCGCCAGGTGATCGAATACGGCGGCTTGTTCCCCTTCAACGTGGCGCGAATGCAGGGAAAAGTCTCGCTGCCGCAGCTAAGAACAGAAAAACGCGGCATGACGTTGGCCGAGAAAATCTTCGCGCGCCACATGATCCAGAGCACGAATCGTGCAGGGACGGACGCACTGGTCCCTCCAGCGAGGGAAGCCGGCGCGGTCCTCGGCGTTCCCTTCGTCCAACCCGGCGACACAGGCTTTGCTTGCGCCGACCTGCGCTTCAGCCACGAGTACGTCACTCCCATGGCTGCCATCTTCTTCGAGCACTACGTCGGCAAAGACGCAAAGGTGAACGATCCATCGAGTATCTTGTTCTTCCGTGATCACCTCACGTTTCTCGACGAGGTGATCTCCGAGGAAAAGAAAAAACTCGGTCTGCTCGACCTCGCGACGCAGCTCAAACTCAAGCAGCAGGATTTCGCGGCCAAGCAGGGAATCCAACTGCACGGAGAGCTCAGCGACCGCAAGGGCTCAGAGGGAATCTGCCACTCCATTGTTCTGGAAAGCTACGCCCTGCCGGGGCAACTCAATATTGGTTCCGACTCGCACACTCCGCACGTGGGCGCAATCGGATGCGTCGCGTTTGGCATCGGCACGACCGATGTTTTTAACTCCTGGATCACGAGAGATGTCCGCGTGCGAGTGCCGGAGTCAGTGAAGGTCATCGTTCGCGGCAAGCGGCATCCGAATGTAACCGCGAAGGATTTCATCCTGAAAATTCTCAGCCTGGACTATGTCCGGAGCGGCCAGGCGCTGGCGAAGGTCATGGAATATGCGGGCGAGGCCATTGAAGAACTCAGCGTCGACGAGCGCGCCACCATGACCAACATGGCCGCCGAAATCGGCGGATTCACCGGGATCGTTGTGCCCGACAAGAACGCAGTCGATTTCCTGGTCGAGCGCCGGGGCGTGGATCGCCGGAAGGCCGAAGCCATGGTTGAAGGTCTCTATAGCGATCCCGATGCCCAATATGCGCACGTCATCGAGCTCGATGCCGCCGAGATCACTCCCATGGTCGCGACTCCGGGCGATCCCGGCAATGGCAAGTACGTTCGCGAACTGAATACGCCGGTGCCGGTCGAGATTGCCTACGGAGGCACCTGCACCGCCGGCAAAAACGAAGACATGGACATGTACGCGCTGGTGCTCGCCGATGCCCTCAAGCGCGGCAAACGCGTGGCCGCCTCGGTGAAGTTTTTCATCCAGTTCGGCTCGCAGGAAACGCGCGACTACTGCCTGCGGCAGGGATATTTGGATGTCTTCCGCAAGGCTGGAGCGCAGGTGATCGAGCCGAGTTGCGGTGCCTGCATCAACGCCGGCCCGGGCGTATCCACGCGACCCGACCAAGTCGTAATCAGCGCCCAAAACCGCAACTTCCCCGGCCGCAGCGGACCAGGACAGATGTATCTGGCTTCGCCGCTCACGGTCGCGGCCAGCGCGGTTGCGGGCTACATCGTTGAGTACGAACCGACCGAGAAGAGGCAAGCGGTTACGGCTTAGGTTTCCTACCGATTTACTGTTGTAGCGCGAGCTTGTACCGCCTGTTTTCCAGCAGGTCCTCGATTTCGACGGTATTCGAACCAAGCTTCAGAATTTGGTAGCGCCGGTCAACGATATCGCCTTCAAGCCCGATGAAGATGTCCCCATCCTGAGTCAGGCAGACTTTGCGCGGAGAGTCCCGCGTGGTAGCAATCCCGAAAAACCTCAGTCGAATCGTGGGCGCTTCCGCTGCCGGTGGAATGATAGCCGGCGGCGTTGGCTGCGGCTTCGGTGCGAGCCGAGTCTCCGGCTGGTCATCCTCGTAGGAAAGAAAGATATTTCTTCCGCTGCCCTCGTACACGTCGTGTTCGGTCAACTCCAACTGGGCAATGTGCAGTGTCGGATCCGGAGAGTCAGACCTATTGGCTTTGATTTTTCGGGCGGGAAGCGGCGACGGAGCAGTAGTTGTCGCGCTACACAGCGAACTAGCTGACGCCGATAATTCCGTTTCGAAAATCCAGTGCCCGAGCATCAGCAGAGCTGCCGCGCTGACGGCGCCGGCTACGAAAACTTTTCGGCGATCCTCAACCCCAGCCTTCATTTCCGTGAGCACTCGAATCCGTTCCTCGATACGAACGAATCCGCGAGCGCGACTTGCAGGAGAATATGGAGGTGGTCGGATCAATTCGTGGACAGCAGGGGGCGGGCTATTGTCGATACGGACCGAGAGACAAGAAAGAATTTGTCCTGGAATAGCAAGTCTTGTCATCTCTGAGACCCATGCATTTGCCGACAGCACAGTGGCTCAGAAGTCCTTCGTCGCAAAGTGTTGAAGTTCAAGCGTCTGCTAACTTCTTGAAGATTGCGCGCGTCTTAAGTTCAGGAGTGACGCCATGAACCGTTCCCGCCTGCTTCTTGCCAGCTTCGTCGTGATCAGCTTCGTCGTTGCCGCTACTGCCTTCCGGGCTACAACTGTTATCCCTCGGGCGGGAGTCGTCTCGCCGGCTGCGCCTATGCTCGAACCGCGCTCCGGCCACAGCGCGACGTTACTGCCTGACGGCAAAGTGCTCATCGCAGGTGGGATGCGACGCAATCAGGATTTCTACAAGTCCGCAGAGCTGTACGATCCGTCGACGGGCAAGTTTCAGCCCACCGGGGAGATGAACGAGCGCCGCGTGGGACAAATCGCTGTCCTGTTGCGCTCGGGCAAAGTTCTGGTCGCGGGAGGATGGGTTGGCCATGGCGGCACGGATGCGGCCGAACTGTACGACCCGGCTACCGGAAAGTTCACCGCAATCTCGAAGATGACGGTAGGGCGCGGCAGGCCGAGCGCGACTTTGCTGGCCGGTGGCGATGTGCTCATCGCTGGGGGAGAAGAACAAGACAACGAGTCACTCGGGTCGGCCGAGGTCTTCCGTGAAAAGACGCTTTCCTTTCAGCCGACCGGCTCCATGCACCACGCTCGCGTTTGCCACACGGCAACGCTGCTTCATGATGGCCGTGTTCTGATCGCGGGCGGTTATGCGGACAGCGTTTCCTCAAGTGCCGAGATCTACGATCCGAAGACCGGCTCGTTCAGAGAAACCGGCAGTCTCCAAACCGCCCGCTCGAAGCACACCGCCGGGCTTCTTTCCGATGGACGGGTGCTCATTGCCGGTGGCTCCGCCAATCGCGGCTGGAACGGAAATCTGAACAGCGCGGAAACCTACGACCCAAAAACAGGCAGGTTTGCCCCGGCGTTTCCCTTAAACGACAGCCGCTTCAAGCTGCCTGAAGAAGCCGTCCGGCTCGCCGATGGAAGACTCCTGGTTGCCGGCGGAAGCAAACAGGTCGAAGTGTTTGACCCAGGTAGCGGAAGATTCCTGGTTGCATCCGGGGTAATGGCCGATGCGCGCCACTACATGTCGGAAACGAAGCTGAAAGATGGCAGCGTGCTGATGACGGGCGGCTATCCCAATAACGATCAGGCCACGGCTCAAACGTGGATCTACAAACCCTAGGCTGCGCCCGCGACTCGCTGCTTTTGCTGGTCGAAGCGGCGCGCTCTGCTTTGAGTTCCGCTAATGCCGGAAAAGAACTCGGAGCGACCAGCGTGCTGCTCCGCCGGCAGGGCGCCATTCTTGCGGGCCGCCACCAGCATATTCATCGCCTCGCCAACCAAAGACGGCTCGGGGGAGACATTGCGGTGTTTGTCACTGCGCGGAAGTTAGCTACTCTAATTTACCGGCTGCTGCGATGGGGTCAGCCATACGTAGACGAAGGTGCAGTCGCCTACGAAACTCGTTATCAGCAGCAGCGCATCGGACGCTTGGCGGCCACAGCCAAACAACTCGGCTATCAGCTGGCTCCCATACCTGCTTGAATCACGCAATAGCGAAAGCAGTAAAGTCACAGATCAGGTCACTCTAGTTTTCCCGGGGCAGGAAGGGGTACCTGACGATTTTACCGTGGCTTGTAGTTACCTCGGACAGTCTCTGCAAGTGGTTGAATTTAAGCAGGATGGCCCAAATCAACCACCTAGATTTCCGCAACTTTTTCGCGCCTGGATGGTTCCAATACGTAGAAGGATTTGAAGGTTCCTGAAGATTCTGTGAGAGAGAAAACAGGAAGCAGGGAGCTGGAGGTGAATATGAGATACATGAAATATGTTGCGATCCTGGCGGTACTCATGGTGCCGATGGCATATTCCCAGGCACAAGTGAGTGTGGGAGTCGGGGTTGGACCGGTGGGAGTGGCGGTGGGTCCGGCTCCGGTTTGCGCGTATGGCTATTACGGATACTATCCGTACGCTTGCGCGCCCTATGGCTATTACGGTCCTGACTGGTTCGTCGGCGGACTATTCGTTGGAGCTGGCCCGTGGTTCCATGGTCCGGGATGGCTCGGCCGCTGGGGCTGGGCGAACGGCTGGTATGGCCGTCCGTGGGTTGGTCATCCCGGATGGGGACGCGCCTGGTATGGTGGCCGCGGCTACGTTGGCGGCGGATTTCGTGGCGGATTCCATGCTCCGGTGGTAGCGCACGGTGGGTTCCATGCAGCGCCTGCTTTCCACGGCGGCGGTGGGTTCCATGCGGCGCCTACGTTCCACGGTGGCGGCGGATTCCACGGTGGCGGCGGAGGGTTTCATGGCGGACGCCGGTAAGTGAATCGCATCAGTGAGTGCTCAAAACGGCTGGCAGCTTTGAAGCTGCCGGCCGTTCTGTTCTCGCCACGTTTCGGTTTCGCGATTTATCACGTCCAAAAAGTCCTTGCACTTTGTCATTCCGACTTCGTTTTTTTTCATTTCGACCCCAACAAGAATCTGTTGTCCGCGCTGTTCCTCCGCCCGCATTCTTGCTAGAATGGCCGGTCCGCTGAACCGCCGCGGTAGTAAAATACTCGCAGAGACTCTCAGGAGATTCAGACCTTTATGACCTATGTGATTGCTGAGCCGTGCATCGGCACCAAAGACACCGCTTGCGTGGATGCGTGTCCGGTGGATTGCATTCATCCCAAGAAAGATGAGCCCGCGTATGCGACTGAGGAGTTGCTGTATATCGATCCGGTAGAGTGCATCGATTGCGGCGCTTGCGTTCCGGTCTGTCCAGTGTCGGCGATTTTTGCCCTCGATGATCTGCCGGAGAAGTGGAACGCGTTCACCGAGCGCAACGCCAAGTACTACGGCCGCTAACCTTGCGGCTGCTGCGCGGTTGATCGTTTCAGAGGCGCGCGTCCTTCGATGGGCGTGCGCCTTGTTGTTTTTGACAATATTTATTCGCTCGAGCGGTCTACTTGAATCCGCGATCGGCGTTGCCGAGAACTTCGGCGTCAATGCCGGTATGTGCCTTCAGCGAGTCCAAGATTTTGAGATAGTCGTGGCCGCTCATCTCGAGCAGCAGAACTTTGTGCCCGTCCGGCTCGTTGTAGTCAATCTTGAGCCAGTGTTCCTTTCCTCCCATGACTTGCAGCGTGTATTCGTACGCGACCCTTTCGATCTTGCCGTAAGGAACACTGATCAGATCCCGTTTCGCCGGCTGGACTTCGACTGCCTTGCGATCGTCGTTGAACGTCAACACGGCTTTGACCAGCCTGCCCTTGGGAAGGGGCAGCTTGACGGTGTGGAAGGAACTCTGATCGCAGAGTCCGGCGGGAGCGGTTGCGCACAGGATGATGAGCAGTAGGAGGATTCGTTTCACAATCCGAAGAGTATATCGGAAATGAGGGATGCCCAATTGCTTCCTGCTGGTAGCAGCTCTATCTGTGAGAACCGTTCTATGAGAAAGCGGCGGGAATGTTCGAGAAGGTCGCTTGAAATTCTACATGGAACTTTGCCCTGATTTTGGAATTCGGGCGCCCTGCTGACTTCAGAAGTGTGCCAGGCCGTGGCGACGGCTCCGCCAGAGGCGCTGGATGTTCAGATACGAGGTGCCCGCTCCAGCTCTGATGTCCCGTCCGGTGAAAGAGGTAGCCGATTGCCATGATGCCGAGGGTTTCAAGGGTGAAGTTGACCGCCAATCCGCCATTACTCGCGCAGCAGAGCCGGGCGACAGGTTGAGCTCGCGCCTGCCACTGGCAAGGCTGGAACGGGTAACGAAGAAGTCGCCTGTAGGCCGTCGCGCTGAGGCCGCAATCAGAGTGCTGTTCTCACGATCCCAGAAACGGGGTGCCTGCGCGGCGGCCGCCAGGAGTACACCGGGCCTGATGCCATGCGACGAACGGATTCCTGGGCGGCCAGCCATGCAGGCAGTGACCACATCATCTCCAGGATGGCGGGCGGCTGAAAGATTCGGGTTCTGGTCAATTTGCCGTCGGCGGCCACCGCCATCCGGACTTGTACTGTGACATCTGGGCCCGGTCATGTAAGGGCGCTAGAGTGCCAGTGACGGGGATCACGTCGGTTAACCTCATGGCAGTCGTAAATGGCTTGTTTTCTTTTAGACCGCTTCTGTGGGGATTCGCGGGCAGGTTGGGGCCATTGGCCGCTTCGACGACAATCCGGCCGTTCTGGCAACTGTTAAGTTTCTCATTCCGACGAGCAAACAGGAAGGAGGCAGCATGAAGGGGCGCAGGAAGATCATTGTTTATATCGCAATCAGCGCAGACGGTTACATCGCACGTCCCGACGGCGACGTCGAGTGGCTCTCGCGTCCCCAGCCGAAAGGCAATTACGGGATCGCGACGTTCTTCAAGTCGATCGACACCATCTTGTGGGGGCGCAAAACCTACGCAAAGGAATCGAGATGGGGATGATTGCGGGCTCAGTCCGTTAAGAACATCTGGATGATGGACGGCGGGGAAATATTGGCGCCTTTCTGGACGAGGGCGAGATCGACGAGTTCATGTGATTCCGATCCTGATTGGAGAAGGAATTCCGCTGATCCAGCCGCGGCATAGGTCGATTCCCCTAGAATTGTTGTCAACGAAAAGATTTCCCGATGGAGTGGTACGTCTCGGCTACAGCGTCACTCCCAAGCAACAGTGAAACAAAAAGTCGAGGCCGCATCGTTGTTTTGCCCACAGCTGACGAATCGGTGCCCCACTTCTTGAGCGCGCGGCTTCTGCGACGGGAAGAGGGGATTTTCGCTGGATCTCAAAGCTGACGTCCGGAAGCCGCTTCCACTAGAATCGAGCCTTCACACGCAAAATCTCCATGGCCCTCCGAGAGTCAGAAGCGATCGTACTGCGCACTTATCCCATGCGCGAAGCCGATCTGCTGGTCACGCTGTTTACGCGTCTGGAGGGCAAAGTGCGAGGCGTGGCGCGGTCAGCCAAAAAATCGAAGCGGCGCTTCGGAGGCGCGCTCGAGCCGCTGACCCATGTGCGTTCGTTTTACGATGTCCGCGAGGGTCAGGAGCTGGCGCGCCTCGATTCCTGTGAGGTGATCGACTCACCGCTGGCCGCACAAGTGAGTTACGCGCGCGCCGTTGCCCTGGGCCACATCGCCGAGTTGCTCGACGAATTGCTGCCCGACCGCGAAGCCAACGACGCCATCTTCCGCCTGACGCTGTCGGTTCTGCACGTGCTATCGGGCTCTGACATCTGGATGCCAGTCACGTACTTCGAACTCTGGCTAACACGGCTGACCGGCTTCCTGCCCGAGCTCACCGAGTGCGTAGTCTGTGGGCGCAATCTGAACGGCAGCCGTGCCTGGTTCCATGCCCTCGCCGATGGCCTGATGTGCGCCGACGACAAGCGTCTCGCATCGTCAGAAATCTCCGCCGCGTCGCGCGTCCTCGCCGCGCAAATGTTCCACGCCCCGGTCGAAAGCTTCGCCGAAGAGCCCTGGCCCAAGTCGCAAGCCGCGGACCTGCGCAAACTCCTGATGCAGATTCTCCAGCGGCATCTCGAGAAGAAACTGGTCACGGCGGGCATGCTCGAGAAAGAGGACTTTTAGTCGTAGACGTCACCCACGGGCGTGGAGTGGTGGAAAAAGCTTACGCATAGCGGTATCCTTGATCAGGGCTAGGGAATCTTAGCTGGGGAATCCTAGAAGGTAAGCGGTTCTGGGGAGGTGCTTTATTTACCTCATTCGGTACTGTGCAGTGACGCTGGCAATTCTTCTGGCGGGCTCGGTTTCGGCCGTTGTGCTGGGGGGAGTCGAACGGGCTGCGGCGCAAGATCAGACGGCCCCGTCCAGCCAGCCTGTCCAAGATCAGACGGCCCCGCCTAACCAGCCTGTCCAAGATCAGAGTGCGCCGCCCAACCAGCCTGACCAGGCTCCTTACGCCAAACTAAACGCGCAGCAACTGGGGCGGCTGGTAGCGCCGATTGCGCTCTATCCAGATTCTCTGGTGGCGCAGATTCTGGCGGCTTCTACCTATCCTTCGCAAATCGTGGATGCCGAAGACTGGCTCAAGTCGCATCCCGGCCTGAGCCCCTCGGACCTTGGGGCGCAGGTCGATCAGCAGCCATGGGATCCGAGCGTGAAGGCGTTGGTGCAGTTTCCTTCCGTGCTGGAGAATCTCAGTTCCAAT
>Ga0123355_10021276_pt1 | contig 10380 bp, 7 predicted proteins | sample TergutEmb28metaG_3_FD_89872 | JGI IMG/M metagenome (GOLD analysis project Ga0123355, IMG submission 89872) | Embiratermes neotenicus P1 segment gut microbial communities from Petit-Saut dam, French Guiana - Emb289 P1 | ecosystem: Host-associated > Arthropoda: Insects > Digestive system > Gut ... | reverse complement strand
GCCATTATCTCCCAAACCGTTCAACTTTGGATATAGGTGTTTTGGGTTATATCGGTATAGTTTAACATAAGGAACACCCTCCCGAAGTCTGGTCCGTTCCTCCTGTTACACCCTGTATAACTGCAATATCAGCAGACGAAGCAGGTTATGGGAAACTTTATGGCTTAAGGTTAAGAGCAACATCAACTCAAAAATGTGAATATATGTCACACATTGGCAAACTATGAATACGTATAAAATTTACTGGAAGAAATCTGTACAATATTCATTTGAGGTCGAAATGGTATTTGTGAAAAAGAAATTTCCTGACGAAACATTTTTTCGTGAAGCAACAACTGAGGGTTGAATTCAAAGCGAATATTTTTCTTACTTAACAATTTAATAATAATAATTTCTAATCTTTAGCCGTTTTACTCAGATACACTAGTAAGTAAGGGGACCGCGGTAGCACAGTGGTTAAGCCGCTGTGCTACAGATCGGAAGGTCGCTTGTTCTATTCCAGATGGTGTCATTGGAATTTTTCATTGACATACAATCCTTCCGATCGCACTATGGCCTTGGGTTTGACTCAGCCTCTAACAGAAATGAGTACCAGGAGTATTTCCTGGGGGTAAAGGCGACCGGTGCGTAAGGTTAACAACCTTACCACCATCCTGGGCCATTGTCACGTAATCTGGGAACTTTAACTTCCTGGAACCCTCTGGGCCACTCCAGGCCTGTAATGGGACTGATTTTTACACTAATAAGTGAACATTTTATAGCAGCCAACTGCAGTGTCATCACTATAATTGTTTTGCACACGTTTAAGCAATTTATTTTCCTCGCTAGTTCTGTGTGGACTGTATGCAGCATCAGACGAGTCGCTGTGTTACCGTTGTGTCAAAGCCCTGCTGACTGTCATGTCGGAACATCTGAACCAATCAGCGCAAAGGAATGTGCTGATTCTTTTAAGGAGGGCAACATGAGGATGGGAATAGAGTGTTACCTCGGCTAACGAGTGACCATGCTAACGAATTTTTCGGCTAACGAAGATTTTTTCCGCTGTTTTTCGGACTCGGCTAACGAATATGGATTCGGCTAACGAATGTTTTAGTGGATGCGCGCGCTAACATAAAACAGCAAATATGAACGGTCGGGCCATTCCAGGAGCTTATCTTTTCCGTCTGTATGTGTGTTTCGGCTAACGAAGATTTCGGCTAACAAATGTGGCCCCGGAACGAATTATCTTCGCTAGCCGAGGTATCACTGTATAACTACTGGCTGTACAGTAATAGATGGTGATGCACCGGTATTCGTAATACAACATATATTGGTTGCTTTATATTGAAGATGGTAATAATATAAATTTAGGCTTATAGCTTACGATTAATTAGTGTAAGCCACCGACAAGTTATCAGTCTTACATATCTGTCCTTGAGCGACAGACTCCTCTTTCGCTGTGCTTTGTAATTATGCATTTAGAGTCGAAGAGTTAAAAAAAAAATAGGCCAGAGTTTAATATTTGGCCATTCGTGGCCATTTACTCCCGCTTGTTAGGTTAGGAATACGCGGATTGTTACATCCGCACTTTCTATACGCCTTCAATGAATTGATCTAGCAACCTGCCTTTCTTATCAGCTTCTTAAAGCCCAGTGACTATTTCATATACCACCTGGTTAAACATTAAAAATTGTTGAAGAATAAGAGACCAACTTGATGTCACAATTTATTAAGTTTTATTTCACTTCTCCTATCCTCAACATGTTTCGCACATTAATACATCCATCATCAGGAGCCTGCGACTTTTTTATTGTATCACCATATTGGTTGTGTGTTGGAGTTTCGGTGTGGCTTGTGGGGTGGTATCCGTGTGGCAGGCTTCAGCAGGCTCCTGATGATGGATGAATTAATGTCCGAAACATGTTGAGCATAGGAGACGTGAAATAAAACTTAATAAATTGTGACATCAAGTTGGTACCTTATTTTTCAACTATCACAATAATGCACGGTCCGATATATATAAGATTAAAAATTGTATTTGTGTGTTTTGTGTGTATCTAAGAACAGCGATTATTTCTCTCGACGGCATGCATTGGGTAATTTTATTACCAAGAAATATTGTGTTTACCGCGTGATAAGAACTGAATATTAATTCCGGTTACTCTCACCCTTTAAAGGTTTTAAATAATTTTTAGGAATATCTTCAGTATAACGACAAGTTGGAAGCTGCGAATCACGAATAGAAGCAAAGAAGGGAATAACTTTGAGAGCGTTCTCCGATTTCAGAATTCAGTGACTTGTGTCTTGTCAGTCATTTGTACGTAGGAATTCTGGTTAAGTTCGTGTGTAAAGGGAGCATGAGAGGGTCTAAAGTTGTAGGATCTTTAGATGCGAACATTTCTGTTAGGAACACACCTGTTTGCTATTGCAGTGTACCTCTCTGTTTCTGTCAAATCCCCCGTAACCTTCGTCATACAAAAAACTCTTTACTTAGACTCGCCAACGTATCTCGACGGTTACCTAACAGTAGAGGGATCGCTGGGAGAGAAATTTTATTACAAAGACTTGGATCTGGTAATGTTGATAACCCAATCTTCATGTTTGCACCGTGCATGAATGATAATTACACACTCTATTATCCAACTAATGCACAATATATAATATGTAGATACAATTAAAATTATAAAATATTTAAAAGTGCTCCAACATGTTTCGGATCACAGAGGATCCATCATCAGGGAGCCTTGTACTGTGCTTGGCTAAAAATTAAAAGAATGATTCTATCGTGTCCGTTGATATGGACAAGGTCGGTGTTATGGCAGCGTATATACAGTGAACTACACACACGCACAACGGGTCAGAATATGCTGCCATAACAACGACCTTGTCCATGTCAACGGACACGATAGAATCATTCTTGTAATTTTTAGCCAAGCACAGTACAAGGCTTCCTGATGATGGATCCTCTTTGATCCGAAACATGTTGGAGCACTTTTAAATATTTTATAACTTTAATTGTATCCACATATTATATATTGTGCATTAGTTGGATAGTAAAGTGTTTGATAACCCAAGTTACAGCTTCCAAAGTGTTCAATTCGGCGATGTGAAAAAATGCATTTTATTGCATTTTTATTGCAATGCTTAAATATTTCTTGCTACGGACTTTTACCTAACATAGAATTATGAAGACTGGTTGAAGACATAAGGCTCTGGGTTCAAGATTTTGCAGATTTACTTTCTTACTTTTGGCCTATAGCTGTATCCTCTGGGAACTACAACAATTGCCTAACCACTGTTACATCCGGCCCATCGCAACACAGAAGAGAGCAAAATATAGATTTGTTATCGAAGACTCAAGTAGTGGTGCAGTCACGACGTCACCATACTGGTTGCAGCCTTGCGGATGGAAATTGTTCTCCGCCCTTTTGAAGTCATGAGAAGGTCATGTTTTGCCAACAATTTTGAAGCATTATTATTTTAAATGTCAGAATATCAGCTCGTGTTCTCAAGAACAGATCATTTTCCCTTCTATTCATATCGTTTAATCGTAACTCAGAACATAAAATGTCCGTTTCCATTAACTGTCTTCTTAAATATTTGAGTATGAGTGATGTTTTGCAGTTGGATCGATTGATATGGTGCGTCCAGTTTGTTCTGTAAAACTCGAGTAGACTCCACCCGGTTTCAACGACAAATTAAAATTTCTACTGTCGTGCATGAAGCGATTTTTCAAGGGTACTGCTTCAGCTGTGGTCATTCCGAAGTGAAGATTGAAGAACTGTTGTATCCCACGATGAACATTTTGCAAAATGTGTGAATGTATACTTCTAGAAAGCTGCTCCAACTGCAGACGTTCCGCATATGCAGAAGATAGAAGTGGGTTATAAATGTCGAGTAGATTTGATGGAATGTGTCGCTACCTATTCCAAGTTAACATCTCGAAATTCGCCTGAAGGAATGTGAGAAACCTGGGCCAGGAGAGTAGGCAACCTGGCTGAGTTTCGAAGAGGGTATCATCCAAAAACTGTGTTAGAATATTTTCTCTCCGCCTTGCTATAGTAATGCAATTCAAAATAACCATAATGCGTCTAATGTGAAAGGAAAAAGAAGCGAAGAAGAAAGAAATGAGGAAGAAATAGGATATTTGAAAGGAAGAAAAGAAATGAAAGAAATGTGTGAATGAAGGAAGAAATATAAAAGCAATATTTAAAGAGAAATACAGACAGGAAATGACAAAAGTGGAAGAAAGAATAAAGCTAAAAGGGATAGAGAGAAAGAAATAGAGGCTGGCTTCTTGATTGGCCACGGACAGCGGAATTAGAGTTAAAAAGTATGAAGACCTTACTCCTCTGCATATGGAAGTGCAAAACGTCTGCATTAAGACCTAAATTCGCCTCGTTTTAAAGTAAACCAATAACGGTCAGCGATAGTGCTCTGATACAGCCAAAACATTAAACAAACAGGTTTGTGGAATGGGAGTCCGCAGCAGTTTATGACTGCTAGTAGTTATTGTTAGTGGTCTACTCGTAATGTCTGACAAATGGGCCCTGCATTTTGACAATTCGAGGGGAGAGAAGTGTTGTTTGAAAGGTTAGGGTTGGAGAATGGTGCTTGTCACGTGAAATCGGGAACTAGGGAGCAATTCAGATACTGAAACATGCATAATAATAACCCACAGTGCCCAGACAGAATTACGGTACAGCACTTTCTGCCAATTTGGTAGCCACAATTTTCATTGTAACAAAACTGTGAACCACTTCAGAACTAAGTGCTATAATGCAATACTAAACCGCATCCCTCCATCTGATAGAGCATAATATTGTCGGAACAAACAGTAGATGTATCATGCAACTATCGACATGCAGATATTGTTCCGTCCCCCCAACTTCCCGTAGGGGTTCCACCTTCCTGCAGTCCAGACAGTAGAATTAAACAACAAAGGGACTTTTGCTCAAACCGATATAACCAGTTGCTTTTACTGAAACAAAAAGAAGTGATATCTAAATTACGTCGAACACTGACTGTATGAAACATATGGACTTGATAAAATAAAATGGGCCCTTGTGAGCACTTAATGTTGTACGCCACAAGAAACCCCGCAATGTATGGAGGTTACCCAGTATTAAATGATTCCGTGGGGCAATTTCCCTGCTGAGAAGCTGATATACTTAATATGTTCCATATCTATGCACTAGAGATATATAAACTTGTGTAATAGAACCGTCGGCCGTGCGGCGTAAGTGTAAAGAAGCGAATACACATTCAGTTATTTCAGAAATTTCCTCTCGTGTTAGACAACTCGAAAGTTGGTTGGTTTTGACAAAAGCCTGTTTAAAATTCCTGGTCAATATTTGGTAATAAGTTGTTATTTCACAGTGAGGAGTTGTTAAGCTCTTGAAGAATAAATATAATCTGAATTGTATAGAAACATTCAGTTCTTATCTCACATAGAACACAGTCCGTTTCCATTAGAAAGACGAACCGGTTGATGAAGTACGGAGGCAAGACTGCCAGTCCATTTGCTCACTGAAATGTCATGGTTTACGAAGAGAATGTGCAAAATATGAAAACACTTATAGTTTCGGTTAATTTACTCTGCTGGAAGAGAAACCAAACACTTGATAGAAGACACTTCGGAGAATAAGCTCTTCGTACTGCGGTAAGTCACGACCTCGTCTCGTCGGTAAGAGCGTGCAGTGACGCCCTGTTTTCTGCTGTAAGGATTTAAAATATGAATCATGTTATTTACTAGAATGCAGCGTTGTTTGCCTTCCATTAAATTGGCTCATTTTTGCCTGTATTCGTATAAAATGATAGGTAACCTGAGGAAGCTGGATTAGCCGTTACAGACTCTCTGTTTGTATTCTAAGGGAATGTGGCTCGAATATTTGCAGGATTAGTCGGCGTCACGATGTGAATTTTAGAACGTTTAATGTGCGCAGTGACGACGGTGTAGAATTTGTGTGGGGTTCAATATACAGCATATAAAATGGCGATGATGACAGGTTTGTTGTTGGGTAATGTCCGTAACAAACATGCATTTGAGAACCGACAATTTTCGTGCAAAGGGAAACATATATTTAGGCAAAGAAAAGTAAACCCGTTGAATTTTGGAGGAACACCGATGAATGTTTAGCGGGCTGCATTAATATTAAATTCTTAATACTACGTAAGAAGATTAATAGAACGGTGTTTAAGATAACTGTCGTGACAGCTACAATTTGTAGATATGAAATAGAAAATATGTTATAACTTTTGGAATGGTATTTGGCGTGTAAAGATAGACGGGATGTGTTTGTTTCATAAATAGACATTAGGGCTGCAAACTGCGTAAAACCGGAGTTAAGCAGCCGAAAACTTCTCTGTAATTACTCCCAACTAATAATTATTCCTGTGTGGGCCCGGTAGCTCAGTCGGTATAGCGACTGACTACGGGCTGGACGGTCCGGGATGGAATCCATGTGGGGACGAGATTTTCCGCCCGTCCAGACCGGCACTGGGGCCCACCCAGCCTCCTGTAAGATGGGTACCCGGTCTTTCCCGGGGTTAAAGTGCGACCGGGGCGTACTGCTGACCACTCACCCCCTTCTAGTGCCGAGATCATGGAAGAGTAGAGCTATACCTCTACCCACCATCTGGGCCACACCGGGCCTGTAACGGGATCACTTTACATTTTTAATAATTATTCCTGTAAGATTTTTTGATAAAAACTCACTTCTTCGAATCTTCGGAAAGTAATAAAGTATTTATAAAACCGGTAATACTGACAACTACTTGGCAAAAACCTCATAACCGAAAACTTCGGTGTGGTGGTCGTCGTCAGATGAGCTTCGTTTTCTGAGGTTCTCAACTTACTTCACGGCTGGAGAATCGGGTATAATGACAGGCCTCTTGTGGTTTTTTCATCCTGCCCAGAAAAATAGGCTGAAACAGCCCTTGAGAAAGTCCACGACTGCAGTGAGGCAGATCCTTCAATTTCAGGCACTCCATCTTCTTAAATAACAAAATAAGTACAAAACGGACATGTCTGAATTCTTTACTCTAGATTTTTGGCATGTTACTGTTTGGAAGCTCGACGCATGTCACGAAGCGCACCAATTTAACAACCAGGTGGTCATTTTATGGACATCCGCCCAAAACGTTACAGGCATGTAAGTTGAAATTATGGAGCGAGTTAAATACGCTGCGTTAACTTTTGTAGAAGCAGGAAGAGGGAATTAAATTAAGAGTACTTTCCGCTGTGGGGTCAAAATACTTATCGAAACTATTCCGCCATGTGTTGTACAGTTGGGTTATGGTAAGTTATAACAAACGGTCGAAGAAATACCAATGATTAAGGGGGTAGAAATGGGAGCGTGTCATATGGGTGGGGATTAAAGGAATACAACACACGTGTGGCAAAGAACAATTGCAAGGCTGATGCGCTCCATCTCCCCACAGATTGTTTGGACGTGCCGAAGGGCTTACTGTGGAGCAGGGGCATGCAGAACGAGAAAGGAAGAACTTAACCCTTGTATAATAATAATAATAATAATAATTTATATTTTTATAATTTACTCAAGACATTTGAAACAGGGAGCTGGAAATGTCATAAGAACTCGGAATGTTCAAAGAATATTCGCATTGGCTATCGGTAAAATACGTGCAATGACCAACAGTCAAAGCTGCTAGAGCCGTGTGGACTATCGGACGCGCCATAGCCCTCGAACTGTGGTAACTGTTTGAATGAGATCATTAGACGTGCTCATTGTATTAATATTCGTGAAAAATTAAAAACATAATAAATACATGCCGCTATTTGGTTCCGAAAAATTTGCGTTATGTTTCTAAAAACTTACATTTTAAAGACATGAATAAACTCTAATCTTACCTGTTATTAGTAAGTGTGTGAAAATTTTGTGTCACACTGAGAGAACGGCACAGATGAAAAGTATATGGGAACGTGGTGCTGGACCAAAGAGGAAGGAAAAGAGAAACGATAGAGAGAACTGCATAATGAGGAGTTGTATAGTGTGTGCGCCTCATCAGATAGACTTGTACAGGGTGACAAATTGAAGGACAGTGAAATGGCCGGAGAATACAGCGCCTTGGGGAAGTATGAGAAATGTATATTTAACGGAAATGGATGAGAATAACATTAAAATTAGTCTTGAAGAATCGGAGTGGAAAGTTCTGAACTGGGTTAATCCGGCTCGGAATGGGCTATTGGTTTGAAAATTAATAAAGCTGTGCGCTCCGTACAAGACAGAGAACTTTTTGTGTATCTGAATGACAGATTCTGGTCTGTGCGGTTATTTGGTTATAATCCTGAAAGAACACCATTTTAACTGTGTGTGCTTTGAAGTAATACAACGTACTACAGGCGCATGTTGTCAACAAATGCTAGATATCAAACCCAAGGAAATGTTTAATATAACGGAAATAAAAAGGACGCTGATATGTAAAACTGATGTTCTCATGGCGGTGATTTTAAACATTGCTGTCTTCTGGGATGTGACCCGTGTAATTTGATAGATGGTACCTATTTTCATCCTAAAATGACTTGCAGATTTTAATTGCGGTAGTTTACATAAGCTGACATGTTTCAGTACTGATGTTGATTAACTCCCTGATTGACATTCTGTTTAACTACGGTGTGTCAACAGTACAATTTTGTAACATTTTTTTTTTATATTCTATTAGTGATGTATAGACGGAACTTGATGAAATAAAAAAACACATTTAATGGGGGAATCCAAGAAATAATCCATGTCGAAGCTGTGCTGTGCGGTCTCGGAATCGAAGCCCGTGGGGAGATACGAAATAAATACGATTTTCCACACGTTGCCACATGACAGCCATGTGGCAAAACCACGACCACAGTGAGCAACCATGGGAGTAATAAATTAATCGGTTTTAGGGAAGAATATCGTAAGTACCACACTAGTCATTTTGCAACCGTGTTCCGCGGGACCCTGAGGTTTTTGTGAACGACTTGCTGGGGCTTTGCGAAAGTCTTTTCATTAAAAAGAAGTTGGCAAATATAAGTCTTGATATTGTAATCGCATATTTTCTCGCCTTCCTCATTCCGCACGTAATATTTTTCAACATAAAACCACCAATAATGATTTTTTTCATAAAATTGCCCAGATATTTCATTTTTTAAATAAAATTTCGCGTTTTAAGAAATCATATATAATTTTTTATCCGAAAGTTTCCTGTTAATTTACAGGCTTTTCGCGAATTTTAAACTTAGTCAAAATAGTTCCACAGACATTTCTTCTAAGAGTCTGAAGGCCACTGATCAATATAGATCATGTAAAAAACAAAACGTTAGACGTAATCAGACAAAAAGCATGACACCGAATGGAGAGTAGCCGCAAGTATACGGTACAACAACAGTTAGAAATTCAGTCTTCAGAACGGGTACCGTATTGGCTCATAATGAAACTCCATTGCAAGCATTTAACTTCAATAATTGGATTTTCTTGGTTGTGACGTCACACGGGCTGATCGCAAACCGTACCTGCCAGCATTTCGGGGACACTTGTTGCCTCATTCCTCAGTATAGACGCAAGGTACCTTAACACAGTATACTGTGAGAACTTCAAAATTCACACAGTTAGTTTGAAGTTTGTAATTAGTCTGATGACGTAACGTTATCTATACACTTATGCTATTTCAGCTAACTAAGTCGAAACCCAAGTCGGAAAATGCTCAGCGCAGTGAAGACAAAATCATTCACTCTATAAAGTACTGTTAACAGTGGACTGTAGAAACTTGTAGAGATGACTTACCAGGTGTGTATCCATAAATAGGTCTGGTGTGTATCCATAAATAGGTCTGGTGTGTGTCCATAAATAGGTCTGGTGTGTATCCATAAATAGGTCTGGTGTGTGTCCATAAATAGGTCTGGTGTTTATCCATAAATAGGTCTGGTGTGTGTCCATAAATAGGTCTGGTGTGTGTCCATAAATAGGTCTGGTGTGTGTCCATAAATAGGTCTGGTGTGTGTCCATAAATAGGTCTGGTGTTTATCCATAAATAGGTCTGGTGTTTATCCATAAATAGGTCTGGTGTGTGTCCATAAATAGGTATGGTGTGTGTCCATAAATAGGTATGGTGTGTGTCCATAAATAGGTCTGGTGTGTGTCCATAAATAGGTCTGGTGTGTATCCATAAATAGGTCTGGTGTGTGTCCATAAATAGGTCTGGTGTGTATCCATAAATAGGTCTGGTGTGTATCCATAAATAGGTCTGGTGTGTATCCATAAATAGGTCTGGTGTGTGTCCATAAATAGGTCTGGTGTGTATCCATAAATAGGTCTGGTGTGTATCCATAAATAGGTCTGGTGTGTGTCCATAAATAGGTCTGGTGTGTGTCCATAAATAGGTCTGGTGTGTGTCCATAAATAGGTC
>Ga0123355_10021275_pt1 | contig 10381 bp, 4 predicted proteins | sample TergutEmb28metaG_3_FD_89872 | JGI IMG/M metagenome (GOLD analysis project Ga0123355, IMG submission 89872) | Embiratermes neotenicus P1 segment gut microbial communities from Petit-Saut dam, French Guiana - Emb289 P1 | ecosystem: Host-associated > Arthropoda: Insects > Digestive system > Gut ... | reverse complement strand
GTTATCGTGAAGAAGGTGACAACTTTCTGCAGCAAATAGTCACTGGGGATGAAACGTGGATTCACCATTACGAGCCTGAAAGCAAGCGGCAGAGTTTGCATTGGAAGCATCCATCATCTCCTGTAGCAAAGAAATTCAAGATGCAACCGTCGGCAGGAAAGTTGATGTTGACCGTCTTTTGGGACTCTCAAGGGCCTATTCTCGAAACCTATCTGGAACGTGGAACAACTGTCACAAGTGCAACGTATTGTGATATTCTTCAGAGAGAACTGAAACCCGCAGTCTGCTCTAAAAGAAGAGGAAATGTGTGGAAGGAAAATTTGTTGTTGCACGACAACGCCCGCCCCCACACTGCAGCCCACACATTGGAAACCCTCAAACAACTGAAGTGGGAGGCTATAGAACACCCAGCTTACAGTCCAGATTTAACGCCATCTGATTTCCACCTTTTCAGACCGCTCAAAAATGCTTTACGGGGAAGACGATTTTCATGTGATGATGATGTGAAAGCAGCGGTGCATCAGTGGCTCTGCACTCAACCAAAAACATTTTTTGCTGATGGCATTGAAAAGTTGGTAGGACGCTGGGAAAAATGCATCACAAAGCAGGGTGACTATAGAGAAAAGTGATGTGATTTGTTTTTTAAGTTCTTAATAAATAGAGTTAAAAAAAAAGAAGGGCAGAAACTTTTTGAAGATCCCTCGTATGTGATGATCTGCAGTACCACTAACATATGTAGTACTGGATTACTGGTTTTTGTGTGTTTTATGGGTTTCTTTAATTTCTCCAAACAAATGTCAGAACAGTGGTTTAAAATTGTCCATGAATGCCTCCTTTGCAATTCATTCATGTTCATTAAAGGGGTAAGCATGAATTATTTTGAAATTGAACATGTGTAAAGGAAGAAATTGGACTGTGTCGTACTCATTCATTCATTCATTCATTCGTTCATTCATCTATCCATTGCTGATGCTGGATAGTCGTAATAGTTGACAAACAATGAAATTACATGCAGGAATCAGAGCCATCAAGTGGGGGCTGAAGGCCAGGTGGAAAAATTGTTGGACCCCAGCAAAGACAGACAGGCCAAAAATCTGTACACTAAATCAGAAAGACTGACTCAGTTGCAGAGTGACTTGGGCTAGGTCTGTAAGGGTTAATTTGTACAACGGACAAAGAATGATACTGCCGATAAAGACAAAAACATATGCAGCTTAGTTGGGCTCTGGTAATTTATACCACTTTCCCACCTTCTTATTAGCACTTGCAGGATTATTTGGTCATAAATCGTATGATTTAGAAGCATTAGCTATAGGGTATGAACTTTGTCAACATCCAGCAGGTGATTGCTGAACTTGTGGATGAGGTAAAGAAGGTAGAAGAAAGTAGGAGGAGGCCAAATGTAATATGGTAAGTACCATTCATTTATTCAGGCCAACCTACAATATAGTATTGCTGCTTCTAAGGGTTTTACCACAATGGTAGTGATTAAAGGAATAGATGTGTTACTGATACAGTAACCGTAGTATTGCAAGGGCCATATTATTTCGTGTTTTACCCTGTCGTTTTTGAGTGGAATAGATAGGCTAGAGCATGCATCCTTGCTGTGAACATGAAGTTTATGGATGTTACAAGGATTTTCCTATAGGGACCTTGTAGCAGTTCAAATAAATTATAATGAAGGCAAGTCAAAAAAAATGCTTGGTTGTCTGTTCTGCTTACTTGCCCTGTGATTCTGAGGATCCTCCCCCGACAAGGGAGTTTGAGGAACTCATCTGCTATTGTGAAGAGGAAAACCTCTGTTTAGTTATAGGGTGCAACTCCAATGCAAACCATATGGTGTGGGATAGCACCAATTACAATGATAGAGGGGCGGCACTGTTGGAATTTCTAAACTCTTCATATGTGGAGATTCTAAATCAAGGTAATCATTCCACCTACTTTAGGGCTGAAGGCTGGAGGTCATTGATATTACCGTGGGTTCCATTGGACTCTTGGAAATATTTACAAGTTGGGAGGTTTCTTCTGAACCCTCCTTGTCAGATCATAGACATACTCTGTTCATGTTAGAGGGCTCCATACCAGCACACCTGATCAGGAATCCTAGAGTTACCAGTTGAGACTCCTTTCAGGAGGGACTGAAGGGCAGACTAGAGAAGGGCCCTGAAATGAGTATGAAAGATGAGGCTGGATGGGGGCTAGGAATTCTTTTGCATCAGCAGGCCCTGATTTCAGTCTATGAGGACAATTGCCCTCTTAAACCTGCTAAGACAGGTAAACATTCTCTGAAGTTAACATCTGAGGTGGAGTCCCTTAGAAGAGTAGTGAGATGGCTGTTTAACAAGTGCCAAATAGGACACCACAAAATTGGGAACTCTACAGAGAGGCTCAGTGAAGAAATAGAAAGGAGGTAAGAAAGGCCTCAAAAGACGTGTGAAGGACTCTGTATCTCTGTTAGTGACCTACCCATGTCGGCTAGGTTACAGAGGGCTCTTTCTAGGGACCCTAAGATTAAGCTGGGATCTTTGGTGGCTCCTTCAAAACTCTAGAGCTCTTGTAATTTGTTCCTTTTTGGGTAATTACCCGGCGTCTGAGTTCTAATTGCCGACGTTTCGGAACTCACTGTCGGTTCCATCTTCATAGGCAGGTGAATGAAGTATGTCAGTGGATGGATTGTGTGGAGTATTTATACCAGTTGGGTTTGAACAGGGAAGTGGAAGAGCCAATAGGAAGTAGTGTGCCCATACGGGGCAGTAAAAGTCCAGCAGGTAGTGGAGGGGGAGGGTGTATATAAGTGCGTGTGTGGGTGGGATTACTGTTGTGTATTGGATGGCTGTCTCCTCTCTTTGAGTTTATGAAGCAGTGGTTTCCATGATTTGCTGAGATTGAAGCCCCCATCTGTGTTCATGTTATTTGGATGCATCTCTATTTCTATGGCTTCTCTGATGATACGATCCATGTAGCCGGTTTTTGTGGAGAGGAGTTTGGTTTCCTGTAATCTGATGATGTGATCTTGATTGAAGCTGTGTTCAGCTACTGCCGATTTGTCAGCTCTTGCTTGCTACTCACTTTCCTAAATCGGTAGTTATTGAGGAGATGGCGACCCCTGCTGCTGCCCGCCGCACCAGTGTTGTGATTTGCGGGTAGCCACAAGGGTCGTCACCTATGGGAGAGTGAAGTATAAAAGTCTAGGAATGGATGGTATATTCCCAGCCCTGTTGCCAGAGGGACAGAGTATTGTCCCTTACCTGGTCAGGATCTTTCATACCTGCCTGGCAACTGGCTAGGTTACAGCCCGATGGCGTTTTGTTAATGTAGTGTTTATACATAAGCCCCGTAGGCATTCCTGTAGCGGACCTAGGGATTTTAGACCTTTCAGTCTCACATCCTTACTTAAGACCATGGAGAGGCAGGTGGAGAGTTTCTTAATGGAAAAGTTCTGGCCTTACTGTCATTGCATCCCAACTAGCAAGCATGCTTACCAGGCTGGGAAATCCATGGCACCGGCCCTTCATCAGCTCGTAATTCGGGGTGAGGAGGCGCTTGGTGAGTAGGAGTAAGCTCTGGGTGTTTTCTTAAGTATAGAAGGGGCTTTTATTAACACCTCCTATGACTCCATTTATGCTGCTCTTGTCAGACACAGGATTGGCTACACCATTATCCGGTGGATTAGAGCTACCCAGGAGGGTCGTCTGGCAGCAGCAGCTCTCAATGGTTCTACTATGAGAGATGTGGTATCCAGGGGTTGCCCACAGGGAGGTGTATTGTGGGAAATTCCCAATCACGGTATGTGGGCTCATGCAGAGGGCCCTCCATACCATAGAGACATGGTGTGACGAAGTCGGTTTGTGGGCTAATTCTGACAAAACTGAACCCGTTAATTTTACAAGGGAAAGGAAACTTTTGGCTTTTTTGAACCTCATTTCTTAGGAGTTGCCTTACGCCTTTCTGTGTCAGTCAAGTGTCTCAAGGTTATCCTGGATTCTCGGCGGACCTGGAGGGACCATTTGGATGTCAGGTTGAAGAAGTCTCACGATGTTTTGTGGGCGTGTGGTGTGACGTAGGGTCTGAGGCCCAAGGTGGTCCATTGGCTCTATGTCTCCATCATTCAGCCATCCATCACTTTTGCATCCCTAGTTTGGTGGCCTGGCTGTCATGCAGCTAGTGCAAAAAAAAGACTAAGCAGTATTCAAAGACTAGCATGCTTAGGGATTACGGGGGCAGCGCACACTATTCCTGCTGGTTCCAAGGAAGCACTTACTTGCCTCCCCCCACTAGAGTTAGTGGTTCAGGGTGAGGCGAGATTAGCTGCACTTTGTCTGTGGGGTCTGGGATGTTGGTCTTACCTTTACCACAATCGAGGACACAGTAGTATATTGATGGGACTTCAGCAGTCGGACTTCGTATTTAATATGAGGGTCGATGTTATGAGACCAGCATTGAATCTTGAACCCAAATATATGGTTAGGGCAGAGGGCTAGTTGACTACAGGGGTAAGTTGGCTAAAGGGCCATAACCCAATTACAGCGCAGGATAATAATACCTGGCAATTTGTAGTCTTCAATAGATTCTCCTGAGAGCGGTCAGCAAGCGTATTCTGTGAGCTGCGGCTGAAGCGTGGTCTGGTGTTTAATTTTATACAACACAGGAAGTAATTTTCTATCGCTGTATAAAATGTTTTGTGTTGAAAGTTTGGTTACAGCTGCATGTGATATTGTGCCACCCATGAAGGATACCTCATTTTGGCTAGCTTTGGAGCTAGAGAGAATTTTAGACTTCTGTTGTGTTTGAGGGTGATGTAGTATAAAACATAAGAAGGTGCAAAGGGGCAAGTCGGCACGCACAACTTGGGGCTAGTTGGCTCAATGCATCAACTTACCTCGCTTCCGATTGGTAACTTATTGGTTTATTTTTTACCAGTCTGATCTTTTTATCTCCATTTTAAGAAGCTAAATAATGTGTACTTGCAAGAAGAGGTCAGATAGAAGCAACACATGCCTTGATGCACTGCTACGAGATGGAAGGAGTGGAAGGTCAACGAGGAACGCGGCCAAGGATTTTCGGATTATTTTTCATATTTTGGCAATATGCTGCAACAGGGTACAACAGACTGACGTAAATAGCGCCTCACCAACACTGTCATTGAACACAGGGTACATTCAACAGATTTAACACAAGGTCCACCCATCTGGGTAGATGATGGAGAATCATTTTGTAAGACATGTAAAACACTTCATAGCACATGCCAAGCCTTCAAAAGAGAGACCAGTAGTTCTTTTGTTAGACAACCACGATTCACACTTGTCCATATGGCATTAGACTACTGCAAACAGAATGGAGTGACTATTCCCTCATTTTCTCCACACTGCAGTCATACACTCCAGCCCCTGGACATATCTGTCTATGGGCCACTTAAGACGTGCGTGAACCGTGCATGTGATGCCTGGGTAATTAACCATCCGGACCATACATTGACAATATATGACTTTCCTGGTATTATCAACTCGTCTTTGCATCTCGCGTCTTCTCTTGGGAACATCTAAGCAGGTTTCTGGAATTTATCCCTTCAACAGGGATATTTTTCATGACGAAGAATTTATTGGGGCTTATGTTACAAACATATCTACCCCTCTTGTGGCTGCAGCAGCTTCCAACAGTAAAAGTGAACCCCTCAAAGAAGTTGATTTATTCTCCAGGACCGTCAGCATCTACTTCAAAGGAAGAAACACATTCTTCTTCCCCAGAAGACATTCGACCTCTTCCTAAAGCCGGACCCAGAAAAAGTCAGAATGTAAACAAGAAGAAGAAAGAAACTGCCATTTTAACTGTTACCTCCCATCAAAAATGCTTTGAAAAAAAAACTAAGCGCATGTCTTGGAGCAAATGAGAAAAACTGGGCCGAAGAAAAGAGGAAAGAGAAGCATGTGCAACATTTCTAGTGAGAGATACACAAAAGAAACACCGAAAAACATAATGTTCATATGTTCATTAGAGAAGACTGGACCAGAGGACCTGGCACTCCTGTGGTTAAACGGCTTGTCTGATGTATAGATTGGTCCAGGACACTGGAAGGAACCGGGGCTGGAGTCTATTAGCATTCTTGGGGAAGAAGGCTTAGCATCACTGTAGGAAAGTAAGCTACAGTTTTCCAGGCTGAGATATATGCTACCTTGGCCTGTGTTCATGAAATTCAAACGAATACTAGGTCAGAGAAATACGTACTTGCCCTGACAGTCAAGCAGTTCTGAAAGGCTTTCAGGCTGCTAAAACAATGTCTCCGTTGGTATAATAGTGCTTTGAATGACATTTCCACCCGGCATACTGTGGGGGTGTTTTGGGTCCCTGGTCATTCTGGGGTATGAGGAAATGAAATTACTGACAAGCTCACAAGAGACAATGTTGTTCACCAGTTTGTTGGACCAGAAGCAGACTTGGGGGTCTCTAGGCAGAATATGAGAAAGATGAAATGCTGGATAGATAACCAGCATATGGTAATGTGGCGGGGTCTTGTCAGTATACAGAGACACACTCAAAAACTGATTCCGGACCCTAGTCCAACTGCAAAGACCAAATGTCTGTCCTTGAAAAGGTCACAATCCAGGGCTGTTACTCGCCTCCTTATTGGGGATAACACCCTGAGAAAACATCTTTACTTAATGGGGCTGATTGATAGCTCCTTAATGTAGGCGGTGTGAAGCAGAGGAGAAAACCTCAGGCCCTGTTTTGTGTGAGTGTGAAGCTCTGGCTTCACACAGACTTGCATATTTTGGTTCCTTTTTCTTGGACCCAGAGGATGTTAAAGAGTCTAAGTCTGGGGGCCATCTGAAATATCGGTAAAGGAGCAGGGCTACCTTGACTTGACATCAGACCATGGGACACAAAGGGACTGTCTAAAAGCCTAGGTGCAGAGGGAATGAAAGGGCTTGAACCCAATCATAAATCTAATCCAATCTAATCTATAGAGTGTGAACACCCATTGTTACAGTAACAGGTGGCCTGTGCACACATGTAAGGCATTCAGCCTATGTCATTTTCTTTTCTGGATTAAAAATAATTTCCCCACACTGGACAAGAAAATGTTTGATCTAACCATTAATATAACAAATGTACATGTTAGGAAAAGTGGCTGTGAATGTGGACAGATTGCCAGAATGACTTGTGACCACTTTTAAATTACTGCTGACTCCTGCTCCCCCTCAAGTTGTTTGGGTGCGGTGATCCAGTGGTCAAATCCCAGCAGGAACAGGACAGTTTCTTCTTCTCCAAAACGTCCATATTGGCTCTAGGGTCCACTCACCTCCAACTAGTACCAAGGTTAAGAATGAGAGTCTGGTGGGGTGTTGTAGTTATTACCCCATAATGATGGTTGATTTTTACACAGAGTTGAGACTCGTGATGTGTACATGCATGTGGGATGTGCTGTGTCTTGTGTCACTCTCATCCATCGAAATACCAACAAGGACTGTATACGTTAATTATCCAATATCGAACTCACACTAGAGTTTGTTTCATTAATTTTCAAATATGTACACGTACTAAATAAATATCAAGAACTCTACATGTTACTAATAATTTCTTCAATCTAGTGTACTTACATACACATACGTGAATGCAACATTTTCATATTAAGTGCATGTGTAATGTAATGTAATTTATTCGCATTCCATAAATCCAGTCTAGGATACAATCCTGTGGATATAGGCATAGTCATATACATATTGTCTAATATAATATACACATAAAATCCTTCCAATCGCACTATGGCCCTGGGGTCAAGTCAGCCTCTAACAGAACTGAGTACCAGGAGTATTTCCTGGGGGTAAAGGCGGCAGGTGCGTAAGGTTGACAACCTACCACCCTCCTGTGCCATTGACACAAAATCTGGGAACCTTAACTTCCTGGAACCCTCTGGGCCTGTAACAGGACTACTTTACCGTTACCTTTATAATATACACAGTATTGGGAGAATCTTATTATAAATAATAAAGTACAAATAATAAAACACCTAAAATCAGTTTTCAATTTTCCATCAGTTTTCAATGGATTATCTTTGATAATTAAGATATTCTTCACTATTTATTAGTAAAAATCTCTTTAAAGCATTCCGAAACAGTATTATCTCATTAGCTAAGTCTTTGGCATTGTGAGGAATGTTGTTAAAGATTTTAAATCCTGAGTAGTATACTCCCTTTTGGAATGACATGACGTGTGAAACCAACTAGATGCAACAAATTATATTTTATTAACAATCCATTAGCTCAACATGTTTCAGGCATCATTATGCCCATCTTCAGGAGCGTTAGACTGTATGATACTGCATACGGTATTCAGCAACTAGATGTGCTGGCTGAAGTCTCGGGAAGCCGGAAAGCAGGCCATGTGCACTGCATAGAGGATGTTATTCGAATAACATCCTCTACACTGTGCACATGGCCTGCTTTCCAGCTTCCCAAGACTCTAGCCAGCACATCTAGTTGCTGAATACCGTATGCAGTAACATACGGTCTAGCGCTCCTGAAGATGGGCATAATGATGCCTGAAACATGTTGACCTAATGGATTGTTAATAAAGCATAATTTGTTGCATCTAGTTGGTCTCACATGTCATTTCATATTAAGGATGCACGGTCACACGAACGTCAAATTCTCTTTTGGAACTTTGTTAAATTAGTTGTGAGTGGATGTAAGTTGGTTTTAAATCTTGTGTGGGTACTATTTATTTGTATAAAATAAGTGTTCGTTTTTTATCACAAATATTGATAGTGAAAAAAATATATTGAGAACATAAGGGCAGTATTTCCAATTTTTTTGAACATTTCCCTACATGAGTCTCTCATTCTTGAATTTTTAATGATTCTAATCACCTTTTTTTGAATTTTGAAAATCTTCTCACTATGTGGTTGATTCCCCCAGAAAATTATTCCATAACTTATAGTTGAATGTATGCAAAGTAGACCATTCTTAAAGTTTCTTGAGACATTATAGCTTGTATTGTTTGAATTACAAAACATGCTGTATCCAATTTATACATCATTTGGTCTTTATGAGCCTTCCACGATAGGAAATCATCAATGGTCAAACCCAAAAATTTTGTATTTGATGAGCTATTGACATAATTACCCTCATAGTTAAGTTTCAAATCATAATCCCTACTGTTTTTCATATTAAATTGTAAGTCATGTGTTTTATTATAATTTAAGACTAATTGGTTTATTTTGAACCAGTTATTAATATCCCCAAATATTTTATCTATTTTTGTTTCAAAACTTTCCATATTTGGACTAGTTACTGTTATACTGGTATTGTCCGCATACAAAAGGATTTTGGTTCCAATGGATGCTAAATTTGGCAAGTCATTTATATGGATTAGAAAAAAATGGGTCCCAAAATTGATCCCTGTGGTACCTCCTGCTTTATTTTTTTCCCAAGTGGATTCAATACCATTATTATGGCTTAAAATTACTTTTTGATATCTTCCATCTAAGTATAATTTTACTAAATTGTAGAATTTTCCTGATATTCCATAGAATTTCATTTTCTCTAATAGCACAGCATAATTAATACAGTGAGATGCTTTATGGAGGTCACAAAATATTCCCCCCACCATCTGTTTGTTGTTTAATGCTGTCAGTATTTCATTTAGTAATATATAAGAAGCATTTTCTGTTGACGCTTCACTTCGAAAACCATATTAATGCTTGTTCAGTGTAACTTTATTGTTCAAATAATCTTTTGTATATAACTTTTTCGAGAATCTTAGAAAGTGCAGGCAATAGTGAGATGGGTCTATAGTAGATGGTGAAGATTTGTCTCCACTTTTGTAAATTGGCTTAATTAATGAGAATTTATTTATTTCAGGATAGATACCATGTGCAAGCATTTTGTTACATATATTTATTAAGGGACAGATTATAAAAGGTTTACTTATTTTTATAATTTTTGTTGAGATCTCATCATACCCACTGGAATTCTTATCCTTCAGTGAATCTATTATTTTGTTTATTTCTTTTGCGGAGGTGTAAGGCCAACTTATATCTTTGAATGGCTGATTAAAATATTTGAATAAATTTTGTAGTAGACTTGCCTCATCTTCTTTTTCGTTAATTCTTTTGTTACTAGTACTCCCTGCTATGTTTAAAAAATAATTGCTGTGTTGTTTGCAATAGTTATTTGATTATATACTATATGATTATTAATTCTTAATGATTTAACATTTTTCTCATTAGTTAAATTATTTGTTTCTTTATGTATAATATTCCATGTGGTTTTCATTTTTTTTTTTTTTTTTTTTTTTTTTTTTTTTTTTTTTTTTTTTTTTTTTTTTTTTTTTTTTTTTTTTTTTTTTTTTTTTTTTTTTTTTTTTTTTTTTTTTTTTTTTTTTT
>Ga0123355_10021274_pt1 | contig 10381 bp, 7 predicted proteins | sample TergutEmb28metaG_3_FD_89872 | JGI IMG/M metagenome (GOLD analysis project Ga0123355, IMG submission 89872) | Embiratermes neotenicus P1 segment gut microbial communities from Petit-Saut dam, French Guiana - Emb289 P1 | ecosystem: Host-associated > Arthropoda: Insects > Digestive system > Gut ... | reverse complement strand
TCTGGAGCGGATAAAACTAAGTACATGGTTATGTCTCGAGATCAGAATGCAGGACGAAATCACAGTGTGAGGATTAATAATAGTACCTTCGAGAGGGTGGAAGAGTTTAAATATTTGGGAACAGCTTTAACAAATCAAAATTCTATTGCGGAAGAAATTAAGAGAAGATTGGGGTCAGGAAGTGCTTGCTATCATTCTGTGCAGAATCTTTTGTCTTCCAGATTGCTATCCAAAAATTTAAAGATCAAGATATATATAGAACTATAATTTTGCCTGTTGTTTTGTATGGGTGTGAAACTTGGTCGTTGACACTGCGGTAGGAAAGGAACCTGAGGGTGTTTGAAAACATGGTGTTGAGGAGAATATTTGGTCCTAAGAAGGACGAGGTAACGGGGAAATGGTGGAGATCGCATAACGAGGAGCTAAATGATTTGTACTCCTCGCCCAATATTGTGCAGGTGATAAAATCGAGAAGAATGAGGTGGGCTGGGCATGTGGCGCGTATGGGTGAGGAGAGGGGGGTGTATAGGGTCTTAGTAGGGAAACCGGAGGGAAGGAGACCACTGGGGAGACCTAGGCGTAGATGGGTGGATAATATTAGTTTGGATCTTCAGGAGGTGGGGTGTGGGTATATGGACTGTCATGGGCTGGCCCAGGATAGAGACATGTGGCGGACGCTTGTGAGTGCGGTAATGAACCTTCGGGTTTCCGTGAAATGCGGGGAATTTATTGACTAGCTGCAAACCAGTTAGCTTCTCAAGAAGGACTCTGCACCATGGAGTAAGTATGTAAGTAAATAAGTAATAATGCTGAAACCGGCAATTCGAAGATACTGCCGTGTTACCCTGGATGAGAAGGGTGTACAGTGTTGTGTGTGACTGTTCTGAAGGTGTGGTACACCGCTGCAGCTTTAAAGGACCGTAGAGGGTCGATGTTAAAATCGAGACGGATAACACTGTCACGAAGATCGGAATCACAAACATCGGATTTCATTTCCAGTGTCAAACACCTCTTTGTTTCCAGTCTGTTACGAGATACTAGCAATAAAGTTATACAACTATCTGAGCATGAAAGTTGTATACGCATTCGGTGATTGAAGGAAACTCACATTTCATAAGCAGTCAGCCTTACCTAATGACAGGCAGGGCTTGTCTAAACTGAGAATTATGTGCCCTGTAGCGGCTGAGACGGAATAGCGTTTTCTCCAGCCACCTAGTCTGTTACCGACTCGTCGGAACCACTCACGAAACGTCGAAACAGTTGTATTGTGCCGTGTTGTCGCCACATCCTTGCCCTCGTACCCTCGGTCCCCATCCCACGGTTGGCACTCACCTATACAGATTTGCGTCGCATAACCGGGGATACGTTTTGAGAAATGCATCGTTAGGCGATTTCGTCGTTGTGTGAACGTCATAGAGTGTACTTATACAAACCTAGATAGTACAGTGATACCTCGGCTAACGAGTGACCCTGTTAACGAATTTTTCGGCTAACGAAGATTTTTTGCTGTTTTTCGGGCTCGGCTAACGAATGTTTAAGCTGATGCGCGCGCTAACATAAAGCAGCAAACATGAACGGTCGGGCCATTCCAGGAGCTGAAATGAACACGTTTCGGCTAACGAAGGTTATTCAGGAACTAATTGTCTTCGTTAGCCGAGGTATCACTGTATAGCCTGTTATACGCCTAGTCTATATGGTATAGCCTATTACTCCTAGGCTACAAATCTGTACAGCGTGTTACTGTACTGAATACTGTAGGTAATTGTAACACAAAGGTATTACGATATTATAGTATAATATCATGATCGTATGGGACCATCGTCGTATATGCCGTCCGTCGTTGACCGAAACGTCGTTATACGGCGCATACCGGGTACTAACGTTTTTAACCTCCTTCCCTGCCGTCGCGTTAATGAGGGCACAAGGTGTGCGACCTTCGCCCGGTTTGGCCTTCAGAACTGTGTCTCGGCTTGGGTTACATTTCGTTTCTCAGGACGGCGAGCCGGTTGCCGGGGTGCTTCAGCTGGCCTGGGTGTGATTTTGGTGCGTGTTTATCGATAACGACCTTGGCGACACCCTTTGGTGATACTGGGAGTGTGGAGCCTTCTTCATTTCTCTTTGTGTTGTGCTTATTGAAGCTCTGGCAAAACATGTGTTGTGTATGTGTGTATATGCTTGGAAAGTGAGTATATTGTGTATCCGTGTAACAAATAAACGCAAGGCAGAACACGAATTCAACATCGACGGTCATTTTGACTTAGTTGTGTGTACTTTGCCCTGGGCCCTACTTCCACAACGGCATGAGGGAGCCTAATTTAGGGCATAGTGATGCTGAGTACTGTACTGATGTCGGTGATCAGGAAAGGTCAAAGTCACGAACAACGAAGTTCACAAACATCTGCTGTATTCCTCGCGAGGCTATACGGTTTATAGGAGTGAAAAACTGGGGATTAGCATGACTGTCGAATTGGTAGGTGTCGCGTAGGGATGGCGAAATAAGATCATCATAAATCTGCAGTCCTACCTTTAAGCTGATTTGATGTGGTGATACGTTGTGTAAGGTCAGGTTATCCAACTAGCGTTGCCTCACACGCCCCTGACTGCTGTATCGCTGGAAAGAATCCGCCTTGCCCCCTAGACAGGACAAATGGTCGCGGTGGTGGACTTTAACACATTTTGTACAGACATATTGTTAGACGTTAGACCGGTATATGTCATGACCTATAGCCTATATATTGCTGTGCTCTTTGTGTCTTGTGCGTGCAAGTTAGTTATTTTTCTGTTGTGTTCGGTGTTAAATGGCTTTGGGCTTGTTATGAACTGAACATGTAGGAAATGGAGACCAGTGGCATGTGTTAGGTGCAGTGATCGAGATTTGTATGCTTTCTGGGCAAGACAGATCGGAGACAGACAAACCCCTTCCATGCTGCAAAGGCTAAAGCTTTCTTGTCAGTCGAGGACAGTAGCTGCAACCGACATGGCGTCCAGATACTAGCCACACTTCGGAAATGCCAGGCAGTGTGACAGCTCAAAAAACTTTGCCGTTATGAACGATTTTGAGAGAGAGACGTAAAATGCTTTTTGGTGCGTGCTCAGTGTTTCCCAACTTACAGGCTTGCCATCTGTAGCCCACGCCCACTAGTAGCAAGTAACCTGGCCTGTAATGCGTTTGCCGCTACCTCGAATCGAATTTGGGCGGTTTGGTGGGAAAACGCGAAGAGAAGGCACCGCCTGCGAGACCTGATCGTAGACGGCAAGGTACATACAGCGCTCTTGCGACGCGTAAGGAGCAGGAATGCCAACTGCCTGTGAAAGCCAAGGTGAACCTCGTTTTGCGTAACATATTTGAGACCGCCCACTTAGCATTGAGGCAGGTGTTTGAATTGAATAGTCACCACGCTGTTACGATTGTAACTGAATCGCCTGTTCTGCTGTGTCTGTTGATGGCGCAAAATGATAATCCACGCATTTGTAATTGTACAAGGGAATACACGCGCAGGGCAGTAATAGCTAATGGCCAAAAACGGAAGGAAATCATCAGCAAATACTCACCAGCAAATAAACTCCACGTAGTTTCCAGTTTTCTGAGCTATAATGCCATGTAGATGGGTTAGAATCAACAAGCTTTTCGGGGGAGCTTGCGATCCCACATCTTCAGCGTAATCCCCAGCTTGTGATTGTTTACGAGCCATTTTCTTTGAAACCCCTGACGAAACAGGCAGCAAACCGTTCCGAAACAATGGTTTATTCTGGCCCGTTTACACAGCGTCATGTTCCAGAGACCTGAACTAGAGATGAATATCGCTTAGTTAACCTCAAATCTCCAGTATACCAAATACCTGCGGAACGGCATCTACAGTGACCACTTAAGTGTGCAGTGCAGGTAGCCCTTGTGTTACCCGCGTTTGTTTTACGCTGTTTTGCTTTCACTTTCCTTGCCGATTTACACCACTCGTTAATTTTAAATAAAGCAACTGTGTGATACAGCTTGTGTGGATGAATTTATTTATCCGTGACAGAACGCATGTGACAACGATTATACGGAAAATCGACAAGTCGTGACGAGCCTATTAGCTAAGACGTAGACTGGAACGAAAAGGCGTAGACGATGAATGACTAATTCCTAACCTAACCTAACCTAATTCATACCTATAGGGTCTAACAATTTGGCACGACCGAAACCCTAACCAAATCACAATAAGAATTGTGAACAATGTTAATAAAGTTACGGAGTTGAAAAAGGCTGTGCGTGCGAGTTTAGTCACGTGTGACAGTGACGATGTGCTGCAACATGCACCATCCCGTGACATATGCACGCAAGTTGTTGACAGTTCCTTTTCAATTTACGTAGACTAAAATATAACATTGTTTCAATATTAATATAATTAACACAGGAATAATAAAATAATACGTGTACATAGACCGCATATATACAGGCTGTCATTGGTATTATTGCCCCAAACCCCTATCTGTTCCATTATTTGTTACTTACGCCCATTTTTTAAAAAAATCTACGGCCCAAAACAAAGGCTAACGTATGTTCCCCGGTGAGTGCGGCGATTTGCACCGCTTGTCGTTAAGAGTGACTGCGCCGAAGACACTGTGTAATGGCGCTCGTAGTTCGAGTGTCGTAAATTTTATTTCCAGCAGGGGTCATAGCGCGTCGACTTGCTGGTGTGGCAGGGTTATATACTGCTGATAGTAGTCAGACATGCTGAGGAGGCTTGTGACTCCTTTCTACTTTAAATTGGTCCAAGCGAGTTGAAGTGCCGTAAGTTTGAGTCAGTCACTTCTTCAGTACTCCAACCAAATGCACGTTGTATATTTCTACATATATTTTTCACCAAATTTGTCCTATATATTTCAGTGTGTTATACACTATCCTCAGGGATAACTTCGTGTACTTGCTCAAAATTGTCAGCTTTTTACGAGGTTATTACAGAAAATGTGTTATAAAGGATAAAATATATTTTATACTTTATAGCATATAAACGTACAACATATTTTATACTTATGTGTTATACTTATAACACATAAGTATAAAATATACCGTATACTTATGTGTTTATACTTTATAACGCATCTTATGTAATAACCTTGTAAACAGCTTTCAGTTTTGAGCAAGTACACAAAGTTATCCCAGAGGATGGCATATAAACACACCGAAGCATATAGGAGAGACTTGGTGAAAATGTATGTAGAAATATATAATGTGCATTTGATTGGCGTATTGAAGAAGCGATATATGTTCGAGAATGTACGGAATGGAAAACTTCACAGTCAGTTTGAGTTGTTCGAAAATGTGTCATTGCGAGTATCGTGGAGTGAAAGTAACAGATAAAAATTGCATTTACTCAGAAATGAAAACGAATGTTGGGTCACTGTTGGTACTGCTGCTGAGATCAGATTCGTTTTATTTTGCATATTTTATCGAAAATCCTTAAGATTGGGCTGAAATACATAAAAATATAATTTCCTTTTCTTATGTTGCGGTCGTGAGATTTGGTTTATCGCCGTAAGAGAAGAACGTAAATTGAGTGGTGACAGAGAATAATAAGGAGGATAACGTGGACTCTGTACCAAATATTATTAGGGCTGCTTCAAGAAACAGGAGAGTGGTTGTCCGTGTAGTATATAGGGACTTGTCGAAAAGGTCTGGACTGGGGATACGTTAGGCCTCATGCAAGAGAACGTGAGATATATTTCACACTTTGTCAGAAACCCAAAGTAACTCATGGTACTTTGTTCCGCATATCATATTCTGCGCAGTAAAATGAAAACGCATCAGTACCTTGTCGTTGTTGTACTGCACGATAACACGCGACGCACGTTTTAATGTTAAATCGCCGCTGGAAAAGAGTAGGTGAAATTTCACCTTGGAGACCAAGCGGTACGTGAAGTTTTATTCTGTGATCAAAGGGCACTTTTAATTTCTCCGTGATATCAAGGGGTACGTGAAGTTTTATTGAGACCGAGAGGTACGTGAAATTTCTCTGTGACACCGAGGGGTAACTGAAATTCCATCGTGAGACCAAACAGTACGTGAAGTTTTATTGCGAGACCAAGCGATATGTGAAATTTCTCCCTGATACCAAGGGCTACTTGAAATTTCTCCGTGATATCAAGGAGTACGTGAAGTTTTATTGAAACCAAGAGATACGTGAAATTTCTCCCTAATACCAAGGGGTACATGAAATATCTCCGTGATACCAAGCGGTACATGAAATATCTCCGTGATACCAAGGGGTACGTGAAATTCCAGCGTTAGACATAACAGTACGTCAAGTTTTTTTTTTATTATTATTATATTTCTAGACCAAGAGGTACGTTCAGTTTCTCCGTGATACCCAGGGGTACGGCGAGCTTCACTCAGACGGGAGGGTACCGTGTTTTCCTCGTCTGAGACAAGATGTGTATCTGCTGCAGAAACTCTGGGAAGCGCGTGCTGTGTCGTGGTAGGTGAATGATCTTTCGTAAAATGAGTCTTGACAAGTAGGGTTTGGGTGTGTGGACTGACTATGCAAGGTTCGGGAGAGTTTCATTGGCGGATTCTTGTGACCTGAACACTGAAACTTCGGGTGTAAAAGGCTGGACAGTTTTACCGGAGGGGCTATCAGTTTAGAACCGCGATCCTTGTAGTTTGTGTTATATTTGTAACAGAGGTATTGAGTTCATTTATCCCGCGACGGGGACTCGAACGGACGACAGGGCCATTACTCCATACTTGTTTGCGGTAGTGTTATGACAGTTTATTTGTCGATACGAAATATTACGTAAACGATCATTCTGTGAACGTCAGCAGCTTATCTGCAATCGTGTGATAAATGGTAACGCAGTAGGGATGTGTGCAGTCACGTGATCACCGTGGCTGTTGTAAGACCGATTATATTGCCATAGCTTGGCCTTGGAGTGTTTACTCTCCGTTGTAGGAGATACTGTACGTCGGTGTTATGGTTAAGTGGTCGTGTTGGAAACACTGAACTGTCGTCTCGTGCGGACACTTTTAAACCAAATTATGGCGTTTTCCATCGGTAAGGAAAAAACTGCTGTTCGCAGTGTTCGGGTAAGTGAAGACGAGCTGTAGTGATGAGGCTTATTTGGATGCCTTGAATTGCAACATTTTGCGAGCCACCTGTCACGTCGCGTGTCATTAAGTAGATACGCGTCTTGTACTTACGCAGCTCTCTCAGCTACATGGGTGGTTTTCATTTAGCGATGCAATGCCGCGCCGCGTATTCTGCCTGTTATGTGGGTAATGTTGAATGGGAAGTAGTGTGGTAATCACTAAACGCGTGCGCGCGCGTGTGTATGTGTGTGTGCCTTAGGAAAGTGTATGTAACACGTTTCGATACACTGAGCGCAAAACTACAGCGTATACTGTCGAGATGTCCGGGCACCAATTCGGTGTTCGAACCCGGAAGGTGTTGAAAATAAAACAGGAGTGCCAACTGCGCAGTATTATCTCCAGTGCTTCCAATTATTATGCAACATAAGAATTTTCAGGTTTTGAGAGCAGTGATCACATTTCGCTGTTCTGGTTTGTGACACCGTGTCTTCCAATAGGTGGAGTTTGGCGGTAGCGTGCGTTCGAAAAATCGGTTTCTATTTCACGCGTTTGTGTTTATAATACACGAGACTACCATATGCGACAGTCCATGTCTTCAGTTCCCCCTCCCTCCTACATAAAGTTCCGGAAGCTGTATCTTTGTCAGCACGTGTACCACTCAGTTTGGCTCTTCAGATGTCTCTACTCGCGATCACCGACCCAGTACAGTTTTGCCGGTTGTGAGCTAAATTCATTAACACAGGGGCCAACAGTGAACATGTTGGTTAAAGGCGGAGAATTACCGACTAGCTGAGCAAATCGTTGGCTTCTGCACTGGGGTGCTGGAGGCAGTGTGTTGGCATATCACTTTGGCGGATCGTATACGACCGCGGCTGCAGTACTATGGTGCTTAGGTGTACTGCACAGTTCGTGCGGTTTGACAAATGGAACTGTGGCACACCAGAAACTGCGCAGCCCTTTTGTTGTACTCCCACCGTAAGCCATTCTTCCTTGCCTCGGAAGAGCAGGAGGAGCTGGGTGCACAGTTAGTGAAGTTAAAAATACCATTTGAATTATACGATTCCTGTTTTGCACGCAAAAATTTCGGGGTCCCGCTTTAGTATCGTTATATCCATTTATCATTACGATATGTAGCCAGAGGCCAAGATGAGGTTTGTCACATTCCATTCATGAAGAATCATGCATGTAAAGCGGAAATGGAGGTTGAATTATTCGCCTTTTTTTAGTGTGTTTGTGGAGTCCAGACCCAGAACACAAACTACCCGTTTTGGTGGTCAAATAGTAGTTGGGTGCCCGGTTCCGAAACGCTAAATAACGAATATCTATTGACACTGCTTTATTTCCCATAACTACACTGCTTCAAAAGCCTCATACCTGTCCATATCTTGCATTTATTCCGTATTGATAAAGTGCTGGTACAACTGTTGGTTTTCTTGCACATCCATGTCAATTTTCATGGTGAAAAATCATTTTATTTTGGTGTGCCTGCTTGTCACATGGTGGCTTGTTTATGATTCATAAAGGTAACTTGACATTTGTTGTCTGACGTTGTTGACATTTGTTGCAGAGTGCTGGATACCTCAGACGTGCCAAGACTGACAAGCTGCATGATATTTTCAACAAGGTAAGAAATTGCAGCTTTATGCATTGGGCTGTTACAAAGGGTAAAGATCATAGAGATTGGATGTACACATGTCCCATAAAAATGAGGAAAAAGAGTTTTTGTTGACAGTAAGATTATCCTACAGATCAAATTGGCTATTAACACCATGTTCAGAATCACCAAATACTTAAGTCTGAAAATGGCTTTTTTGAACTTCCGCTTCGTAGTGGAGGCACAACTGTTGAATGTGGTGCCCATGTGGATGTAAAAGTGGGAGGCAGATTAGTCACCATTATAGTAGTATGTTTTCATTTATTTTGTACCACTTTTAAGCCATTAAGATGTCTGAAAGACCGATTACAAGTTTTGAAAGTTCTGAAAGCCTGTGACCCTCCATGTTAAACAGAAAGTGGTCATGACGGTGAAGAGGTAAAGTGACAAAGTCGGTTGTGTGAATTTTACAATCTGCAGTATAAGAAAGCTTAAGGAGGTGTTACTGAAAGATTTTGCTGGTACTGATGTTTTGAAAATGATTGATATGTTTGTGTGTAGTAATGACTATGTAGACACTTGATGAGACTGATGAAGGGACAAATGAACACATCTCAGGCTATGCGTGCATTAGTTTAACAGATCTGTTTTAACAGAAATGTTTTATGTGTGAACATCATATTGTGTAGGTAAATAAATTACAAAAGGCTTTACTAAAAAAGCTTAAATTCACAAAACACTGATCTTCGCAAGGCATTAAAAAAACTTAATGCTGTTCTGCTGACAGAAGTGATAACCCTGGTTTTTATTATTCATCTTCAAGCATTGTTTAGGTGAAGAAGGTGTGAGTAAGTGATTTTAATTGTTGAATTGACATGTGTTCTATTTTGCTTGGCTGAGTGACACAAAATACAGAAAATATCAAACTCTGTAAAGCCTTTGGTCACAAGCTTTCGGGATAGTGTGTCCCATACTGTATTGAAGATTTAATTTGTACCACGCAGTAAAGACACGTGGTTATAAAAACTGATGAGTTAATACTGCAGAGAAATAATTTCTATGTGTTTTGAGGACCATGTAGAACACACGAATGCACACTGTGGACAGAACATGGAATTTTTGAGTGTTAAACTTGGTAGCACGTAAAATAATCATAAAGCTTTAAGCAGTTACAGCACCAACCCCTAAAAATATAGAGGGAAGTACGGTTGCAGCTTTCCACATTGTTGACCTTGCAACTGGATGGTGATCAGTTGTCAGCTTCAGGCTGCGGCTGCTTTAAACCTTGCGGATAAGAGCCAGTTTTAGTAGAGTAACAAAGAGAAAAATATCCACTTGTGCTAGAAATTCAACCCTAATTACCGAGGTATGGGTATAGTCAGTATACTGACTGCACTAGCCCATTCTTTCACATTATGTGTGGGGTATAAGGGATGGGGATTTGTTAGTAGTGTTAGCCATTCCTTTTCTGACTGGGCATCTATCTCGCCCTTTAAAATTCAGATTCAGAATTCAGATTCTTATTATCCCACTTAAATTTGATTTTGATTCATTCCTTCATTGTTATGTAGGTGATGAGACATGAAGAATGAGATGGGTGGGGCATGGCGCACATATGGGGGAGAGGAGAGGGGAATAGCAAAATTTTATCGGGAAATTGAGGGAAAGAGACCACTTGGAAGGCCTAGGCATAGATGGGAGGATAATATTAAGATGGCTGT
>Ga0123355_10021273_pt1 | contig 10381 bp, 8 predicted proteins | sample TergutEmb28metaG_3_FD_89872 | JGI IMG/M metagenome (GOLD analysis project Ga0123355, IMG submission 89872) | Embiratermes neotenicus P1 segment gut microbial communities from Petit-Saut dam, French Guiana - Emb289 P1 | ecosystem: Host-associated > Arthropoda: Insects > Digestive system > Gut ... | reverse complement strand
TTATCAACCGCGTGCGGCCCGGGAATTTTAAGCTCACGCAAAGCACCGTCGATGATATAATCGACACCGTCAAGGCGCGCCTTATCGGCGTCGTGTATGAAGACAGTTCAGTCTTCCGCTCGCTGCATGAGAACACGCCGCTGGTGCTGTACAAAAAACGGCTCGCGGCGCTGGAGTTTTTAGATGTTGCCCGGAGAGTAACCGGCGAGAATGTTCCGCTGCGCGTCCGCACGCTCAGCCGGATGCTGTAATACTATTTATGAAAGGGGGCGGCTTTAATTGAATATCGCTCTTATGGCTCATGACAGAAAGAAAGAGCTGATGGTTCATTTCTGTGTCGCTTACTGCGGGATTCTGGCCGGCCATTCACTCTGCGCGACGAATACGACAGGCCGCCTTGTCACCGAGGCCACGGGCCTTCCTATAATGCTCTATATGTCATGCAATCAAGGCGGCGCTCAGCAGATCGGCGCGCGGATCGCTTATAACGAGCTTGACATGGTCCTGTTCTTCTGCGACCCGTCGATGGTTGATGACTACTCGGCCAGCGTGATGGAAATCGCGCGGCTGTGCGACCAGCACAACGTGCCGTTCGCCACAAATGTCGCGACGGCGGAAATGCTGATACACGGCCTCGCGCGCGGTGATCTTGACTGGCGCGATATCGTAAATCCAAAGAACTAGGTGAATATAAAAATGGAAAAAATCAAGCCTCGCACACTGTCGGGGTTTATGGAGCTTTTGCCCCGTGACCAGGTGTATTTTGACGCGATGACCCAAAAACTACGCGAATCCTTTTCGCTGTACGGCTTCACCCCGCTCGACACTCCGCTTATGGAGGCGGCTGAAGTCCTGCTCGCGAAAGGCGGCGGCGAGACCGAGAAGCAGATTTACCGTCTGCAAAAAGGCGACGTGGACCTCGCGATCCGATATGACTTGACAACCTCGCTGGCCAAATACGTCGCGATGAACCACGGGCGGCTGACATTTCCGTTTCGCCGGTATGAGATCGGCAAAGTCTATCGCGGCGAGCGCGCACAGCGCGGGCGGTTCCGTGAGTTTTATCAGGCCGATATCGACATAATCGGCGACGGCAAGCTCGATTTGCTCAGTGAAGCTGAGATACCGAGCGTCATTTACAGGTGCATGACCTCGCTGGGGCTTCGGCGGTTTGTCATTCATGTGAATAACCGCAAGGTACTCGGCGGTTTTTTTGAGCTGCTTGGTATCCAGGACGACACGACCGGCGTGATGCGCGCGGTGGACAAGCTCGAAAAAATCGGCGTGGATAAGACCGCGTGTCTGCTAACAGATGAAACCGGCCTCACGCAGGCTCAGGCGGATGAGCTTTTGGGGCTTGTCACGCATAAGGGCGACCCGTTTGAGATTTTGGAAAAGTACAAGGGCCGTAGCGAGATGTTTGACCGAGGCGTCTATGAACTTGAGACTCTCGCGCGGTACATGTCGGCGTTCGGTGTGCCGGATACCCATTTTAAGGTTGACCTCTCAATCGCCCGGGGGCTGGATTATTACACCGGCACGGTTTATGAGACGGTTTTGCCGGATTATCCGGAGATCGGCTCGATCTGCTCCGGCGGCCGGTATGACGAGCTGGCGGAGTTCTACACTAACAAAAAACTCCCAGGCGTCGGCATATCAATCGGACTGACGCGTCTGTTTTACGTGTTGCAGGAGCAGGGTTTTTTAAGCAGCGATATCCTAACCGCGCCGGCCGACGTGCTGATTATCCCGATGACCGACGATCTGTCACATGCGGTGTCGCTCGCGACCTCGATGCGCGAGTCCGGGCTTTTGCGCGTGCAGATTTACGGTGAGGATAAGAAGCTGGCGGCGAAGATCACGTACGCCGATAAGCTTGGGATACCGTTCGTGGTGTTTTTAGGCGAGGATGAGATAAAGAGCGGCTCCGTCACAGTGAAAGACATGCAAAGCGGCACGCAGACAACCGCGTCATCGGCCATGGCCACAGCGAAGATAGCCGAGAAAATAAAAGCCCTGCGCGGCGGTGAGCCGATCAGGGAGCCGTAGATTACGTTTTTGGGCGGGCGGTATTTCACGAAGTATGTAGGGCGCGACGACCCCGGCGCGCCGTTTTTGGGTTTTTGCACGGCACCGCGTAGGGGCGGTCCTATGTGGCCGCCCTGCGGAGACCGCAAACTGGTATACAGGGCGACCACGCAGGGTCTCCCCTACACCATGTTTGCACGTTACGTCATGGCGCGCCGAAGGCGTCGCGCCCTACACGATACGGGGCGAATCCCCCTTTTGAATTTACAATTTATTCAAACTTCATTCACATAAAATACGCATTATTGTCTTATCATTAATAAACATAAGCGGCAAGGCGTTACACATCTGCGGGCGCGGCTTTTGCGCCATCCCTCCCACCCAAAGCGGATGTGCCTTAACCCGTTTTTAGATACCCGACCATCTTCCTCTCTTTTCGCTAAACCCCCGGTTTTTAACCGGGGGTTTAGCGACTTAGGGGGCTTTTTGAAAAAAGCCCCCTAAGGACCCCAAAAACTTTGCTGGGCTCTGCCCGGTTTCGTTTAACTTCGAGCTTAAACGAAGTGCGGCGAAACCCAGTAAAGTTCTTTTGCTTACTTTTCTTTCAAGAAAATTAACACAATTACCGCAACAGCGACGCGAAACCAAACGTAACAACGGCCACAATAAAGCCGGAAACCAGCGTGCCCAGCGCGATCGCCGGCACGGCTGTTTTTAGCCGCACGCCCAAGACGCCTGCGATAAGCGCGCCTGTCCACGCGCCGGTGCCGGGTATGAACGGGATCGGCACCGCCACGAAAATAAACAAACCGATAAACTCGCCGCGCTGGAGCCGTCCGCCGTACTTTTGCGCCTTGGCCTCAAACTTGTCCGAAATCCGCCCTAAACGGGCGCTTTTTTTCCGCATCCAGCCGAAAACCTTGCTAACGAAAATGATGATAATCGGAACCGGCAAAGTGTTCCCGAGAATGCTCAGCCCCGCGCTTGTCAAAACCGGTAGGCCAAGCCCGACCCCTACAGGGATCATCAGGCTAAGTCCGATGCCCGGGAACATCGACAACAGGAACACAGCCGCGTGCCGTCCGTACTGCATCGCCTCAAAAAACGCTATTACACTCTCTATCAACTAATCATCTCCCCCGCCGCGCAGCTTTATTATCCTGTCGCGCAGCGTGGCGGCGTATTCAAACTCAAGCAACTTCGCGGCGGCCGCCATCTCTTTTTCAAGCCGCGTGACTTCCTCACGAAGCTCACGCCCGGTGAGTTTGACCCCATCGCGGGACTCCGCGTCTCCACGTTTTGATATCTCAAGCAGTTCACGTACGCTCTTTATAACCGTTTTCGGCACAATCCCATGCTCTTCGTTAAACGCCCGCTGTTTTTCACGTCGGCTCTCGGTTTCGCTTATCGCCGCCGCCATCGACGCTGTTATCCGGTCGGCGTACATTATGACAAGTCCGTCGGCGTTACGCGAGGCGCGGCCGATTGTCTGTATAAGCGACGTCTGACTGCGCAAGAACCCCTCCTTGTCCGCGTCGAGTATCGCCACCAGTGACACCTCGGGTAGGTCAAGCCCCTCTCGTAACAGGTTTATGCCGACAAGCACGTCGAACTCGCCGAGGCGCAGGTCGCGGATTATTTCCATCCGCTCGATTGTGTAAATATCATGGTGCAAATACCGTACGCGCACTCCCGCGCCAGTGAGATACGCCGTGAGGTCCTCGGCCATCTTCTTCGTCAGCGTTGTGACTAAGACGCGCTCGTCGCGGGTTTTGCGCTCGCGTATCTCGTGAATCAGATCGTCAAGCTGGCCGTCAACTGGTCTTACGGAAATAACCGGGTCAAGCAGTCCGGTCGGGCGGATAATCTGCTCTACAACCTGACTCGACCGCGACCGCTCATACTCGCCCGGCGTCGCCGAGACGTAGACCACCTGATTTAATCGGCTGTTAAACTCGTCAAAATTAAGCGGCCTGTTATCGAACGCCGACGGCAGCCGGAAACCGTAGTTCACCAGACTCTCTTTGCGCGAACGGTCACCGGCGTACATAGCGCGCACCTGCGGCAGCGTGACGTGGCTTTCGTCGATGAACATGAGGAAGTCGCGCGGGAAATAATCGAGCAGCGTCATCGGCGCGCTGCCGGCGGCGCGGCCGGATATTATCCGCGAGTAGTTCTCAACGCCGCTGCAATAGCCGAGTTCGGTCAGCATCTCGATGTCGTACATCGTCCGCTGGTGTATCCGCTGCGCCTCGATCAGCTTATTCTCTCCCTCGAACTGCTCGACGCGGCCTTTCATTTCGGTCTTGATTTCCGCGAGCGCACGCTTTAACTTCTCGTCGGTCGTGACGTAATGCGAGGCCGGGTAGATCGCGACGTGCGACAGAGTCCGGTCAACCGCGCCGGTGACGACGGTGATTTGGCTGATTTTTTCGATCTCATCGCCGAAGAACTCGACGCGCAACGCGTGTTCCCTCGCGTACGCCGGGAAAATCTCAACCGTGTCGCCCCGGACGCGAAACGCGTTGCGTTCAAACGCCACGTCGTTGCGCTCGTAACGGATCGACACCAGGCGCGCAAGCAGCTCGTCCCGGCTCATTTCCGTGTCGGGCCGGAGCGAAACAACCATGCTCTTGTAGTCGATCGGGTCGCCAAGGCCGTATATACAGCTGACAGAAGCCACGACGATAACGTCGCGCCGCTCGAACAGCGACGAGGTCGCCGAATGGCGCAGACGTTCGATCTCGTCGTTTATTGAGCTGTCTTTTTCGATATAAGTGTCGGTATGCGCGATGTACGCCTCCGGCTGGTAGTAGTCGTAGTACGACACAAAGAACTCGACGGCGTTTTCAGGGAAAAATTCCTTGAATTCACTGCAAAGCTGCGCGGCCAGCGCCTTATTGTGCGCCAGCACAATCGTGGGATGCTGCACCCGCTCAATTATCTTCGCCATCGTATACGTCTTGCCGGACCCGGTGACGCCGAGCAGCGTCTGTTCGTCAAAACCCAGCCCGATACCGTCCGACAGCGCGCGTATCGCCTCAGGCTGGCCGCCGGCCGGTTCAAATTCGCTGATGACTCTAAACTCAGACATAAAAGATCAATACCCTAATTCCTCAAGAATCGCGGCCGCGTCCCCGACCGCGCTCACGCAGATATGCCGCTTGTCCTGAAACAGTTCCTGACGTTCATCCGGCGTTATTGTCGATACATCAACGCCGAGCAGGTCGCGGCAGGTAAGCGCAGGCTGCCGGGCTTTGAACGCGGCAATAAATTCGGCGGTTTTATCCGAACATAGGGCCTTGGTTTCTTTATCTTCCCCCAACCACTGCCCGTGCTTGAGTCCCACAACAAGCGCCGCGCCGCTGACAGCGCCGCAAACCTCCCCGGCGCGGCACCCGCCGCCCAGACCGCAGGCAAGCTTCCGCGCCATCTCCTGCCCGATGCCGTAATCCTCGCAAAACGCCGAAAAAACCGACGCCGCGCAGTTGATCCCTGTTGAAAATGTGTCTGTTGCCATGTCTCTTTTGTTTTTCATTTGTATGCCTCCGTTTGTTGTTTTGCCTCCGGCGGGTTGCTTTTCTTTTGAAAAAGAATAGTAACCAAAAGAAAACTTTAATGGTCGTTTTTGTTAGGCTTTGTGTAGGGGCGGCAGGATACCGCCCCTACGGCAAACATTTTATCCATCATCCCACCCGGGGTTCCAAGGGACCCGCGGCCCCTGGTTTTCGCCGGACGGCGAAAAATACACCCAGTCGTCCGCAGGCGGATTCATTCCACCGCAGGACGCCCCTGCCCGCGCCGACCGCGGCGCGGGCGCCTCCGCCGTGCGGAGGCGAGGGGGTATCGAGCCGCGAAGCGGCTCGTATCTAGGGGGATAGAATCCCCCTAGAGGAAAAACCCATTATCCGCCATCGACACATAGTCGCCATCGGCCACGATTATGTGATCAGTCAGCACAATATCAACGGCTCTGAGCGCGTCTGCTATTTTTCGGGTGGTGTCCTTATCCTCCTGCGACGGTAGCGCGACGCCGCTTATGTGGTTGTGCGCTAAAATAACGCTCATTGAGTTAAAAGCCAACGCGTTTTCTACGATCTTACGCACGTTGATGTTCGCTGTGTTGACGCTGCCGCGTGACATCAGTTTGCAGTTTATCATTTTGAACTTCGCGTCAAGGCACACCATGTAGACAACTTCGTCCCGTTCGCCGAAAAAACGCGGGACAAGGAAATCACCAGCCTTTTTTGTGGAATCCAAAATCTCCTCGCCGCGCCCGCGCGAGATCATATACCGCTGGTTTACCGCCAGGACAAGTTTTAACAACAGCGCCGTGTTCTCGCCAACTCCGCTGACTTTGCAAAGCTCGTCTATCGGCGCGTCAAGCACCGCGTCGAATGAGTCGAACCTGTCTATGAGCCTGTGCGCGAGCGGGTTTACGTCGGACCGTGGCAGCGCGTAGAACAAAAGCAGCTCAAGCGCGTTATGGTCTTCAAAACTGTCCAGTCCGTTTTCACGGAACCTTTTCTTCAGTCGCGCTCTGTGCCCGTCGTGTATGTTCATACACCTTGCGGGCCGTATTTTGACAGATACTCTTCCATTCTCCTCGCGCGCTCGTCGCCCTCGGGCATTGAACTTATTATATCACGCACGTTAATTATTGAGTAGACGTTTATGCCGTATTTCTCTTTAAGCTCCGTCAGCGCGGAGGCAGCGCCTTTCCCCCGCTCCATCCGGTCAACCGACACATACAGCGACGTGACATAAACCTCCGCAACTTGCCGGAGCAGAATAAGACTCTCGCGGACGGCCGCGCCGGAGGTCACGACGTCTTCGACAATTGCGATCCTGTCGCCGTCTTTCGGCATGTATCCGATAATCGCGCCGCCTTCACCGTAGTTTTTTATCTCTTTGCGGTTAAAGCAAAATGGCATGTTTATCCCGTGGTTCCTGTACAGCGACGAGGCGGCTGCGGCGGCCAGCGTTATGCCTTTATAAGCGGGGCCATACAGCGCGTCGAACCTCTCCCCGCTCTCGACGATACAATCGGCGTAATAGTCGCCGAGGGTCGATATATGCATCCCGGTGTTAAAGCCTCCGGTGTTGACGAAATACGGCGTTTTCCTGCCGCTTTTGGCCGTAAAATCCCCGAATGTAAGTACGTCGGCGCTTTTCATAAACTCTACAAATTCTTGCCTGCTTCTCATAAAATCGCCCTCCCAGTAATGAAGTTACACCATTATAACATTTTTGGGAGAAACATAGCAATATTTAAATGTTGAATTACTCACCGCCGGGATATATAATATATTTCAGAAATTAATAAACGGGAGAACATATGTATCGTATAGGAATAGACATTGGCAGCACAACAGTCAAGACCGTGGTGCTGTCGGACAATGGCGAAATCGTGTTCCGCGACTATGAGCGGCATTTTTCAAAAGTGCGCGAAAAAGCGGCCAAACAGCTGCGCCGGGCCGCTGGGATTTTAGGCGGACGCACTGCGGCGTTGTCAATAACCGGCTCGGCCGGTCTCGGCGTGGCTTCCACGTCGGACCTGCCGTTTACGCAGGAGGTCTACGCAACCGCAGCCGCCGTGCGCAAAACCGCGACGGACGCCGACGCGGTGATCGAACTCGGCGGCGAGGACGCGAAGATCATCTTCTTCGGCAACAGCCTGGAAGAGCGGATGAACGGAACATGCGCTGGCGGGACAGGCTCGTTCATCGACCAGATGGCGACGCTACTCGACGTCACCGTTGCGGAACTTGACGAGCTTTCGCAAAAGTACCAAAAGCTGTACCCGATCGCGTCGCGCTGCGGCGTGTTCGCGAAATCCGATATCCAGCCGATCTTAAACCAGGGCGGCAGACGTGAGGACATCGCCGCGTCGATCTTCCAGGCGGTGGTAGATCAGACGATTGGAGGCCTTGCACAGGGGCGCGAACTCACCGGCAAAATCGTCTTCCTCGGCGGTCCGCTGACGTTTTTTACGGGGCTGCGGGCGCGATTTATTGAGACGCTGGAGCTGAGTGATGACAACGCCGTGTTCCCGGAAAACGCCGAGTGCTTCGCCGCTTACGGCGCGGCTCTGTGCGCCGATGATACCACACCGGTCGCGTTTGATGAGATTCTGCGCCGGTTAGACATGGCGGCGGCGCAAAAAGGCGACGTCGGAAACACGCTCGCGCCGCTGTTTACATCGCAGGAGGAATATCAGGAGTTCCAGACCCGGCACGCCGGAGCGGCGCCTGTCGCTGTGGATGCCGACACGTATTCCGGCGGCGCGTACCTCGGCGTTGACGCCGGGAGTACGACGACGAAGCTTGTTCTGATAACGCCAGACGGCGGAATTCTGCACAGCTACTACGCGGGCAATAAAGGCAACCCCGTTGGCATTATCCTCGGGCAGCTGAAAGAAATCTACGATAAATTCGGCGGCCGTGTAAACATACTCGGCTCCGCCGTTACCGGGTACGGTGAAGAGCTGATTAAAAACGCGTTCAACTTCGATCTCGGCATTGTCGAGACGATGGCGCATCTGCGCTCGGCGCAGCATTTTAATCCGGACGTTGACTATATAATCGACATAGGCGGGCAGGACGTGAAATGCTTCAAAATCCGCGACAAAGCGGTGGACAGCATCATGCTAAACGAAGCCTGCTCGTCCGGCTGCGGGAGTTTTATCGAGACGTTCGCGGTCGCGCTGGGCTACACGATTGCGGATTTCGCAAAGCTCGGGCTTTTTGCCGATGCGCCCAATGATCTCGGCTCGCGCTGCACCGTGTTTATGAATTCAAGCGTTAAGCAAGCCCAGAAAGAGGGCGCGACGGTCGAGGCGATATCGGCCGGGCTGTCGATCTCGGTTGTCAAAAACGCCATCTATAAAGTCATCCGCGCGACAAGCCCGGACGACTTGGGCAAAAACATAGTCGTACAGGGCGGGACTTTTCTCAACGACGCGGTTTTACGCGCATTTGAGCGGGAGCTTGGCGTCACGGTCACGCGGCCCGCGATTGCCGGGCTGATGGGCGCTTACGGCGCGGCGCTGCGTGTGATGGACTCCGTACCGGATACGCCGGGGCTACTCGGCCGCGACGCGCTGGAGAACTTCACGCACACGTCAAAGCCCGCGACATGCACGGCCTGCACAAACAATTGCAGCATGACGGTCAACACATTCGACGGCGGCCGCCGCCACATATCGGGCAACCGCTGTTCAAAACCGCTCGGGCTCAGCGGATCGATGATGCCGAACCTTATAAAATACAAATACGAAAAGCTCCGCTCGATGCACGGTACAGGTTCCGGCACCGGCGCACGCGGGAAAATCGGTATACCGTTCGGCTTGAACATGTTCGAGACACTGCCGTTCTGGTTTGAATTTTTCACGAAGCTTAATTTTGAGGTCGCGCTGTCGGACGAGTCGTCGCGCAAGCTGTACACCCGTGGCCAGCGCACGATACCGTCGGACACCGTGTGCTACCCGGCAAAGCTGATGCACGGCCAAGTCGAGTCGCTACTGGACGCCGGGGTTTCCACAATATTCATGCCGTGTATGCCGTACAATTTCGACGAAGGGCTGGGCGACAACAACTACAACTGCCCCGTCGCGGCGTATTACCCGGAGTTGCTGGCAACTAACATGCCAAGGCTCAAAGACGCGCGGTTTCTGATGCCGTACTTCGGTCTGCACAGGAAGAGGGGGTTTTTGCTAAAATCCGCGGAGTATTTCAGCGAACAGTTCGGTATACCAAAACGCGAAACGAAAAAGGCGGCGAAGTCCGCGTATCTGGCTTACGAGCGATATCTCAAAGACGTTGAGTGCGAGGCGGAGGCTTACATACAGTACGCCCGCGAAAACAACAAACGGATAATCGTCGTCGCCGGACGCCCGTACCACGCCGACCCTGAGATAAATCATGGCATTGACGAGCTTATAGGCTCACTCGATCTTGTTCTTATAACCGAGGACGCGGTCGCCCGCCGCATGGGCCGCGAGGCGCGAAAGGTCCTCAACCAGTGGACGTACCAGGCGCGTATGTACAACGCCGCGCGGTTTGTGGCGCAGAATCCGGACATGCAGCTGGTTCAGCTCGTGTCGTTCGGCTGCGGGACCGACGCCATAACGACGGATGAGATGCGGGACATCTTAGAGTCCGGCGGGAAGCTCTACACTCAGCTGAAGATCGACGATATAAGTAACTTAGGCGCGGCAAAAATCCGGCTACGTAGCCTGATCGCAGCTACTTAGGGGTCTTTTTTAAAAAAGACCCCTAAGTACCCTAAAAACTTTGCTGATCTCCGCGGTGAAAGAATGTGACAGCGAGGCGGTCATAATCGGCCGCCTCGT
>Ga0123355_10021272_pt1 | contig 10381 bp, 7 predicted proteins | sample TergutEmb28metaG_3_FD_89872 | JGI IMG/M metagenome (GOLD analysis project Ga0123355, IMG submission 89872) | Embiratermes neotenicus P1 segment gut microbial communities from Petit-Saut dam, French Guiana - Emb289 P1 | ecosystem: Host-associated > Arthropoda: Insects > Digestive system > Gut ... | reverse complement strand
GTTTTAAAAAACCCTTACAGGGTGTAATAAAAAAAAAAATAAAAAGGGGGATTTTGAGTTCCTTTTTAACCTTTTGTTATGGGGGGGGGGGGAAGAAACATAATTGTTTCCTGTCGTAAGTGCACCCTTCCCCCAAAAAAAGATGGGGGGAAGGGGAATTCACAGGTTGTTTGGACTGTCTGGATCGCAATTAGAAAGCAACTAGCGTATCTCATGAATGATAAGATTATTTTCAACTGGTAAAAAAATTACAAGTGTAGGAAGTATTCAAAGTGGCATACAGCTTAATTAGTATGTGACAGACAACTTAGTCTAGTGAAAACTCAATCATGATCAGGACATCTGTATGAAAAATAAATATATTTTAATTATTTTTCAGCAGTTTCAGAATCTATGTGTAGATGACAACCTCACTTTAATTGTTTCCATTGCAGTTACCTGCAGTACAATTATAATCTGTCCAAGTACAGCTTTCTTTCACTGTATTTTAAAATGATATCATAAATGCTTAACACACACAAAATTACCATGTGACATTATTTTAGCCCAAAAGCATGTACTGCCTATACTGCACACAAAAGTCCTTCAGTAATTCCAATAATATTCAACAATCACTTATCACACTCAGCAGCAAATTAACACAATGCACAAACCATTTCTCTAACAGACTGCATGTTCAACCTGTATAAGTATGAATGGCTTGCAAATAACCACTGGCATTAAACCAGTTTTTGTTTTTCAGAAAATGTCTGCTGCTGGCGGTACAAACTGCACCAAATGTGCACGCTAGTTTATCTGTATCAAGGGGAAGCTATTCAAATTCAGTGGTAACATCTGGTTCAGTAAGATGTATCAAAAAGAGTCTTGCTATACATTATACTAATATTAGAAGAAGAGACTGAGCTGTTGCAAAAGTGCAAAGTATTAGCAACCAAGAATAGGATAAACATCTAAATGACATCCCTGTACATAAGAAAGGAAATGACAGCGAACAACTATATAAATCATGTGTAACTTCTAAGTATTGGTTTAGGACGTAGAAACAGAAAGTAAATTCAAGACAGAATTCAATATATATTATGATAATCTATGTCTAAATATAGTAGTAGTAGTAGTAGTAGCAGCAGCAGCAGTAGCAACAGCAGCAGAAGAAGAAGAAGAAGAAGAAGAATGGAAACAAAAGTTTTAAGAAGGAAAGAAAATGCTAGAAAGGGTGTAATAAAATTATGATGCACTTATCCACAGTTGCATGTAATGCACAAGTATCCAAAGCACAGTTTGGAAATCATCTTTAGAAAAACAATGTAAATATAATATAGGTGTAGCTGTGTGGAAAAAAGCACATATGCAATTTCTGAATCAGAAACCAGATTATTTAAAATTATGCCACTCTAAATAACCAACAACTTAGAAAACAGCAGTACAACTGAACCCCAAAGCATCAAAGCAGTGAACATCAAAAACCTCATCACTACAGCCTATTAAAAAAAAAAAGCTCCTTGTAACTGACAAAAATGGAACTACAAAGTAAAGCTCATATCCATATAAGGAAGATCAATTTGATAAAAATGGCCAAGAGGCCAATAATTCTTAATTAAGTGATGAACACAAATGTATAACAACAGATATAGAGCAATTCTAGGTATTACACTCACTGAAGGAACCATCAGAATTGATAAGTTAAATAAGCAAATAAAATTGACAGAAGAACAAGGAAAAGGTACTCTTACCAAGAACATAGAAAGGTGAAGTTCATCCTAGAACAGGCCACGAAGGCGCAGAGGGGCCGTAGCAGTATAGCTATACTCTTTCTTCAACCTTGGCACTAGATGGGGGTGGGTGGTCAACGCCATACCCCAGCCGCTTTACACCCAGGGAAGAGACCTGGTACCCATTGTACAGGAAGCTGGGTGGGGCCCAAAGCCAGTCTGGACAGGCAAGGAAATTCTATCCCTCCCCTGCCAGGATGCGATCCCCGGACAGTTCAGACTGTAGCAAGCTGCTATACCAACTACGCTATCTCAACCCACATTCTCACTAAGAACGATATCAAAATTATTTCCAATATGATAACACATTTTATAAACCAAATATTATTACAGTAATGGAGGAAGTAGTGTATGTGATGCCCAGATAATATTCTGATTACTTCACTGAACAGTTAAACATAGAACTCCACAGTTCAGAAAACAGTAAAATTTTTAATAGCTTCCACTTAATTCTACACCCTTGAAAATGACAGTGGCTTACAAAATGAAACATGCTGGAGGCACGAAGGGCCATGTTATTAAATCTGGTTGTATTTACATTACTTGCTGTTATTATTGACTTGAATACAAAGTGATCTGGAGTCAAACATGGAAGTCAAATAATGTCATTTTAATTCATGTAAGGCATTCCTGATATAAAACTTCAAACAATTATCATACAACTATATAATCAGATATAAAAATATACATAAACATACACTGTATTGTATTTATATATATTTGCAGTAAGAAAATAAGCAAGAGTATCCAGGGTTAATCAGCTAAACACATCAGAATATTTATCCAAAAACAGGTACAGCAATCATTCACCGACGATGGAGGTTACAGTGGTGAGCAAGACAACTAGGGGAGTTGGAGATCAGGATGTTGTGAGAAAGCAGAAATTACGGGAATTGAAACTACTGTTACACTTGTCAAAGCTGAAATAATTTGTCTGTTCCATTAATAAACATAAACAATGTGCAATACCATTAATCATGAGCATGAAGTCACAAAAAAGTGGATCACAACAGACACATAGGAACCACAAGGCTCTGCATGGATGCCATGAAAGCCCTCACCTCTGGAAGTGGGTTTTATTGTGGAAGATATACACATATTTCACGAACACAAATTAAAAACTGTGAATACACAAAAATGAATACCAAATTTTGAAAAAATGTATTCAAATGAAAAACCAGTTATACCTAATAACCATACTTAGCTAACAACTGCTGCAATGGAATTCACAGCTTCACCATTGCCATAAGCTCATCACATATTGCTGATATAGCTCTTCTGATAAATACAACTAAGAGAATCAAATATACCACTGCAGCAGACATTCAGCTTGTCAGGCAGAGTGTGCTGAATTTTACAACCCCTTGGAACATCAGGCCAGGGTGAAGTTACTGTGAAATTTATGGCTGGAAATTTTTTAAAAATATATGCCTAAGATACATGAATGTTGCAGCACCAAAATTTATTCTTTATTTGAAGTATTAACACATTTCTGTTGTTTAGAGTACTAGCACAACAGATATTATCACTCGATACAAACCCAAATCAGTTTCAATATATCTCTTAATTAACGTGTGTGTGTGTGTGTGTGTGTGTATGTGTGAAGCAGCTCAAATGCAATACCATGATCTTAACATGTATGCCTCTGACTTAAAGAAATAAATACATCATCATACAGCATTCACACTGAAAAGAACATCCCTACACAAAAATAATAAAGGCAAAAATCAAAGATCCTCTGCTAAAGAATTACACTGTAGTAGAATTACACCAAACTTCATAATGTTCAGCTGATTCACCCCTTACAAAGAAATCGTGTGTGTATGTATGTACATATGTATATATTTATGTAACAACTTATAGACAAAAAATACTATTTACATGATATGTCAATAATTCTCTAAACCTAAAGTTTCACTGATCTGCAGTAAATAATGGCTCTTGATAGGCAGGAAGTATGTTCTTTCAGCATCAACAGCATCACACTGAAAAATTTTTTTTCCACATAAATATGTAAAATATCCTGTTAAAAAATCAAAACAAAATATATCACTGAAAGTGAAAGTTTCAACATACATTCTATATTTACCTGAATACAAGATGATTCCATAAATTAGAAGCTTAAGTAAGAATAAAGGAAAAGATTATATTCAATAAAATCTTCATCTTGTATATCTGGTATGGCAATATGATTTCACACAACTGCACTACTGGTTCACTGTATATAATCACTAATGACATCATACATTAAGACATGCATCACTGATTTGAGAATAGGGTGTCACCATTTTTCTGTGAAGAACCAGAGGACTAATGACAGTAGTGATCATGCCCATGCAGGTATCCTGCTGTATGTTAAGCTGGAACAAGCTTACAGCAGACAGAAGCAACAAGTCAGTGAGGTTGACCCACAGCCATTAGTCAGTCTCTGTATTTATGAACTGCATTCTTTATTTAGATGGAGAAAATGAAACATGCCTGTTAACTAATGCTACACAAACACACAACATATGGAAAAGACACAGTAATGTGAGAGATTTTCATAAGTTCATCCTATCCTTTGTAATATTCTGTTCTGGGTTCCTGCTTACATATATTTAACAATATTCTCAATAAGAGAATGGATCTATACTGTATGTTTCTTGGTATGTATTTCTTTCAGTTTAAATAAACAACGCTAGATTTAATAATTTACGTACTGAAAGACTTCTGTTGCTTTGTACTAATCCAGTATCAGCCACCACAGTCTTTTCTTCCCACACTTTGGACCGGAACTTAATATCTACTGGAAAAAGGTGTCCCTCTGTACTAAATACATACTTGCTGAAGTGTCTGTTTACGTAATTTTCTTTATCGAACAACTGCAAAATAAATTAAAAGCACAATCAACATGAAGTCAAGAGATGCTCACATGAAACTGGTGCAATACGTGTGATTTCAGGCTTTTGCTGCAGTGGGAATGAGATCTTTGCTCTGCTGGGATGTTATGCAGTGTTGACTGGTAGTTAGTTACCGACGTTTCAGGACAATCTGTTGGTCCCATCTTCAAGTGTCAAACAGTCCAGTTGAAAGTGGAACTGACAGGCTGTCCTGAAATGTGTGGGTAAATGACTGCCAATTAACTTTGCATAATATTCCAAGACTGTTGGACTGTTTGGCCCTAGAAGATGGGACTGGCTGTCCCAAAACATTGGGGAATAACAACCAGGCCACAAAGCACAACATTCCAGAAGAATGAAGACCTCAAGCTTGTGCAATTTTTCAACAAATTCACATAATTCATTAGTGTGGTCTGAAGCAAAACATGCAGGAAGTGTCTGTTTCAGATGTATTGTGTGAAGAATATGAAAGAAGGGATTTAATGTAACTTTGCTGTTAGTAACATTACTCACCAGGTATAGGTACTTGCAAGTCTCACTTAAGAAGAAACTCTCCATGCGATCCTCCAAACTCTTATCCAGCACACTGTGTACCGTTGCATACCCACACTCTGCCCTAGTGAAATTGTTCAAGCTTTGTAAGATGTCCATACCCACATGCAAGTAAAATGGATTTTTGGTTGCCTGAAAATTATCAAAATATTTAAAATAAACTTAAAATACAAAATAATAGCACAAAATATCATAAAAACAGCCACTAAAATTAAAATCCTTTATACTTGATGCATACACTTGTTACAAACCAGTCCTCAAACATGTATATTTCAACTGAATTCACTGCTCAATATAAGCACAATGAAGCAGTCTTCTGCTTTCTATGGAATATTCCATGAAATAATTAAACATTACGAATATATGAAGAATATATAATTTTTTCAATTGTTGAATTATTATAAGCAGATATTTTTTACCAAATGAAAACTGATAACTGAACAGTGCATATAACAGTGATATATTCAATGGAAAAACAAACACTATACACAAAACTGGAAAATTATTTTCCCCTGGTTGACTAAACACGTTCATTAGCTGACAAATCAATTCATACTGTAGTAATAATGTTCATATTTTTTTCAAACCTGGTATAGGAGATATGTAGATTCCACCAGCTCTGGACGGAGAGGATAAAAAGTCACATCAGCAGACAGCCGCTGCCAGTTCCAGCGTTCTGGCAAAACCCCATAGTGCTTCCAGATGGAATAGTAGAGTGCATGTGTACAAATTGCCTCCTCAATGTCACCATAAAGAACCTGAACATAATGTGAAGGATGCCTGTCAAGCATCAGCTGAACGTTACAGTAGTGATACTGGGATTAAAGAATTAGTCTGTTGCCTCCTTTGTATTTTACACGATACACATTTAACCTGTAGACAACCGCACTGGTATTTAAATTTCAGCACATGGTTTATAAAAAAGTGAGTGTTATTTGAACAGAAACAGATAAAGTTATCAAATAAATGGCATCTTGTGGAAAATAAAACAAAAATATTAGGCCACTGGTACAAGCATACCCTCTGTACCTTAATTTTTCGGAGAAGCGCGTGCACGTGTGTGTGTTTTTCCTTGTTTTAAATCAAAATTCCTGAAACATTCATCCTACTTAACTATTTGCACCATAACAATAATTAAGAAATCTATAATTTTCTGTGTTACACATCTGAGCTTCCTAAATACCCAAGCAATATATAAGAATTTATTAAATTCTTCATATTTGTAACTAATGCTTGCAGAGGACTGCATTCAATATCTGTTCAAACTAGGAAAAAAATTTAAACAACAAATTGTATTTTTGTGTACACAGTACTGTATAAACCATGCTTATATGAGATCCCAAATTTCGGATGATGATTCTTACTTTGGTTTCTAAGTTATGACAGTATGCGGTCTATGGATGCTTACTCCAGTGTGGATGAACATACAACCTCCCAATTAATGCTGGTAAACACCAATCACACTACACAATTTGATATTCCTCAGGAGCAGAATAAGAAAATGTCATCATTTTTAGCCTACCCAAATTTCCCAAATTTTACCTACTTAACATATACAAAAAACAATAATTTTATCACAACCATCCAATGCTATATAACAATGGCAGATGATACAGCAAGGTAAAGTACCTTCTGTTCATGCAGCAGAAATGCAGCTTCCCAGATTTAGTATGTAAAAATAAGTAACTAATTTTAAATTACTGCCAGACACTGTATAACACACAGTATGAGCATTTCCAATGTCCATTCATCTCGATTATTTACCTGAACTCCAGCAAAGGCAGCCTGTAGTGAGTCTATCCATGATGTATGTGTGGCACCACTCACCATGTCAACATTCACATAGAGAGGGTGATCGCCAGAACCTTGGTTACAATGAACTCGTCTGGAAAAGAATAGAGCAAAATTAATGAGCAGAATACTCAAATCAATTACTGTGGCAGTTCCTTCCACCTGTCTCCACTACTAATGTGATATACTCGAAGAGCGGATTGCTTGCAACTTAACTCAGTTCAGCACAGCAACCAACTATTCTTCTACAGGATCTGAGTTCAATCACACTCAAATATTTTGTACTTATTCTAAGGGAAAATTCAACATCATTTAGCAGTAAATGAATTCATCACTTGTTCTTCTGATCTGACCATAATTTTTCTATAGGCACTGACAATGATGACAGATGACAGAACAATTCAAATTCAATGGCTACTTTGTAGGAAGAGTGGTAACAGCCCACTGAATGCCATCCAAGCATTTTCTGGGACTGGGGGAGAATGCAGTATAACAAAACTTTGTGAGCTGTGAGATTTTAGGTTCTCACAGTAGTGTTGCTGAAGATTCAAGTCTTTTAGGATGTTATGCAGTGTCTTTGGGTAAATGGTTCCCAAAAATTTCAATGCTATACGACTTTGCATATCACAATGACCCTTGCACATGGATGATGTGTGAAACTGCAGTGAATTCCACAGTGTAACTATTTACCCAGTGACACAGTGTAACATCTCAGAAGACTTAAACCTTCAAAATCTAATTACAGTGTTCCTACATGTGCATACTTTGTAGTTAACCAGTCACAGCCTAACACAGGCACTAATTATTTCCTGCTTAAAGTATCTGCCAGCCCTCTCCCAACAGGTAAGTTAAAACTTACAGTTCACAATGTCTTATTATTGTATTTCATCCAGTGAGTAACGTGGTCACATTTAGTGTCTTGTATTTAATGGCTTCACTCCTTACCCATCTACTGCACAGTACCTATAATGCAGATAGACTATCGACGCTCGTTAGTTTCAAATAATTCTCTCAAATATTCGTCTCAAGCCTGTAAGGTCTGCACAGCATGTAATCGGTTCAGGGTCCCTATTGACGTCAACTTTTATTAAATCAGAAAGTTTTGCACAGAACCTTAACATGTGTCATTGATTTTACAAAAACATGTGCTTGAGAAATACTATGTGTCACAGAGTGGTAGTTTGCAGTGGAAAAACTGGACAATGGAAGAAGGATGAAGTACAACTTGTAAGAGGTCAAATTCTGCTATACTGCAAAAATAAATAAAAATGTTACTATATTTATATGTCTTGAAGCTTTTACAGTGAAAAAAATTGAATGAAATCTTCTTGGACTGATAGCCAGGTGACATTTTGATGTAGCTGTCAGCAAGAGACTTTTTTGAAAACTGCCATTTCATCCCTTTTGTACAAGAAATCACATATAATATTAATATATATTCTACATTATTGAATAAAATCAATTAATAAAATGCACTGAAGTTGTATCAAACTGAATATAAATTGAAGCCTAAATTCACATGTAAGAATATCTTTAGTTGATTCAAGTATTTTGAAATGTCATGTCATGCTGACTGGTAAATGGTCACAGCTGTTTTATCGAGTGCAGCGACTTAATCTGCAAGTACTTCAAGAACGCTTAACCCTAAAATTGAAGGCACTATGCTCATATAAAACACTGGTAATTATTTATCATTCAATATCATGTAATGTCCCTGACGGTGATCCTTGTCATCACTGCTATAAGTGTTAAGTCACGCAATATATGAAGTTTTTAACTCACCCTCTACGCATGTATTGCTTGATAACACGATACGCTTCTTCAAACATTCCATAGTCCTCAGATTCACCAAACATGATATATGATTTCAACAGGTACTCATAGAAGGAGTCAAGACCTGCACCAAGACCACTAAGCCTCCCTATCCAGCGCCCTGACTCCACATCAATCACATTACCTTCATGAGAGAAACAGATGATGAAATGAGAATATATATAAAATTTTAAAGCTTTCCATCTTCCATTGCACATTCACAAAGTGCAAAGAACAGCTACTTAGAAACATGGTTTCAGAACTGTCCAGGAGGACTTGCAATATATTACTGCCTCTAATATAAACTGAAATGTGCAACAACTGCCAGTGATATCATAAATATAATTTTTAAAGTACTTTTTCAAATAAGTGAGCAGCTGTATGCATGACATGGTAATTCCAGTGCATTCACTTGCATCTTAAGTTGTTTCCCCGAGTATAGAAGGACATAAGAATATAAAAATTGTAACAGGTGTTCCACAAGGTAAAACGATGAAAATGTGTGTTACATCTTGAAATACAGATTGTTACATACACTTTGTACTTGCATCAAATAGACATTCTTTTCCAGATCTTGTTGTACATATCATCGCCCAAACAATATGATGGACTTGCATGACATTTGGCATAGGAGGTTCATGCTTAACACAATGGAATACTTAATTTTTGTTCAGAAAGGTTTGTTGGTGCTGAATAATATACTGTTGGAAAACATATACAATTTGGTGTCAACATCTTTTGGGAACAGCCACTTGGAAGATTGAGAAGAAGATGGATAAATAACATTAATATGTAATGTATGAAAATGAGTTGTGCAGATGAGAGGTGGAAAAACTAGCTGATAATCCATTTTAGGTGCATTAAAAAAATTGCAAACAGCAACTATTAGTACTGTCATGTCTGTCTGCCTGTGCATCTGCATGGAACAACTTGGCACCTACCGGATGGACCTTCCTGAAATTTGATATTCGAGTATTTTTTGAAAATCTGTCAATAAAATTCAAGTTTCATTAAAGTCTTACAAGAATGATAGGTACTTTGCATGAAGACCTATGCACCTTTATCATAATACCTCACTGAATTCTTCTTAGAATGAGTAATGTTCCAGGCATAAGTTGTAGAGAAAATCAAAACACATGCTTTACATTCCGTACCTTATTTCTAAAATTCACAAAATTTACGAGATAATGTAGAAAAATATGGTACAGCCAGAGAAGCCACACAAACACAGACACACACTCAGAATATGTAATACTTACTTGCTTTTCCACAACAACAATGGTTATTCGAATAAGCCTCAATGTTTTGTTATGCATAAATTCGCCTATCTTGTTTCCAGCAGGCTTTGGTCTTAGCATAAGCACTGCAAATTCAGGTTGTAGAAATAGAATGTTACTTTTCTTAGTTTTAACTACAGTTAATTAATCTGGAAGTTCACTGTTCAGCAGCATTTAATATTTCCACATATTATTGTTTGTCCCCCCCCCCCCGCATAATAAATCTAAAATCTTTATATTGAGCTCCAACACAACAAATATAAATCACATCTAAATTGAAATAAAAAACAATAACTCCATT
>Ga0123355_10021271_pt1 | contig 10382 bp, 17 predicted proteins | sample TergutEmb28metaG_3_FD_89872 | JGI IMG/M metagenome (GOLD analysis project Ga0123355, IMG submission 89872) | Embiratermes neotenicus P1 segment gut microbial communities from Petit-Saut dam, French Guiana - Emb289 P1 | ecosystem: Host-associated > Arthropoda: Insects > Digestive system > Gut ... | reverse complement strand
TTCAGCCTGGAGGTGGGAATATCAACTTTTTCATGCTTTGCCATTCCGGCATTCCGGATTTTTGTCAGCATGTCCGCAACGGGATCAGATACGCTCATCCTGTTCTCCTACCAGCTTGATTTAGTTACGCCGGGAATAAGCCCCTCACTCGCAAGTTTGCGAAAGCAAAGACGGCACATCTCATATTTCCGCAGATAGCCCCTGGCTCGTCCGCAGATCCGACAGCGGTTCACTTTCCTTGTTTTATATTTTGGCGTCCGCAGCGCCTTGATGATCATTGCTTTTCTTGCCATTTGTCACCTCTCGAAAAAAATTCCAGCATAAAACGTCTTGTATTCCATGCTACTTCCTGAATGGCATACCGAACTTGCCGAGGAAAGCCTTTGCTTCCGCATCGGTTCTTGCGGTCGTTACAATACATACATTCAAACCAGCCACCTTTTCGATTTTGTCAAAATCTATCTCAGGGAAAATGATCTGCTCCTCTATCCCCAGAGAATAATTGCCATGACCGTCAAAGGCGTTCCCATTGACTCCGCGAAAGTCTTTAACGCGGGGAAGGGCTACGTTTACCAAGCGATCGAAAAAATCGTACATAATCGCTCCGCGAAGCGTTACTTTAGCGCCAATCTCTTGCCCAGCCCTGATCTTAAAATTTGCAATGCTCTTGCGCGCCTTGGTTTTAATCGCCTTCTGCCCAGTAATTTGGGAGAGAGTCGAAATGGCCTCGTCGAGAAGCTTTTTGTTCTGTAAAGCCTCGCCCACACCCATGCTTACCACTATCTTGTCCAATCTCGGTATCTGCATGGTTGTCTTGTAACCAAATTCCTTGAGCAGCTCCTGTGCAATTTGCTCCTTGTACACTTTCTTCAGCCGGGGTACATAGGTGTTACTCATTACAGCGCCTCCCCGCATTTCCTGCATATCCTGGTCTTGGCATCACCTTCCATCTTGTATCCAATCCGGGTAGGTCCGCATTTCCTACAGACAATCATCACGTTAGAACTATGAAGCGCCGCCTCAATTTCGATAATACCGCCTCGATCCTGCTGCCTTCTGCGCTTTTGCGCCTTTTTTACGATATTTGCCCCCTCAACGACAACGCGGTCTTTATCGCGGATAATTTTAAGTATCCTGCCACGTTTTCCTTTGTCTTTACCGGCAATTATCTCAACGGTATCCTCTTTCTTCAGCTTAAACTTGCGTACCGTTACAGCCATAACTCTCTCCTACAAAACCTCTGGGGCAAGGGACACGATCTTCATAAAATCGCCCCTTTCCCGCAGTTCCCGGGCTACCGGCCCGAAAATACGCTTCCCTCTGGGATTTAACGCAGCATCGATTATGACACAAGCGTTATCATCAAACCGTATATATGTTCCATCAGAACGGCGATACTCTTTATGGGTACGTACCACCACCGCCTTTTCCACCGTGCCTTTTTTCACGGCAGAGGTAGGCAATGCCTCCTTTACTGCCACAACGATTATATCACCGATACTCGCATAGCGACGCTTGCTCCCGCCAAGAACCTTAATACACTGAACACGCTTGGCACCCGAATTGTCCGCCACGTTCAGGAAGGTTTCTACCTGTATCATTTTCCGCAACTCCCCTTATTTGGCGCGCTCAAGGATTTCAACAAGCCTCCAGTGCTTTTCTCTGCTGAGAGGCCGGCATTCGATCACACGAACCCTGTCGCCGATCTTTGCATCATTATTCTCATCATGGGCTTTAACTTTTTTAAGCCGCTTGACGTACTTCTTATACAAAGGGTGCAGTTTCATAGTCTCGATTGCAACAACGATGGTCTTCGTCATTTTATCGCTTTTAACCGTTCCCACGAATTCTTTTTTGCTGCTTTTCTTGCGAGCACCAATTGAAGGTTCGACTTCCTTCACTTCCTGAATTTCCTGTCCCGCCATTATTTAGCCCTCCACACTCTGGGCGCTTTGGATTGCCTGGACCATTGCCGCTTTCTTTTCCGTAAGCACATGAGCATGAATAAGAGTATTCAGCTGCGCAATCTGCCGGCGCATAGTGCGCTTTAACAATGGATTGTCAACATGACCTACAACCATCTGGAATCTAAGCTCCATATATTTCCTTTTAAGCTCATCCCGTTTAGCCTTAAGCTCAGGAAACGAAAGGTTCTTAAACGAATTCTTCATATTTTCGCTCCTAAGCCCCCAACTCCATATCGGAACGGGCAACAAATCTGGTTTTGATGGGTAGCTTAGACCCCGCAAGCGTAATCGCTTCTTCGGCAAGCGTTCGATTTATACCACCACCCAGCTCAAACATAACCGTTCCTGGCTTTACCACCGCAACCCAATACTCGGGACCACCTTTACCTTTGCCCATGCGGGTCTCCGCAGGCTTCTTGGAATAAGGCTTATCGGGAAATATACGAATCCATATCTTCCCACCCCTCTTTATGTGCCGGTTAAGGGCAACACGAGCCGCCTCTATTTGCCGGTTAGTGATCCACATTCTATCCATCGCCACCAAGGCAAAATCACCGAATGCCACCGAATTACAACGTGTGGCATTGCCAGGAATACTGCCTCTCTGCACCTTTCGGCGCTTTACTCGTTTTGGGCTCAACATCTTTTACTGCCCCCTTCCCATGGGAGGACGCTCACGTCGCTTGCGAACCAAGGCACCAGCGTCTTCCTTTTGTTCCTTACCATATTTCATGCCATTATATACCCACACCTTTACCCCAATGGCACCAAAAGTGGTCTGAGCCTCGGCAAAACCATAATCTATGTCTGCCCTCAACGTATGCAAGGGGATGCGCCCCTCCTTAGCTTCCTCAGTACGCGACATTTCCGCACCGCCTAGCCGCCCCGAAAGTCTCACTTTCACACCCTGGGCGTTACCCTTTTTCATCGCATTGGAAATGGCCTGCTTCATTGTTCGCCTAAACGAGGAACGGGCCAAAAGCTGTCGAGCGATGTTCTGTGCAACCACCTGAGCATTGCCATCGGCATTCCTTATTTCCTTTATCCTGATCTGGATCTTCTTACTGACATTTTTCTGTAGTTCAGAACCGATCTTCTCAATGTTCGCCCCTTTAACACCAATGATAACGCCAGGCCTGGCAGTATGTATGGTAATCGTTATCCGTTGGGGATGCCGAATGATCTCAAGCTCCGCTATGTCCGCCCCTTTAGTCTCAGGCATCTGCAATATCTGCTTCCGCAGCTTAAGATCTTCATGCAGGGTATTGGCATACTCCTTGCGATCCACATACCAGCGAGAGCCCCAAGTCTTGTTAATTCCAATCCTGAGCCCGATAGGGTTTACTTTCTGTCCCATTATTTCCCCGCCTTTCCAGAAGCATTAGCCCCAAGACCCAAAGTTTCATCTATGACCACTGTAATATGGCACATTCGCTTAAGCTGCATATCAGCCCTACCCCTGCCGCGAAACCACACCCTTTTCAACCTGGGACCCTCATCAACAAGGATTTCCTTCACGTACAGCATATCCTCATCAAGCTGCTTGTTGCCAGCAAGCGCATTCGAAGCCGCAGATTTTACCGTCTTACGAATCAACCTTGCGCCTTTTTGAGGCATATTTTCCAATACGGACATAGCCTCTGGATAAGGTTTGCGGCGAACAAGATCAGCCACAGGTCTGATTTTAAAGGGCGAGCCCATAAGGAACCTACTAACAGCCCTATAGCCAGTTTCTGTTTTCATATGCCAAATACCTCTGCCTATTTCCCGCCAGCTTTTTTGTCAGATCCCGCATGCCCACGGAAAATTCGGGTAGGAGCAAACTCGCCAAGTTTGTGACCAACAAGGTTCTCCGTGATATACACAGGGATCCACGTCTTACCGTTATGCACGGAAATAGTCCCACCAACCATTTCGGGAATTATGGTAGAACACCGGGAATAGGTTTTTATCATCCTCCGCTCCCCAGACTTATTTAGCTTCAACACTTTTTTGTAGAGGCTCTTCTCGATAAAAGGACCCTTCTTTACAGACCTTGACATACTCCCTTCCTACCTTTTCTTCCCGCGGCTAATGATAAACCGGGAAGAAGGCTTGTGTTTTTTCCTGGTCTTGTACCCCTTAGTAGGCTGACCCCAAGGAGTAACCGGATGAATACCCTTGCTCCTCCCTTCACCGCCACCATGGGGGTGATCCACAGGGTTCATGGCCATACCGCGGACAGTGGGACGTATGCCTAACCAACGCTTCCGCCCAGCCTTGCCCAGAGTCGTATTCATATGATCTTCGTTACTTGCCACCCCAATAGTAGCATAGCATTTTTTGAATACCATGCGCGTCTCGCCAGAAGGCAGCTTAACAGTAACATAGTCTCCGCTTTTGGCAGCAATGAGCGCACCTGTTCCAGCAGCACGAGCCATCTGCCCACCTTTGCCCAGAGTAAGCTCAATGTTACACACGGTAAACCCCAGGGGGATATTTTCCAAAGGCAACGCATTCCCTGTTTCAACAGGGGCATTCGGACCGCTCATTACCATATCGTCCTTTTTAAGCCCCTTAGGAGCGATGATGTATCGTTTTTCGCCGTCCTCATAAATAACAAGGGCAATATTAGCGCTGCGATTAGGATCATACTCAATACTGGCAACCTTGCCAGGAATACCAATCTTATTTCGCTTGAAGTCAATGATCCGGTAGCGGCGCTTATGACCGCCGCCCTTGTGACGCACGCTGATTCTGCCATGTGACCGCCCAGATTTCTTTGTAAGACCCACGGTAAGGCTTTTCTCTGGTTTCACACCTTTGGTCAACTCGGAAAAATCCAAGCTAACCCGCTGCCTCATGCCTGGCGTAACCGGCTTGTATGTTTTAACTCCCATCGTTTACCTCTATACTCCCTCAAAAAGACCGATTTTCTCGTCTTTGGGGAGCTTCACAATCGCTTTCTTCCAAGTTGCCGTATATCCCGACCTGTTGCGCAAGCGCTTGGGCTTACCGCCCACCACCATCACCGTACAGGAAATTGGATGCACATTGAAAAGCCGACGAACAGCTTCCTTGATTTGTATCTTGTTCGCCGACATTGCCACCTTAAACACATATTTCCCCTGCTCGCGCAGCATGTTCGCCTTCTCGGAAAGCACTGGCTCAATAAGGATGTCTTCGTAATGCGTCATTCGGCGACCTCCTTTGTCCTCGGGGCATAAAAATCATTGAGGTTTTTTGCAGCCGTTTCCAGCATCAATACCTGCCGCCCATAAAAAAGGTCATGCGCCCGCAGCCGGTTGTAAGAAAGATAACTTAACCAAGGTATATTAGCGGCAGCCCGTTTCAGCATGGGATCATCGTCTTTCAGGATAAGCACCGTTCGTATGCCCGGGTTGAAGCTTTTCAGCAATCCAATAAGATCCCTGGTTTTTCCAGACTCTATCGAAAAGTCCTCGATTATTTTTACCATGTCGCTTTTAAGCTTCAAGCTCAAAATTGTCTTCATCGCCTGCCGCTTTGCTTTTTTGTTTATCGAGTAGGAATAATCCCGAGGCTTCGGCCCAAAAATTGTGCCTCCACCTACCAGCAACGGCGATTTTTTATCGCCCCGCCGTGCACGACCAGTTCCCTTCTGCTTGTAGGGCTTGGCATTAGAGCCGTGAACTTCACCGCGATCCTTGGTACAAGCAGTCCCTTGGCGCTTGTTAGCAAGCTCATTATTAATGGCGTACCAAATTAGACCGCTGTTTTCAGGAAGACCAAAAACAGTTTCTGCCAGCTCGATAGTCCTGAGTTCCTTGCCTTCTTTCGAAAATACCGTACAGTTCATCGCCTACCGCCTACCTCTTTACCGCTGCTCGAACAAGCACGAGACCCTTGTTGACGCCAGGAACGGAACCCTTAACCAAAAGAAGCTGTTTTTCGGTATCCACTTTCATAAGCCTCAAGCTCAGGACAGTCACCTTTTCGCGACCCATGCGACCAGGCATCTTTTTATTCTTGAAGGTCCTTGCAGGGTAAGTATTCTGACCTGTGGATCCTGGCGCACGATGAAACTTTGAGCCGTGGGCCTTGGGACCTCCGCTGAAACCATAGCGTTTCATTACGCCCTGGAAACCCTTGCCTTTAGAGACGCCAGAAACATCCACGTAACGGACCCCTTCTAGCAACTCCACCCCAAGCGAATCCCCCACGGCAACTTCTTTCTCAAAATCCCGCATTTCCTTAAGCCGCTTCTTGGGGGCAATTTCTTCAGGAAACTGTCCTGCATATGGTTTCGTTACCCGGCTTTTTTTCATGTCGTCCAAACCAACGACCACGGCGTCGTAACCGTCTTTCTTTTCTGTCCTTTGAGCGATGACGACATTCGGATCAACACGCATTACCGTTACCGGCACCATGTTGCCCGCTTCATCATAGACCTGCGTCATGCCCACTTTCCTGGCCAATAGCCCTAACATCCTCTGTTCTCCATGCGGCTTCAACAGCCCTGCACATCAATGCGCACGTTATTCCCCAAACAATCTCATGTTTGCGGTCTTTTGGAACCGTCTGCGCTATGCTTATAATCCAAAACCTGACCGTAGGTCAAATCCTGAAAACCAGGCAACAACCAACGTTACTGCTTGATCTCTACATCTACACCAGCAGGAAGCTCCAGCTTCATAAGAGAATCCATCACCTCTGCCGAAGGGCTGATAATATCGATCAGCCTCTTATGGGTCCGCATCTCGAACTGCTCCCGGCTCTTCTTGTTCACATGAGGCGAACGAAGCACCGTTACCTTGTTGATGCGAGTAGGCAAAGGAATAGGTCCTGTAACCTTTGCCCCTGCCTTTTGCACTGCCTGAACGATAGACTTTGCGCTCTGGTCAATCAACTCAACATCGAAACCGCGTAACTTTACGCGAATTCCTTCCTTCGCCATCACTCCTCCAAGCAAGCCAATGCGGGGGATCTATATCCCCCGCCCACAGAGCGCTATTCTATGATCTCGATAACCTGACCAGAAGCGACCGTCTTGCCACCCTCGCGGATAGCAAACTTAAGCCCCTTCTCCATGGCGATAGGATTGATCAACTCACCGATTATCTCAGTGTTATCGCCAGGCATAACCATCTCCTTACCCTCGGGAAGCGAGACCGTACCCGTAACGTCCGTGGTCCTAAAATAGAATTGAGGACGGTACCCAGAGAAGAATGGGCTGTGCCGCCCACCCTCTTCCTTTGAAAGGCAGACTATCTGCCCCTTGAACTTCTTAAAGGGCTTGATGGTTCCAGGCTTCGCAAGAACCTGACCGCGCTCGACCTCTTTCTTGTCAACGCCCCTGAGAAGCACGCCAACGTTTTCGCCCGCCTGCGCATCTTCCAGCTCTTTGTTGAACATTTCAAGACCAGTCGCAACGGTTTTATGGGTGGGCCTGATGCCGACGATTTCAACCTCTTCGTTTTTCTTGATTATACCGCGATCCACCTTCCCAGTAACAACAGTGCCGCGACCAGAAATGGTGAACACGTCTTCGATCGGCATAAGGAAGGTCTTGTCGGCATCGCGGACGGGGTCGGCGAAATAGTCGTCCATGGCACTGAGAAGCTCCTCAATGCACTTGGTGTCGTCCTCGGAACCAACGCCCTCGGTCATGAAAGACATCGCCTTAAATGCAGCGCCCTTAATGATAGGCGTTTTATCGCCAGGGAAGCCGTTCGCGGTAAGAACATCCCTTACCTCTTCTTCGACCAGCTCCAAAAGCTCGGGGTCGTCAACAAGGTCAACTTTGTTAAGGAAGACGATCATGCTGGGAACGCCGACCTGGCGGGCCAGAATGATGTGCTCGCGGGTCTGGGGCATGACCGAGTCCGGCGCAGACACGACCAGCACCGCGCCATCCATCTGGGCGGCGCCAGTGATCATGTTCTTGATATAGTCAGCGTGCCCAGGGCAGTCAATGTGCGCATAATGCCGCTTGTTTGAGTTGTATTCCAGGTGCCTAGTGTTAATGGTAATACCGCGCGCTTTTTCTTCAGGCGCATTATCGATCTCGTCATAACTCATCACTTTATCGCCGTTCTTTTTCCCGCAGTACATGGTTATAGCGGCGGAAAGCGTCGTTTTACCATGATCGACATGCCCAATGGTGCCGACGTTCATGTGGATTTTGTCCCGTTTAAATTTGTCCTTCGCCATTTGTGTCCTCCTTAACTTTAGACACAGTAAACTGATCTCTCAAGGCGCAACAGGTCAAACTCCCCGCAAACGCCTTAACCCGCATACCGCAGGTTTTGTCTAAGTGAATGGATAACATGGACGCGCTAGCGGAATACAAGCAGAAGGGAAAACCCAATCATGCCGAACTCCACCCATCCCATCTTACCCGATGGTCGGTTTGGCTGCCGACTCACCTACACCAGGCAACGCTCGCAAAGCCCAATACGCGGCGGTTTCATGCGCCGCGCATCTCCTTGCCAGGTTCCGGCATGGCCTCCTGACCATCGCCACAGGCGACCGCCAGAAGATTCCTCAAAATAAACGCCGCAGGTTTATGCCAGGCACAACACACGACTTCAAAAACCCGCAAAACACCTAGAGAAGAACACTATACCCTATTCTTCCCAATCATGTAAAGCCCCCTGGCGCAAAAAAACGAAAAAATTAAGCCCAACTTCGTTTTTTTTACCAGCGGTAATGGGCAAAGGCCTTGTTTGCCTCCGCCATTTTATGGGTATCCTCCTTTTTCTTAAACGCGGTACCCGTGTTATTATACGCATCCAGCAGCTCCGCCGCAAGGCGATCGCACATGCTGTGCCCGGAACGCTTGCGAGCCGCGGCGATAACCCACCTCATGCAGAGGGCCTCCCTCCGCGTCTCGCGGATCTCCACCGGCACCTGGTAGGTCGCGCCCCCGACCCGCCTGGATTTAACCTCCACGACGGGTTTCACGTTGTCAAGGGCTTTGAGGAACACCTCGAGGGGCTCCTTGTCAACCTTGCCCTGCAGTTTCCCCAGGGCCTCGTGGACAATGCGCATGCTCACGGAGCGCTTGCCCTCCCACATCATGCGGTTCACGAATTTGGAAACCACAACGCTGTTGTACTTGGAATCCGGGGCGATTTTCCGATCTATGGACTTTTTCTTTCTTCCCATGTTACACCTGCCTACGCCTTGGGCCGCTTGGCGCCGTACTTGGAGCGCCCGCGCTTGCGATCAGTAACCCCCAAGGTATCCTTTGCCCCGCGGACGATATGGTAGCGCACGCCAGGAAGGTCCTTAACGCGCCCGCCGCGAACCAGGACAACTGAGTGCTCCTGCAAATTGTGCCCGATTCCAGGGATATAGGCAGTTACCTCGGTCCCGTGGGAAAGCCTTACGCGGGCAACCTTCCGCAAAGCCGAGTTAGGCTTTTTAGGCGTAACGGTAAGGACGCGGGTGCAGACCCCTCTTTTCTGAGGGCAGGAACGCAACGCGGGGGATTTGGTCTTGGAAGTAACCTTCCGTCGCCCAAAACGAACCAGCTGATTAATAGTAGGCATTCGCTGAAAACTCCTTATATCTACCTGCGCCGTCAGCATCCAGCGCATTGGATTTAAAACATAGGCCGCCTCAAGCCGCGCAAGCCGCAAGGCTCGCAGGGGTTGGACAGGCTCACAAGTCAAAACTTAGCAAAAAACGAAAAAAGAGTCAACAGGCCCCGCGAGAAGAATCGTTTTTTTCCTCAGGCGTCCTCGTCTTCGTACATCTCATGCTTCGCCTGGGGCGCCCTCAAGTACTGCCGCAGGATTTCCATCACCTCGCCCAAGACGAGGGGCTTCCCTATGTGGGCGTTCATGCCGGCCTTGAGGCATATCTCGATGTCTTCCTTGAAGACGTTGGCCGTCATGGCGATTATCGGCACGTCCCTTGCCTTGGGGGAGCCAAAGCCGCGGATGCGCCGCGAGGCTTCCAGGCCGTTCATCTCGGGCATCTGCAAGTCCATGAAGATCATGTCGTAGCGCTCGGGGTTCTTTTCGAACATCTCCACCACTTCCGCGCCGTTCACCGCGCAGTCGATCTCGATCTCGGTCGGTTCCAGTATGGTCTGCACGATTTCGCGGTTGATTTCCACGTCCTCGGCCAAGAGGATGCGGCGGCCGGGGAAGGTTTCGTCCAGCCCGAACATCGCGCTGTCTTCCTCCCTCTCCTTCTCTTCCGCGATGGCCGCCGCGCCGATGCACTTGCCGATGCTCTCCACAACGGTCGAGGGCAGCAGGGGCTTGCCAAGGAAATCATCGACGCCCGCGGATTTCGCCTCTTTCTCGATTGCGTTCCATTCGACAACGGAAGCGATGAGGACGACCGGCTTGCCGGGGTTGAGCTCCTTCAGCTCGCGGGTCAGCTCGATGCCGCTCATGTCGGACGTTTTCCTGTCGAGGAAGCATATGTCGTAAGGGCCCT
>Ga0123355_10021270_pt1 | contig 10382 bp, 4 predicted proteins | sample TergutEmb28metaG_3_FD_89872 | JGI IMG/M metagenome (GOLD analysis project Ga0123355, IMG submission 89872) | Embiratermes neotenicus P1 segment gut microbial communities from Petit-Saut dam, French Guiana - Emb289 P1 | ecosystem: Host-associated > Arthropoda: Insects > Digestive system > Gut ... | reverse complement strand
AGTTACGGAGGTGGTCGTATATGCAAACTACATAGGACTTTGCCGGTTCTACCGATATGTGGTCAACATCAGCAGGTGGTCACCTTATGAAGGTGGTCAACTTGACAGGTTTTACTGTATTATCCATTGGACCAACAGAATGTTTATTGTCTAACAGGGGTTGTGCAAATTTTGATTTACCGCTTCCATATTCATAATGAAGAAAATGTTCTTGAAAGTTTGTAAGAAAGGGTCTTCCTATTCGTCCGATATCCTTATTGCAGTCTTGACATGTTAATTGATATATGCCGCATTTACTGAATTTATTTGAATTGCACTCTTTATTACTAGTTAATAATTTACCTATAGTGTTATCAGCTTTGAAGGAGACTTTGACATCGGAATTTTTGAATAGTTTTGTGATAAATTTTCCTTCTCTACCAACCTATTGGAATTTGGCCCAACTAATTTTTGGTTTTTCCTTTCTCTCCGGCATTTTTTTTTGTTGTTGGAGTTAATTAATATAAGATAGATGTATCGTATTTATTATTGCATAGTATTTGTTTTATCGTGTTTTTCTTTTTTTCTGTGTTATTCACTGTGTATGTTGATAGTCGGCTAATTAAATATATAATTACTGCAAGCTTGTGTTCTGGCATGAATCGTTTGGAATAATAGTGTCTGTTGCAGTTGGTTTTCTGTATATATTGAATGGTATGTTTTTTCAGCTTTCGAAATGGTAATGTCTGCAAATTTAATTTAATTTTCAATTTCTTCTTCCACAGTTAGTTTAATGGTAGGTGTTATATTATTAAATACAGTAAGTACTTCGTGTACATTAGTTGTCTTGTTATTGTAAATTCGTGCATTCGTGTATTGTAAACACATAGCGAAAATATCCAACTATATGATATTGCTATAGAATGTCATACATATTTGTATTTTCAAGGTACTGTAGGCATATTTAATATATATAAATATATATATATATAGATGATATTGGTGTGCCCATTGCTAGGCCATCATCTTGTATATACTGTATGTCTTTATATTGAAAACAATTCTTTATTAGAACTTCGCGAAACTTTCTTATTTCGTGTCTTAATTCTTTGTTAATGTCGTTTTGATTGCACATTAATTTAATCATTTATGTTAGATTTTTAGCAGATACATTAGAGTACGTGTTTGTCATATCATATTAAACTAATTTTAAATTTTTGTCAAACGGAATTTCATGAAGGTCTTTCATTGGGCGGATTGTATTCTGTATGTTAAAATGTATGGAATGGAATGCATGTTTCAATTTTTTTTGTTGAGGGATAAATTACAACTGACAACATTAACGACAACCAATAACCCGCCATCAGTATACAGAACTCCGTTCAAGAACTACTGAATACCCACAGTCGTCATCTGGTATATCAATATACACACGAATATAAAAACTACGATACCAGAATCTACAATACGTGCATGCAATACAACAACAAACGAACCAGTGTGCCAAACCTGTGACTAAGAAACTCAACAACTATTAAATGTCAAATAAAATATATTTTAATCGCATAGCTCTATTAAGTTTTACTACCAACATAATGTCTATATAACTACCAATATAATAATCAATATTTGCTGTCCATCCATACCAACGGGGATTTGTTACCAATACAAAATTTCTACAAAAATACTTTACAATACATACAACTTTCAACATGTTAGATTTTACGTACATTTTAATGTAAATAATATGGGATTCCAAAATACGTAAATATGCACTAATTGTAACTTACGTTTCTATAAGTTGGCCTAAAGATGGTTAAGAATGACCGAAACATGTAGCCACCATAATAAATAAACTAATACATGATATACTATTGTGTTGGACGGCAAAATATTAACAATTTGTTTACCTCGTAAATACTAGTAATGGTTAGTTGGAGTTATTCGTTTTCTAGACGTTCATACTCGCATGCTGCCAGTTCTGGACCCACCACATCGATCAACGTCTTAAAATGTCACGGTTAAGTGTGCCACGTTCGGTTAGATAATGCTCGGCCAATTACACGACAGATCTGTGCACGTAAACTGTCTGCTTCAGGGCGTGTCCCTACATAAGGGAGCGGCTTCGTAGCACACTCGTACTTCACCGAGAAAGGGAAAGCGATGTGACTACCGAGGTGGGAATCTTACAAACCAAGATACAGTAGACTACACTTATTCGGATTAATTGAGGCGGCAAACCGACCCGATCTGCAGAAAATCCGGATAATTGAATTTTTCTTTGAAAACAGGCTACAATGGCAGTTTGAAGTGGAAAAATATTTCTACAAACGGCTGTTTTAGGTTATATATTTATTTACGTACAAATAAAACATTAATTCATAATTCATTTTGTGTATCTGACAACTGGGGCGGGGGGATTTCAGCCATAAAAAGATGTAGCACAATTACAGTAAGAAAATGTATACCCGAACAACCAAGCCGATTCGGATAATCAGCGTTCGGACAAGTGGAGTTCTACTATAATGCTTCTTCTGGGTCAGAGGCGGCATAACGAGAATACATATGGGTAAGCGATGTGGTCATTCTGTTTGCCTACGGTCTTTGATTTTCAAGAAGCCTGCGGAGAACAGAGACTTTGCTAAGGCGTTCGTTACTTTCGAAATTTTATTGGTTGCAAGGTACACGCTTAAATGTAATTTTATTTATGTCCCTAAGTATAGTATGGCCTTCGCTGCACCGATTTTCATGAAATGCACAACTGCTCAACAGTGTTGTGTACATATAGCCTATACTGAATTTCAACCAAATTGGTCAATAAATGCGGAGAGTCTGGAGAGAAAGTCATCTGAGCCCCCAATTAAAGTACGGCTATCACTACGCCGATTTTCATGAAATTCACTATCATTCAATGACTTTTGTGGCTATTTCCAGTACCAAATGCTTTCCAAATCGGATTAAAAGTGTATATGTTGAACATTTCATGTACGACCTGACGTAAAGTACACTTTTTACTCAGCAGAGTTTCAAGTAACTCATAACCGCCCTGCGAACTGCATCCAAATCAGACATGAGGTGTAGAAAACACGCACAAAAACGTATTTACGCGCTTAGGTAAAATATGGCTTCCAGTGTGACGATCTGAACGGAGCTTACAATTGCGCAACGGTATTTTGTGAAGACCTTGTACAGTGAATTTACAGCAATCGACCACGAAACATTGAAATTACGAGTAGAAATTTAACGAAATCTTTAAGTAACCTAAACCTGACAGTGAGCCGACAGGAATTCCTGCCCGTGTTCAGAGGGACCCAGTGATTTCGCGAAGCATAAATAAAACTCCTGCACGTGATTTCAGGCTTCCGCCGCGATGTAAATGAGATCTGGGCTCTTGTGTGATTTTACACAGCGCAGACTGGTAGTTGGTTACCGACGTTTCGGGACAAGCTATTGGTCCCATCTTCGAGGGTCAATCAGTCTACCGTTGAAGATGGGGCCGCTGGGGTGTCCCGAAACATCGGTAGCAAACCGTCATTCTACCCTGCGTAGAATCCCAGAATAGGGCAGATCTCAGAACTCCTGTAGTAAAGAAACATCTTATGCTTTCATAGGACAGAATATTTTACGCCATTCAAGTGCGAAGGAAAGCGTCTTGTAAGGCACATTTACCTCGTTATTACAGTCACCTGTCACCACGGAATTGCCTGACCACGAAAAAATTCCCATCAAACAAAAACACATGCATTAACAGTCAGTCCTAACGAAGTGGTCATGTTTCTACAATTTTAACCAAGCAAATGCAAATGAGTGTAATTTAATTCGTAACAATATTTTTAAAAACTAACTCCTACCTGTTTCGGACCTTACTGGCCCATCATCAGGGTGTACATTAATTGTTGTTGTGTAAAACAGTGGTCGTGGTTACAATGGTGTCATCGCCGCCGACGCCGACGCCGACGCCGCCGTCGTCATCGTCGTCGTCGTCGTCGTCGTCATCATCATCATCATCATCATCATCATCATCATCAAGTGTTGGACTCCACATTCGGCCCGTCCTCCCGCTGAACATACTGTAGTTTCTAGCGCTCAATTAAAGTTCTTCAGTGGCTACTGTCTGCCCAGGTATACGACAGCAGGGCACAAATTTTTCAAAATATAGGAATCAGCTCAAAATTCCAGGCGTCAGACTGGAGAAGTGAAGAAAGTTCCACGCTGAAGATCCACAAATTTTAAACGCCACGTTGCAAAATTTAGTCGCCATGGATCTGTGCACGCCGTGGTGAACGATAGGGTTCCTTTCCTTCCACACAATGCGGTCAGTTATCCCTATTATTAATCATTTCATTATTTCAATTACTATACGTACCCTTCTGAGTTTCCTCCTAAATAGAGCGTTGAATGCGTTAAGGTCAGTTTCTCTGGAGTTTCTAGTACACATCTAAAAGCCTCACGTTACTTTTCCCCTCAAGAAACATACTATTTTCCGCGAACAAGAAAATTCACTTAAACTCTTTTGATGCTGTGCCGAGATACATAAGGCCTATCGCTTAGATATACCGAACAATTCTTTCACAGACCTATTTCCACACAGCGCACATTTAAAAAAATTACCTCCACTCGGTGCCGACTTGCATTCTCAGATCCATCACTAAGAGGCGTGACGTCAGAACGAATGTCCTGTCATCTGCTAAATGTGGTTCTGACGGAATTATCAGCAAGTCGACACGTTAAAATCACCGAAACGTAATCTCCATCTTAAAGTTATTCATGTCCGAGCATTAATAAACAATTCGCACATTAAAACCAACAAATGCAGTGATGTTAAAATTATGTACATTTTTACATACAATTTGTCAGAACTCCGACATGTTTCGATCTCTCATCATCACCTTCACAAAGTTAATGAACACTGATAAAGCACATAAAAAACACAGTTGGGTTGATAAATTCTTTCGGTGATTTGTTCCATGCACCTTAATATGAACGCAGATTGGTGTAAGGTGTTATGTTCTGCACATGTTGTCAAACCAAAAGGATGCGTTTATTTTATATAGCTTTTCGTTGGTGTTTTTATAATGGTGTCTATCCTTTTCCTGTTGAGCGTTAACAATCTTGAAGTTATTCGTGTCCGTGCATTTAATCATTCATCTTTACTTTACTGATGTTCAGAACTCCCTCAAGATGATCAAGACAGGTCGAAACATGTCGGAGTTATGACAAATTGTATGTAAGAAATGCAATGTAACATTAGTGCATATGTTGGTTATATTGTGCAAGAAATTTCTACGTTTTGATAAAGGGCCAACAATACCTCTCTAACAGACGGGCTAACTCGTACTTTCCCAACTATCGGCACGAACTGTCCCACGAGCCAAGGTATAAAATGACGGTACAGTGGCGTGCAATGAAACTACGGCCAAATTCAGTGACGTTCAAAAAACTACAGTGGTATTCAATGCCGCACAACGCAACGCACAGTTCAGGATTTTCAGCTTCTAATCTTTTTCTCACTCACTGTGCTCCTGTCATCTCGTCTTCGGTAAGGAGCTGACATCAATGACACTCTTCGCACCATGTGAAATTTAACCAATAAAGGCAAAGCTGAAGTTCGCCCTACAACATGCCACGAAGGGGAGTAGAGGTACTCTATAGTTCAACTACAATTTCTGACCTCCGTGCTAGACGGAGTGGACGGTTAATGCCACGCCCCAGCCGCTTTATCCCCGGGAAACAGACGCGGCACCCAATGTACAGGAGGTTGGGTAGACGCCAGGAGGGGGGTCTGAGCGGAGGGGAGGAAAGCCTCGCCCCCACCGGGGTTCGTACCCCGAACCATCCAGCTCGTAGCGAATCGCTATACCGACTACAAAATTTACCCAGTATTAAGCCTAATATTTCACACATAAGAAATCCGAAAACCTCGTTCGAAGATACCAAACTGGATTCAGTAGCGGTAACCTTCCTCTAGACATACATTAAATTACACAAGTGGGAAAGCCCGCTTGCATTCAACGGAAAATTGTTTCTTTCGCGTGTTCTCCTTTCATCCAACTTCTTCCTTCCCGCACGTCTCCGTTAAAACAAAGAAGTCAGACCGTTATCCTTCGGATGTTTCGAATACAATACTGCGTCCATGTAAGCACCTAAAATGGCAAAGGCTTGTAAATGTCGAGATGTACACACACGCATAGTGTTAAAACGTCTTCTGCTTGCCTAGGAGTTGATATTCTGTCCTCATTCTACCCCGTTCTAACATTTACGGACAGACCCTACGTAACGCCAGGTGGTAGTCTGTCATTATTAGGCACTTGAGTGGTACCTATACGCTGGTCGGTATTACAACCTCAATCTTTGCCGATAAAAAATTACCTCCAAGTACCAGCACTATTCATTATACCAGGCTGTATTACACATCCTACGAAAACGAAGATGGAGGAGATGAGCAGAAGACATAGAAGAATGGAAGAATCTTCTTAGAGAGGCCAGGACCCAGAAGAGGCATAGCGCTGTAGAGGAAATGGAATGGTATTACAAGAACTTACGCCTCAAAGTACGAAAAATCGTTGATACTGTGATTTCATAGCACCCCTCAATGGCTACGAAGCAAACAGTGGACCAATGGAAGGGCTCTGTGAAAATTGTACCTACAAATCGAACTGTCAGCTTTTTTTCCTTAAAATTTCAACTAGATTAGTACTTGTGTATGCAGATTCATAATATACACAGTTGGCATCTCAACCGGACTACCGGTCCGAAGTGTAAGTTTTGTTCACCACTGTCTTCACACGCAAAAGAATACCGGAATTGTTGACCTATGAACGGTTCAAAATAGTTACTACCGACACATTTGAAAGAATTTAAAACTTATGTTTAATTATCACCCTTGTTTGAAGTTCAAATAGCGTCGTCAAATAACCCAAGAATAGTTTATCACAATCCGAATGCCTACTGTAAGAAAACCAGCAATGTTGCTGACAGACACAATACTCCATGAAGGTCAGTCCATGTAATTTGGGTGACTTTAAAGAAATTTTGATTAATTTAAAGTCTGGAGGCAACCGGGAATCTTGGAAATCATCTGAGCATTGTCTGTCCATGTTAAGTTATCGGATACCCAGTCTGTTCAATCTGAGGTACACGCTGACATTCAAAATGATTTACGAAATTATTTTATCCCCCCCCCCCCCTTCAGACCGTGTCTTTTTCGTCTAGGTGTTCGTGGGCAGTCCATGTATTTGGGTTTCACAGACAGTTCTTTTAACAGTTCGCAAAACGATTTGACCTATAAACAAATTACAAGGTAACTGAATTGCTCATATGTGTCGCTTTAAAACACGTTAAAGCAACTCACATTTTAAAAGTTATTTGCATTTAATGCATGGGCCCAAATGGAAAGAAACAAGCCAGCAAGAAAGAAACGAGGAAGAATGGAAGGAAGGCGGAATGGAAAAGGGAAGGAAGTAGTGCAAACAGTACGGCAGGAAAGAGAAATCATAAATGTGTGAAAAGTTAAATAGAGAGCCGATAAATTTTAAGCGAATCAAACATCACACATTTTAAAGATTGCGGGCTTCTATTACGTGACACCGTGTAGTTTGGTAGGCTACTGAAGTCTCATGTTCACAATCGTAAGAACTTCACTCCTCTCAAGTTACATACTAAGCGTTATTTGCATTCAATGCATGAAGAAAGAAAGGACAGCAGGACAGAAAACACAGAAAAAGAAAGTCTGAAGGAAGGCATGACAGAAAATGTTAATTGAAATACTCAGATGATAAATTTAATACATTTAAGCAACTGGCCTTCAAGCATTTTTTTCTGTCAGTGCGTGAAGATATAAAACCCATGCCTGCAGTCTGTTAAGTTTTCATAATCGCTGACATGTTATTTTACTTGGCGTAGAAAAAAAGTCCTACAACGAGGCAAATTTTTTGTAGACATCCTATCAAACAAAACACAATCATACTGTTTTCATCTCACATGTTCGGACATCCATTGTATTGGTACTGCTGTTAACAGAGCAAGGATCGAAGAATCCGAGATGCTATGTCACCGGAAAACATTTGTCTTTGCACCCAGTATCTTCCGGGGAATTTTAATTATTCTTTAGTTAATGGCTGTTTCTCCTCTTTTTTTAAATCTCAGACCAACATTGAAGGCGTCACAGAAAAAGCAGCCTTGAACACCAGATTTTTTTTTTAAATGAATCCATCATTTATCGCGTACCGGGTAATCAAAATACTAAAAAAAAGTCACGAACTGTATGTGTACGTGCATCATAAGCCTCATACCCTGGTTCATGCAGTTACGCAGTTATTTTCTAAGGAATGAACACAGGCTGAGGGTACTTGAGAACAGGGTGCCGAGGAGGATATCTAGACCTATGGGGATGGACATGTGGTTGGAGGAAATTATATAATGAGTAGCTCATAACTCGTACTTCTACCCAAGTTAGTATTAAAGCGAACAAATAAAAGGGATGAGATTGGTGAAGCATGTGGCAGGTATGGGGAACAAGACTAATGCATTCATGTATATGGTACAGAAACCTTCAAGAAAGAGACCACTTGGAATACCTACGTGCAGGTGGGAGGATAATGTTAAATGAATATTGAAGCTGATGATAGGCCGTGGCCTGGGTTCATCTGGCTTAGGATAAGGACAGTGGCTGGCTCTTGTGAACACGGCAATGAACCTTCAGGTTCCATACAATGCGGGAAATATGTTGACTATCTGAAGACCCATTAGCTTCTCAAAAACGACTCTTGGTCTATGAAGTTATCGGTGTAGTTCTATTCAGTTGCACTTTTCCTTCATTTCTTTCCCTGCCTACAGTTCTACAGTGCACTGCCTTCTCCGCCCACACTCCACCTCCACTTCTTCCCACAGCAAGGCGTTTTATTTTTGTTTCCGCTTACTGCAGACTGTGTTGTGTTTCATGAATGTTAACAATTACAAAGAAACTTCATTTTTTTCATGAGTGTGAATTAAGATCAATCTTCCAGCCGTTTGTTTTACAATAAATAATTAAAGAATCTCCCGAGCAACTTGTGTCACGAGTAATAATAATTAAGAAAATTTCTTGCCATCAGGATATTTACCAAACAAAACGATATACATCAATCAATCTTCATCGATTTTACATCACGATCGTCCACGCAGACGCACATCTTTTAGTTTTAAACGGTGTTGAGCCTTCGTCCTTAAATTATTCCATTCAAAAGTTGAACTGTAAAGGGAAGGACAGACATTCGGCAATGAGATACTATCGTCAGTATCTTTTTTATTAGGCCACCGGTAAAATGAGAGGGCGGGCTCGAATCTGGCGCAGGGCAAGAAGTTTTCATGTTTATTTGTGAGGGTTTGATGTTTTTTACAGGAGTGGTTCAGGGACGTTCAAGAAAGTAACAATTTCTGAACTAATTCTGCAGTTGAGCAGTCCAGACCATCTAATTAATAACACGGGTCAAAAAGAATGAACACAATTGTGTAGATTCATCTCACATTTCTGCCTCCCCCAATCCTGCTCAGAATCTATACCTCCTCTCCTTCGACACAAATACAGCACTCTTGACCGCAAAGGTAAAGTGTCCGTACAGAACAAACACCAGAAAAGAAGCGACAACTGGCGAGTGAGGGGAAGTATGGAAAGGAGGGGTAAATAGCTTCTAGGCAGACGGGTAGGGGAGAATCTGTGTTCATTCTTTCCTTGACCTGAAATTAACTCCACAACACACGAGTTTTCTGTACAAGATACCAGACGTTCAGCTGGTCAAGTAATGGACAGCCTTTTATGGAACCTGCAGATGAATTGCTGTGTTCGCATGAGCCATCTCTGGTTTCCATCCAAAGCCAGATGAGCCCAGTCCACATTCTTCTATAATATCTCTGTTAGATACATCTCTTCTACTGTTACTAGAATCTCTTCCACAGCTAGTCTACCGTTATGCATGCCTCTCTTATCGCTTCCATGCGCATCATATTCCCCGCCCATGCTTCACTTAACGGTCGTAATAAAATCTGACGATGCGTACGGTACAAATTATAAGTCTCTTTTCTTCTTCGAAACTGTGTCTTATGTAATCAGTAACGTGGCATGGAGGAGATAAAGGTAAGTCGCATCCGATATACAAGCAATGTACGACGCTATGTGTTGTTTTGGCTGCACTGGATACAAAACAAAACAAAACTCCACATTCATCCTGTCTCTGTATCCCTCGCTCGACGTCGTCACAACCCGTACATTAGCCTGCACAAATGGGAAACTGCCTTGTTTATGTTTGAGTTTGTGCCCCCCCCCCCCCCCCCCTCCCTTTTTATTTTTTTTTTTTTTTTTTTTTTTTTTGGGGGGGTTTCCACTTTTTTCCATATTTATTTTTTCTCCTTGTGGAAAACGCTTTTTT
>Ga0123355_10021269_pt1 | contig 10382 bp, 12 predicted proteins | sample TergutEmb28metaG_3_FD_89872 | JGI IMG/M metagenome (GOLD analysis project Ga0123355, IMG submission 89872) | Embiratermes neotenicus P1 segment gut microbial communities from Petit-Saut dam, French Guiana - Emb289 P1 | ecosystem: Host-associated > Arthropoda: Insects > Digestive system > Gut ... | reverse complement strand
GTATCTTCCTTGCGCGGACCATGGCCGAGGCGCATGCGGTCACGGATGTCTGTTGGCAGGTTGTCGCGGATAAAAGTGCGGACTTCCTCGCGAAAGGCGGTCTCTTCCGGGGTGAAGCGCAGGTCCATGGGTCGGTCCTCCCTACTCACAGGTAGACTAGGTCAGAGAGCCGCTCGCAGCAACGCAACAGCGGCCGGTCCCGATGTGCTGAATGCAGAGAGGTCCGGGTTATCGCGTCATTCTGCCGGACGGAAAATATGTCGCGACCGGTACCGTTCGGTCGCGTGCCCGGGCCCCGATTGTCTTGCCCACGCGGTCCCAGGCCTCATTGCCGAAATGCGTGGCGAATTGCTGCCAGCTGAGCGCCACCAGGCACTTGGGATCGAGGCGGCGCAGCCGGTAGGCGAGCCAGATGTAGAGATCGAGCGCCGTGGCCGGGTCGCGGATCTGGCGGATCGTGGTCTCGTTCAATAGCACGGCGTGCTGCTGCAAATGGGCAAAACAACCCTCGGTCATCAGGACTTCGCGCAGAAAGCCCCCGTTCCGGCGGTCCGTGCCGATATACTCGTTTGGTGACCTTGATCTCCTTGGTGCCGAACTCGCGGTCGCCTTGCTCCGTGGCATGGTCCCAGGTCACCGCAACAATCGGCCCCAGTGACCACGAGGGCTTCCTTGCAGTGGAGCCGACCGAGAAACGCGACGCGGATGCTATGGCGACTGTCCAAATGATGAGCGAGGCTGGTAGCCTCGCCCATGGCGCTCGCGTGATCTATCGGCGTTTGATGAACGCCAAGATATCCGCGTTGATCACGTCGGCATGAACAGTCATCATGCCGTGTGGGAAGCCGGGGTAAATCTTGAGCGTGCTATCTTTAGCTAGCTTCGCCTGAAGCAGCGAAGCATCCTTGTATGGTACGACCTGATCGTCGTCTCCTTGCATCACGAGGGTGGGCACCGTGATTGCTTTCAGATCGCCCGTTTGATCTGTCTCCGAGAAGGCCTTGATTCCCTCATACTGAGCAAGCGCACCGCCGATCATGCCCTGGCGCCACCAATTGTCGATGACTGCATGCGATACCTTCGCTCCGGGCCTGTTGAAGCCATAAAATGGACCTGAGGCTACATCGAGAAAGAATTGTGCCCTGTTCTCGGCCAGTGCCTTGCGGTAGCTGTCAAACACTCCAAGGGGTGTGCCGCCAGGGTTCGTCTCGGTTTTGAGCATGAGCGGAGGGACGGCACTGATGAGTACAACCTTAGCAATGCGGCCTTGAGGTTCACCAAACCGTACGACATAGCGCGCCACCTCGCCGCCACCGGTCGAATGGCCGATGTGGATTGCATTCCTCAAGTCGAGATACTCGGCCACGGCCGAGGCATCTGACGCATAGTGGTCCATATCGTTGCCGGTTCCAACTTGCGTGGAGCGACCGTGACCGCGCCTGTCGTGCGCGACGACGCGATAGCCGTTGGCAAGGAAGAACAGCATCTGTGGGTCCCAGTCGTCTGACGACAGAGGCCAGCCATGGTGAAAGGCGATAGGCTGAGCGCTTTTGGGGCCCCAATCTTTGTAGAAAATCTCCGTGCCATCGTTGGTTTTGATGAATCCACTGCTCATATCCTGTGCTCCTTTTGGACGATCGCTTGGGGGGGGAGCCTGGGCAAATGCCATGTTCGGGAGTGCCGACGCGGTTGCCAGGCACGTTGTGCCGGTGAAGACCTTCCGGCGACCGAGTTGAAAACCGGCAGACGGTGTCGCTGTGCTGGGGGAAGCTCTCCTTTCCAGGCGCCTCAGGCCGAATTCACCGCGGGCGCGTTAACGGCGACAAACACACTACGTGGCACAAGGTGCCTGAGACCACGGTGGTGGCGTCAAAACGGCAGCCGCAATGATGACCGCCTCAAGCGCCAGGCCAACAATGCGAGTGGCAGGACGTGCAATCAGAGCGGCGCTCATCACCTTTAGTCCGCCGGTAAAACGGCCCCACCAGGGCGGGTAACCTCACCCGGCGAGATCACTTTGCGTCGCGGGCGTGGCCATCGCGTTAATGAGGCCCGCGCCGAAGAAGCCGGCAACCAGGAGCCGGGTTGAAAGACCATGTAACATCTCAGTGCCCTTCAATCAGCAGGGGAATGGCTGTCGCAACCATCAGCACGGCCGTAGGGGCATGCATGCCGAAGGCGCTTCTGCTAGAGCCGTCCGCGGCAAGAATGAGCAGCATGTCGCCCACGGGGATGATGGCTTCTACCGCCAGGATGATGCCGACGCCGCCGGGCGGGCCCCACATCATGAACGCCAGTACAGCCAATCCCGATACGATGTCTCGCACCCCCTTGAGGCGAAGCCACCAGGTGACGTTGGCGTCGTTCCCTGGGAGCGGGAGGCCGAAGCTGCGTGTCGCCGCCAACGGATTTGCGACATATTGGGTGCCGATCGCGATGATCGCGAGAGCCAGGAGCAGTGCCAGTCCGCGCGCAATTCGATGCATCACATTCTCCACGCCACCGATGCTTTTATTGGTCGATCTCAGCGGCGTTCCGTTATGGATCGGAGCTGATGGTGGCGACGATGGCTTTCATGATTGTGGTCCCCATGAATCCAAATTCGAATTCAACCTCGTCCGCCCTCGAGGACCAGTACGATTCGGCAGTTGGGATCGACATCGCCGATGTCACCTGTCGTGGTTATCCACGATTGCTGCTTTGCCACCCGCTTGGCCCGCTGCGTAAAGGGGCTGACGTAGGGCGTGAGCCTAGCTGGCCCCAGGTTCAAGGTCGCACCTGGATCTGCACCGGCGCACCCGACTTGTCTAGGCTGCCCGGGACGATCACAAGGTATCGCCGCTGACCTGCATCGCCACTTTCCACAACCTGCCGAATGGGCCCGATAGCATTGACGATAGCCGATCCGGCAGGATTGGTTATAAATCCGGACAGCGGCTGCAACGCCCCCGTTCCATCCGGCTTTCTGGACAATGCAAGGACGTAGGGCTGCTTCGGCTGCAATCCGGTGACCGAGGCCTCCAGCACTTGCACCAACCCTTGATCGAACAGGGAAACGCTGGTCGGAGCATTGCCAGGCCCGCCCCCCGCGGGTGCCAGCGCGAGATGTGCCACCTGTCCGGCTACGCCCAGCTTCTGGAGGTTGGCCGTCCCGGAGCCGTTGGAAACCGCATCGGGCACATAAGTCAGCGCCTGTGGCGCCTGTCCGATGGGCGTCGTCGCGATTACCTTGTTGGCTAACGTGTCGATAGCGGTGACGCCATCCTCGTTTTCCAGCCCCACATAGATTCGCGTGCCATCACCAGATGGCCATAGACCGTGCGGTAGCGCACCCACCGGGACGGTTGAGACCTGAGCGAAATCGTCAGTGCGGAACACCTTGACCTCATTGAGACCGCCGATAGTCACATAAGCGAACGTACCCCGCTGGTTGTGCACGATGTTGACATGGTTGGTGATCGGCCCGGTGTCGAGGACCTTCAGGACGTTAAACGGCGGCCGGGCGTTAAACACCTCGGTCTTGCCGGTGTCCTTCAGCGTAAACCACACCTGCTTGCCGTCCGGGGTCGCAGCAAGATCGGGGCAGAATGGGCTCGCCTGCGGCACCGTCGCGATGATCTTATGACTTGCGAGGGAAATCACATCAGCGACCGGATTGAACGACGAGCATACGTAACCGTACTTGCCATCCGGTGAAAAAATCTGCATGCCTGGGCCAGGTGGCACAGTGATGCGCATCTTCTCCTGATACGAATGGCCATCCAGCACGTCGATGTAGTTCTCACCACGGACCGTGACCCAAACCTCCTTGCCGTCCGGCGTCCAGAATGCTTCGTGTGGTGCGCGGCCGACGTAGCTGACGTGCTTGATCGCATTCGTCGCGGTATCGATGAAAGTCACCGAATTTGAGCCAATAGACACCACGCCGATGGTATGATGGTCGGGCGAGAAGCCCATGCCATGAACCAGTAACTGGCCTTTATAAAGTGGGCTCAGATTGGCCGGCGACAGATCGCCCAGCCGGATCACGCCAAGCAGCGTGTTCGTTGTGGGGTCGACGACCGACACGGTGTTGGAGAACTGGTCGGAGGTATAAACCCGATCGTGACCGCTCACCGGAATATCCGGTGCGCTGGTGCCATAAGGTGCTTGCCCGGCCAATGCCGCGCCTGGGGTCGCAAGCGCGGCGCCAAGCAGCAGCGTGCTCGCACGTAATGTTCGTCTCACGGTTGGGTACTCCGATTCGTCGTTGACGGGAGGGGGGACATCGGCATCGACATTGGCGAGGCGTTGCCGCGATCTGGCGGGGCTATGACGGGAGCAGGTTTTGTCGGTGAAGGCACGGGCTGCGGCAGTGCCTCATTGACCGCCAGCCGCATCAGCGTGATTTGCTGTGTCTCGTCGACGATGATTTCCTGAGCGATGCGACGCAGAGGTGCGTTGTGCCCATGACGCAGTTCGGCCTGCGCCATGTCGATCGCACCCTGGTGGTGCGGCACCATCATCGCGACGAAGTCACGATCGGTGTCGCCGGTCGGGGTGATCGTCATGCCGGCCATCATGCGGTCCGTTGCAACGGCGCTTTCGTGGAGGAACGGCGCCTCTTGCGCCATTGGCCGTCGTGCAGCCGAGGGAGGCGCAGCGCTGCCCTGCGATACACCGCCCACCAACGTTGCCTCAAAGGCAGAGACCTTGTCGCCGAGAGCGACACGCATTGCGGCGATTTCCTGCAATTGGCCGGCGATGATTTCCTGCGAGATGCGAATAAGCTGCTGGTTATGACCCCACCGCAGCTCGGCTTGCGCCATGTCGATGGCCCCGTGATGGTGCGGCACCATCATCGCGACGAAGTCACGATCGATATCGCCGGTTGACTTAATCGCCATGTCGGTCACCATCTTCGTCATCGCCGCATGGTTTTCATCGATAAAGGACTGCTCCACCGCATGACGGGCCGGCGTCCCCGCCCGCGCCGCTGGGACCCCGCGACCTGCCGCGAGTGCAACCACACCAGCAAGCAGCAGCAATTCGAGATTGCGACGGCCGCGGGTGGCCGCCCCAAACCTAAAGGCCAGCTTCAGCGGTGTCGCTTGTCGCGCCGGGAAGAATGTGGCGTTCATAGGTATCGCTACCGATTGGTGGTTCCAGGGCACAACGGGCAGGCTCGTCGGCGACTTGTTGGAAATTGGCGCTCACAGGATGGCGCTAAGCCGCCGACTGCGCGATGAACCGATTGCCGGTGTCGGCAAACTGCAGTGTCGTCGCCGTTATCTCGCTCTCGGCATCGGTGTTCATGGTCCACCCGAGCGCCTAAGGACGTGCGACGTTGCTGGGGCCGCCTTCGCCGTCGGAATTACCGATCCATCCCTCGCCGAAGTCACCTTGACCAGTGAAATCGCTGAGTCCGGCAGTTCCATCGGGATCAACGTTTCCGAACCAAGTGGCATGAGCGGCGCCGCCCGCTTGATGGAATTGACCATACGGGTTCGCCCCAGGCTGCGCCTGGACCATCGCAGCACCCAGGGCCAGGACCATCGCGGGCACGATGGCGAACATCCTTTCAGTCATGTTAGCTCCTCTGAAGCAGATACCGGAGTTGAGCGGAACGCCCATTTCGGGGCGCTGTCCGAGGCTGATATTGACCCTGTGCACCCCAAGTGCGCTTCGCGCTGGCTTAAAATCGGCTTTAGACGCCGCGCACAGGAGAGCATCAGGCATCGATACGGCTCCACGGGCATCAGGGATATTGCTCATCACAAGATCGGCCTTTCGACTAGCGCATCATGCGCACTCCGGTAATTCGCATTTGGCGCTACACTTTTATTGAAAGACCTATCGACCATTTGTGCGTGTTTTTGGTCGGATGGCTGACTGTTCGCTGGGCCCGCCGACAGGAAACAGGTGAGGTCTCGTGATCGTGTGTTGGCTAACTGGTCAAAAGTCGGATTTGGGACAAGCAAGCCAAGACGTCGATAGAGGTCCGCTGGTAGCGGACGGACGAAGTCTGGCTGTTCCACTGCCTCGAAGCTCAGGCTACCTGTTCGGGGGTGGCTCTAGATTCGCCGAGGCGTCGATCATGGATCCCGTCCACCGGTGTGGTGAGTTGAACGGTCGTGCCATCATCGTTGTTCGCCGAAGACCACAGCTGCCTCGCCAGGCTCCTGTGATTACGCGGCTGATCGACAGCCCCATCCTCATGCCCTCTCATATGGTTGAATTAAACGCGTCGGAGACTCATCCAGAGTGTCTGCAGTCAATCTAATGCCCGCGTCACTGAAACGAGCACGATGTGCGCCTCGCATATCGTCTCCCATGAAAGACACGAACCAATACCGCCACGCGCCGCAACGCCAGGTTGCGGCATGCAGGCCGGGCAGCCCCTAACCCTTGGTATCGGACGACTGCGCACTCATGGTTGGCGGTTCGTACTCTCGGTCAATAGAACCGGGGGATCGCCAGTTATTATGTTCGAGGTGTTTTCGGGACCACCGATTTGAACAAATTGGGAGCCTGAGAAGAAACGAACCAATCAACGTCAGCTCCGGCGTTGGTTGTTCGCGCTGGACCATGTGCCGCTCAGGGAAGGTAGTCGATCATGACCCGTGCTACTTACTCCCGACCGTCTGACACCGGATTGTCGCGCTATCTACGAACAGCTCATCGGGCGCCTATGCTGACGGCCGACGAGGAGTTGCGTCTCGCCCAGCTATGGCGCGAAAAACACGACACTGCCGCAGCCGAAAAGCTAGCCACGTCGCATCTGCGTCTGGTCGCGCGCGTCGCGGCTGGTTATCGCGGTTACGGCCTGCCCTATGGTGACCTGCTCAGCGAAGGCACTGTGGGCATGATGCAGGCGGTCCAACGGTTCGATCCGGATCGAGGATTTCGCCTGGCGAGCTATGCGGTGTGGTGGATTCGCGCTGCGATTCAGGAATACGTGCTGCATTCCGCCTCGCTTGTGAAGATTGGTACTTCAGGCTCTCAGAAAAAGCTGTTTTTCAATTTGCGCCGGATCAAGGGGCAAATGAACGTCTTAGACGACGGGGATCTTAAGCCGGAGCAGGCGAGCAATATTGCCCAGGCGCTGAATGTGCCAGTGCAGGACGTGATCAGCATGAACCGCCGCATGGCGGGGCCGGATCAAAGTCTGAACGTCTCGTTGCATGACGAGGCTACCGGCGAATGGCAGGATCGCCTGGTCGACGAAACGGAATGCTGCGAGACCCTGCTCGCGGCTCGCGAGGAGCTTGCCATGCAGAAGGCAAGTCTCGCGAAGGCGCTTCCCTCGCTGAGCCGGCGCGAGCGGCATATCTTGAGCGAGCGCTGGCTAAAGGAAGATCCCACCACGCTCGAGGAACTTGCCTGCGAGCACGGTGTCTCGCGCGAACGCATCCGCCAAATCGAGTCGCGGGCTATGGTCAAGCTGCGCAAGGCGACGAAGCCGGAGACCGCCCCAAGCATGCGGCCCCTTGCCGTCGCCCGCCGAGCACGCGGATCGAGCGCAGCAAGGGAAGAGCGAGACGGACCAGGACGCGTTGACCCATCCCCTCTGTTCTCCCTCCGCTGCGGGCTCCGCTCTCATTCGAACTTCGACCAGGACTCCCGCCATGAATGACCGTTCTCTCGGCCGCCGCGAGGCGGTATCCCTGCCGCTCGCAGCTCTTGTCGGCGCAGGCCTCATTGAGGTTGCAAGCACGGTAGCGCCGCGTGCTGACGCGGCTCCGCCAGAAAGCACCCTCGTTCCGGCCCGGGCGTCGAAGCTGCGGGCACTGGCCGCAGGGCTCGCAGCGGCGCCACGGATGCGGACCTTCAGGACCGTGCCAATGATCGTCGCCGATCGGGCACAATGGGACAGCGGGGCGCTCGACCTGCTGCTGCGCTACGACGGCGAACCGAAACAGGTGTGGGACAATACCGGCCTGGACAGCCCCTGGCTCAACCTGATGCGCAACGCGGTGAATACGCAGACCTGGTGCTGGAACCATCCGGATTTCCTGGCGATTTCGGCCACGCACGGGAGCGCGCATCTCGCGCTTTATGATGATTATGTCTGGCAAAAGTACCTCGCCGCCTTCACCGGTGGAAAATACAAAGCCAATAGCTGGATCAAGGCTCCGCCGGCCGGGCACGCCGATCCGGCCAATTACGAAGACCCGAACGGTGCGTTCTCGCCGGCTGCCAACAGCATTGCCGTGCTGCAGCGGCGCGGCGTCGTGTTCTGCGGCTGCCACAACGAGGTGTGGGAACTCACGGCCGCGTTGATGAAAAAGGGGATCAATCCGGACCGGCTGCCGCACCCGGTGCTGGCAGCCGAGCTGACCAACCACCTCATCCCAGGCGTGGTGCTGACCCCGGGGGTGGTTGGCACGATTCCACAGTTTCAGCTCGCCGGCTTCCATTACGCGAAATAACACAACAGCCCGCAGCGCCACCCCGCGCGGGCGCGGGTCCGGCGCGCGGGCGGAGATCAACCAGATGAGACGGAATCCGACGCGCGCACGGCCTGCCGCCACGCTCGCCGTTGCCGCGACGCTTACGCTCGGCATCTGCGCAGCGGCACATGCGCAGGCCAGCGACAGTGAATGGCACGGCGAGGCGGAGACGCCGCACTACCAGGAGCAGATTTTTCCGCCCTGGCAGCAGGGTCAGAATAACGACGCCGCCGACAAGGGCTTCGTGTTTACCGTGCCAGAGGTCGACTCCATGGCCGATTTCCATGGCGATGTGAACAATCCGGCGCTCGTCCTCTATGTCGGCGGCAACTACTATTTCGCGATGGCACCGTTGGTGCAGGCGTTCGAGAAGGCGCATCCTGCTTACGCCGGACGCATCTTCTACGTGACCATCCCGCCGGGGATGCTGGTGACAGCCATGAAGGACGGCGGCACTTTCACGTCCGGCAATATGACCTTCACCGCGGAGGCAGATGCCTATTTCGCGGGGCTTAAGACGATAAAGTCGCTGATCGCCGCGGGCGTGCTCGCCGGTCCGGCTGTGCCGTACGTAACAAACGACCTGACAATCATGGTGCCGAAGGGCAACCCAGCGCATATCAAAGGTCTTGCCGATCTGGCCCGGCCCGGTGTGCGCGTGGTCATGCCCAACCCCGCCTATGAGGGGATCGCCCGGCAGATCGAGGCCTCGCTCACGAAAGCCGGCGGCCACGCCCTCGAGGCCAAAGTGTACGAGACCGGTGTGCGGACCGGCACCACGGTGCTGACGCACATCCACCATCGGCAGACGCCACTCTTCCTACTCCAGGGCCTCGCGGACGCCGGGATCACCTGGAAATCAGAGGCCGTCTTCCAGGAAGAAATCGGCCATCCGATCGCAGACGTGCCGATCCCCGCCCGTGACAACACGACGGCGATCTACGCCGGCGCGATGGTCCGCGGCACACCGCATCCGACGGCAGCGCGCACCTGGCTCGCTTTCATCCATTCGCCCGCGGCGTTGTCAATTTTCGAACGATACGGTTTCAAGCCTTACACCGGCCGCTGACGCGACACTGTCTTGGCGACGTTCCGACGGCAGCCTCCCGATGGAGCACGAACGTCAGCGAAACCATGCGGCCCGGCATTGCGAGCGTCGCCACGCATTGCCGAAAATGGTGCGCTCGCATCACACGCGCCGCGCACAACCACGCCGCGGCGGGTCCTGGAGACGATCGTCGCCGTTCGTGAAGCCGCCGCAGCGCTGACCGAAGACCCACGAAAGGAGTTGAATGAACGGCTTTCATCTTTTCAGGTATGCCACAGCTCTGGCGCGTTGATCGGAACCAATCAATGACGCAGACGAGCGAGGGTGGTGTGCCACGCGCCGCCAGCGAGAACGACTCATTGACCAACTCGGGTCTCAGAGCCGACCGTACTGACCAGGTCCGCAGGGTCTGCGTCCCCGACCTGATTCAGGTCGCCGAACGCTGGGTGTATATCGCTACCGGCGCAACGCTGATTTTAACACTGGCTATTGCATTGACCGGCGCATGCAAGGCACTCTGGGACAGCCGGTCGCAGTGGTACGGCATTGATACGCTCGTACATAGCATTGATCATCTGCTGTTCATCCTGATGCTTGTGGAAATCCTGCACACAGTGCACGCGTCGATCCGGACCGGCGCGCTCGTTTGCGAACCGTTCCTGATCGTCGCCCTCATCGCGTGCATCCGACGAATTCTTGTCATCACGCTCGCCGTGTCGCAGATCACGGAAATAGACCATTGGACCGTCAACAGCGCGTCGTTGTTCCGTGCGTCGATGGTGGAGCTGGGTGTGCTGGCGCTGCTGATCATGGTGCTGGTTGGGTCGATCCACGTGACACGTGCCGGCTCCAAAATGGCCATCCGCGGCGAGAATCCGGAGTGCCCCCGGCAAGTGGAAGGC
>Ga0123355_10021268_pt1 | contig 10382 bp, 2 predicted proteins | sample TergutEmb28metaG_3_FD_89872 | JGI IMG/M metagenome (GOLD analysis project Ga0123355, IMG submission 89872) | Embiratermes neotenicus P1 segment gut microbial communities from Petit-Saut dam, French Guiana - Emb289 P1 | ecosystem: Host-associated > Arthropoda: Insects > Digestive system > Gut ... | reverse complement strand
TACATACATACACACACATACATACATACATACACACATACATACATACATACACACATACACACATACATACATACATACATACATACATACACACATACATACATACATACATACACACATACATACATACACATAATATATACACACACACACATACATACATACATACATACATACATACATACATACATACATACATACATGTATACATACATACATACATACACACACACGTATGCATATACATGTAAAATAACAAATTTGTCTGCGAGACAAAGCTGCAGTCAGCCAGGATTTCCTCAACGACCATACCGGTCACGCTTGGAATTTGAGCCGAATTCCAGTCTCAAAGCCCAACAATAACTCTATGTAGACCATGAACTCATCAACTCTCATTACAAGTGGGCTTGAGACATCTCGGCTCTAAACCACAAATAAACAAGGGGTTCACAAATACACGTAATAATGCAAGTGAAAACCCACCACCAACACTTTTTTTTTCGAAGCTGCAGGACAAATGTTCTTCTAGGTGGAAGCAATTGGCGGTTAAATACTTTAGGTACCTAGAATTTGCCACAATACTTGCATACTTAATGCAACAAGTAATGTTCTTGAAACCCTTCAACCAATTTGCATAAGAACGCAGGTATCGCCTACACGAAGGCGCCTTTAAAATTATCCCAAATTTACAGAAATGTCTAAACAAATCTTACCCTACGTCTACTGGACCAAGTTTATTTGAAACGGCTCGTACTTTCGGACCTTTGTCCTACGTGTAGGGGCATGGACGATTTGGCATGACGAAAATGACTTTTTTTCGAAAGAGAACTAATATTGGTAAAAATAACCTTTTAAAGCCTAGCAGTTACTTTATGCACCATTAGGTTAAACATTCAAAGATTCAACATTCTGCCTACAGAGTGCATTAAAGTGTTTGGTACATATCTCAGAACAAAACGCGGGTGTTTCCAAAAACAGCATTAAGTGACTTGTTTTTATAACCGAGAGATGAAATGTTTACTGCGTGGAGAGATCTAAATGCCTAAATGCAGTGTACGTTATTCTCAGGCTTTCAAGAGTCAAAGAAGTGTGAAAAGCACATTAATGGAATATATATTTTGAATACATTCAGCTATTTTTAGTCGTGAAAACTGAGGTTTCCAAACCGTCACCCAGAAGATCTGAGTCTGCTTAGACGTTTTCCATTGATTTGGTAGAAACTTACGTGCTTCTGCTCATAATAACCATGTTCAACTTCAATAATTTTGTGTCTTGATTTTTAACAAATTCCATCAGGATATAAGTTCTCATGGTGCACAAATCTAATTATTATTATTATTATTATTATTATTAACTTGAATTGGGTTTCACCCGGTGGCAGTGGTTATTTTACATGCATACAAGATACGAAATTGATTACTAATAAATTTAAGTCGGGAGAGCTACATGAGAAGCATGTAGTGGCAACTTGGAATCTCGGGAACCATCTCAGCATTTGCTTAACCATCTCAGCATTTTCTGTAGCAAATATCCCATGTAAAACCCCAAATTTAAAGGTGGAATTCTCTTGCTGGCACCTATATGTACACTGTAAAACAGAAGCGAAAATTGCGTCTTATGGAAGGTTCTGCATTAGAGTAAGGGTAAAATAAATAGACAGTGTTACCTAAAGGCAGATTGACAAATTCTTCGCACGTGAGTTCGAGGAGTCTGGAGTCAAGTTGAACGTAGTGTTTAGGGAAATGAGTGCTTCGTTTTACTCACATTCTACCATTCCCAACTGCCACAAGTCAATTAGTCAAGTAGGCCACGGACACGCCCCTAGCCGTTCCTCAAGGAGGGTGAAACCCTCAACAGAACTATTTGCCAGTTAATCATTGAAATATACTGTACCGCAAGGCACGCCCGCTGTTTATTTAGTCAGCAATTCAGTACCTTCACTGGCAATTTCTTCCCACGATAACGACCTGTATTCCATATTTTCTCTCATGGTTTGACGTATTTTATATTCGCCCTACCATAACTCTATCAACTTTCCTACACTCACAGCAAAAAATTCGAGGGTGTACCATTATGTAATTACATTCACAGTAATATGGACAATTTTGTGCTCTCTGGAAAGAGCAAAAATTTTTATCCTTCTGTTTTAGAAACGTGTAACTTAGTTCGACAGTAAAATAAACACAAAATTATTTTATTGAAGCAATATTCAGCCGAAAGTAAAATGTAATAGTATATGGACAAGTTATCAGACGAAGGAAAATAAAGAAACAAGGCAGATGAAATGGTTTTTTATGGGACAGTTTCACTAAAACAAAATTTTCCTGGCACAGCTTACTTAAAAGTAAATTTTGCTTGCCCTAATTTATTAGTACGCGTGTCACTGCATGCACAATCTTACGTCCTGAATATTTCTTCCACTTCTTCAAGTTCGCTACATTTTTCGGTGATGTCGTACCGTTCCCAGTTGCAACATATTCATTTAGGACAAGCAGTGTTGCCATGACAGATGTTATTTTTTGGTGTGTTGCTTCAAACTGCGAAGAATTACCGGCGACTTGAGAATTTGATGTGTTCTGTTTTACTTTTGTGTTTTAACGTGAAAATGAATATTCTTATACTGTTTTTACCATGGCGCATCAGCCCCTATTGTGTTGGGGCCTCCTCATTTTCGAGGCTCCATGATCACACTCAGACACACCACATTCGGCAGAACTCACTGGACGAGTGATCAGTCCGACACACAGACCTCTACCTGACAACACAAAACACTCACAATAGATACATCCATGCCTCCGGCGGAATTCGAACCCACAATTTCAGAAAGCAAAAGGCTGCAGTCTCACATCTTAGACCGCATGGCCACTGGCATCAACTTATACCAGTGGTTCCAAAACTGTGTTCCGCGATCCAAAGGGATCCGCGACTCGTTCCTAGGGGATGCCTGGATACATTTCTGCAATGGCTACATTGATATATACTTATCTTTAATTAAAGGAATAATGTTTTGTTAAACGTGATCGAGGAACTTCTTTAATTGTCAATACTTTTATTTCATACGATGGTTAGAACATCTGATTAAGAAACTTGCTCTACCCGCAAAGCGAGTGACCATCATTTTAATTAAGGTAAAATCATGCAGTACAATATTACGTATCCTACTGACAGGTATTAGTACCTACATAAAATCAGTTCTGATATATAAATTTTTAACTTTGGTATTATTATATGCACATTATATTTACGTGAGCAAGAACATGAAGATCCGTGGTTATTTTCGAAGCCAAAAGTGATCCGCGAGCAAAAGGTTTGGGAAACACGGGTTAGTACTATTTTAAATTTTCTTTAAGATGTTAAGTCAATGTAATTATTCAAAGTAAGTAACCTTCATTTCCGTCAGTTTCTTTTAATAGTTAGGATCATGCAGAAGAGTGTTTCGAATTTGACTTTCTAGACCACCCTGCATTCTAACGCACTTCTACACGCCTCGCAACATTTTACGAATGATATTCTGTCTAGCTCTGTTTTGCCATCCCATCAGATTTCTCCACAGCTTCTTGGTTAATTATAGTGAATGGATAATTTTGTTCCACGCTACTTCATAGAAGGAGAATTGTCTTTGTGAGATCACCACGTTGCTTGTGTGTGGTTATGTGAGTGTGTCCAAGTTTAAACGGAAATTTTAGCTAATTTTACGAAATTTAGTAGGACAACATGTAATTAGACAATAATATTAGAACAAATATTAACTAACTCATGCGTGAGAATATGACCTATATTCACCGGTTCAGGTACAACTCGTGTTTTTTCTTTCGCAGACACGGTGACAAATTTCGGATTTCATTAAGCAAGTGGGGTTTCTTTTCCGGATGAACAACTTAAAGATTCCAAAAAAGACTTCACTCAATTACAGAAACAACGTCCAACTACACCTGCATATTGTAGCTCACTTTATGCCGTTTACACATTTAACATTAAATACGTCGTAGATGAAGATCGGCAGAATACTATCTACCTTTTGTACACAAAGGTATATGAAAAGCAGTTGATACCACAATTCCAGCGTTGCATGACTGACAGTGGTAGACAACACACGCAAAGCACTAATGCACATGTAATAGTCTCCCAGTCCGCTCCGTAGTACTATTGGTAGGGAAACAACAGGAAATTGCAACCTTATCTGGGTGGCGTGTCTTACAGGGTCTTCGCTTTATTTGATAAATTATCGTCACAATATTCAATGACTTCTTGAAAATTTTACGTTTATGTCGAGAACTATTATTTAATCCTCAAGTTAGCCAACTGAATCGTCTTTACACCCTTACACCTAATAATACAATAATCTCTCTTGGTCCATCTACAGCCAAAATTCACAAAGTTTTCTTCCGAGTTTCACAAAAACTCTTCCCTGAAATTCGAATTCCACCACCCTTCCTCACTCCCCCAAATTCCCCACGTGCTTCTCTTTCCCCACCTCATACTTCTAATTTAATAACAATAACGGTTTTGGGCCTTATGAAAAGAATTAAGGCATTTACTTGTCACTTTAAAATTTCTTCAGTAGCACATACACGCTTCTAACATTAATGAAGTCTAAAATCTGCCAAATGAAAATTACTAACAAAAGAAAAATTCTTGAGTAAAACACGTCAGCAAACACCAATTAGCTGCTAGTGTAACAGTCATTCGTAGCGTCAGATTACCGAATACACACCAAAGTGTCAGAAGAATAAATTAATAATGATCACTTCATACTGGTAAATTACGAGACTTTGAAACACCATTTTAGAATTCGATTGCTCTATTAGTTTCATGTGCCAATGCATTTTTCTACATAAAAGTTTCGCCCTCAACTAGTAAAATTTTCTGTTTTTACGTGGATTTTCTACCAATATTCAGTTTCCCCCTAATCAGTTTTATAATGAATATGTAGTATTTATGACAAGAGTCTGAATGACGTTTACGTTATCACATTTTCGATAAATTTACTTAGATATTAATAAAATTAAAGTTAATGTTAATAAAGTGCTGCATATTTACAAAAATTAAATTTTATTTCATACACGCCTCTTAACATAATGTTCATTTTTAAGTGATTCATTACAAAATTACAGACCCCAAATGCAGCACACTCAAAAAATGATAATTAATCGTGCAACAACCTTGCGCTCTAAAACTGACTGATCTTTGAATACGAAACCAAGACATTATTTAAAATTAAAAACTTAATTGTATTCTTATAATAAAACCAACTAGATGCATTAAATTTCTCAAATTTATTTTTGAAATAAAACTCTACATGTTTCGGACAGTTCATTTGTCCATCATCAGGAGTTTTTCACTGTACACACAACAATAGTATATGTCATACAGATTTGCTGACAATATCAGGACGTTCCGTCCTGATCCTGCCCGCAAGCTGTCAGCAAACATATACCACTGCTGTGTGTACAGTGAAAAACTCCTGATGATGGACAGAGGAACTGTCCGAAACATGTAGAGTTTTATTCCAAAAATAAATTTGAGAAATTAATGCATCCAGTTGGTTTTATTTTAAGAATTTATCACGATGCACGGTCACCTGAGCGTCAAACTTAATTGTAGGTTTGGAAAGCTGTATGAAATAATTATTTTTTAAAGTTCGTAAAATGAAGTTACAATTATTAATAATGACGGTTTATGTATGGAACACTAAAGTGCAATACGACAGGAAATTTACGGAATCACGGAATAGCCAACATAATATCACAATACAAGTTCTCAACATTTTTTCAAATCGTAAAAGTGGTACGAGTTATTTCAATTTTTGAGGGTATATGAAATTTATAGAGTACATCTTTACTGAAGACCTCTCAAATAGAACACGAAAAGTACTTTTTAGAAATCTCCACGCTGTCTTATTTTACACTCCTGGTGAGGGATTACAATATCTACACCCGTAGTGGAAGAAATCGTGTAGGCAGTGTTTTATGTCATAACATAAAGATAAATTTCTTTTGAACATCTTCATTAGTTTAATTTACTATAGTTTTGTATTTTGACATGACATTTTTATGGCGAATCGTGAAGTAAACGCACAATGATGAATATACACAATTACTTCCATTCTCTCAAGACAATCATAAAATGTCAAGAAAGCCACTTCTTTTGGACATCCCGTTTACCTTTACCGTTACTTGGTTTATATATATATATATATATATATATATATATATTTAAATGGCGAGGCTTCTGTCCCGGTAAGAAATTTAAATAATTTTACTTCTGAGATGAATAATTATTGACACTTTATCTGTGTATCGTGCATCTTGAAAACAGTTTTTTATTTCAACCAACATCATCATCATCATCACATATCTGTCATAGAGTTGTGCCACTTGTTGATCCGTTCCGGTCTCACGTTTTCAGAATCCTCTTCAAAGGTCTACCATGATTCCTTCTGCCAGTTAGGGTGTGTTGTTTCATTACCCTGGGCAATGTATTTGGAGGCATTCTATTTACATGTTGTATCCAGTTTCTCTTGTATTCGACTAACTTGTCCAAAACTGGTGTTATTTTTAACCCCTTTTCAATTTGTGCATTTGTTTTATAATCTGTCCAAGTGTATCCTGCTGTTCTTCTCATGTATTTCATCTCTGCTGCTGTTATTCTTCTGGCTACCCTTGCATTAATAGTCCAAGTGTCGTTGCCATATAACAAAACGGGAAGGGCTAGTGTAGTGTATAGTTTTATTAACAATACTTATATTATAACCACTCATACTTGTTTCATGCATTAATAGCACCCTCAGGGAGTTCCAACGTACTCACCATCCCAGCACACAAGCAACACCAATACTAGGTAAGACCATCGTACACTAAAATTCAACCCCTACGCTTATAATTTATCACCCCATAATCTTCTATTTTATTTTAAATTTCATTTTATTTATTGCAGAATATGGATATTTGTACACGGTCATGTAAAATTACTACTGATACAAATTATATCGTAAAAATCATACAGACTACATTTTATCAACAACAATCACATAAATATTTTAATTTGATAATTTTTAATGAAATTTTAATAATATATAAACTACGTAACTTTAGCAACTACAACTTTGGAACTCCCTAAGGACGATATCTATGTGTCGAAACACGTAGGAGTGATTATAATACAAATATTGTTATATATGTATATATATATATTGTGCACTGTTGGTTGAAATAAAAACCGTAAAAAATTATTGACACTTTTATGTCTTTTGCCAGACTTAATGATGGGTATATTTTCTCCTTTAGGTTTTATTGTAAACGAAATGCAAAGCGGCATGTTGGACTCTCTGTACATGCACTTATTTCGCTCATATTTGTCGGCCATCTGGCATTTCCTATTGATTACCCGATGGGGAGTTGTTATACTGGTGTCCGTTCACAATCAATATACAGACACAAAATTGTATAGTGTGGTACAGACTTCTACAATAATATCACACGTGTTATCCACGACACTAACAGCACCGGCGTTGTTATTGTTTAGATTATTATGTGTCTACAAATCAAGATGTATGTGTGTCATAGCCTCTAGAAAAATAGGAGTTGCAAAAAGGAAGTTCTATTAATGTTACATATGCCAATATTATGCAATACATCATCCATTGAGCGACACATATTTGTAACACGCGATTATTATAATAATTAATACTAATTAATAATTTACCATTCTTATTTCAAGAAAGAGAGCTTCGAAATATTCTAATGTTTACTTACAGCTCTAGAATTCAGGTTATCCCGAATAAAATCCCACTCACCACGAAAACGTTTAGCAGAAAGCTACGTATAACCTGTTAATACAGAAAATCTGTAACTTTAAGACTGCGATATGGTCAAATTTACTTTAAGTACAAATGTACTTTAAGAACACTGACAGCTATAAACAATATGGAATAAAATAATCTTAAAACAAATCAGCTCTTATCAAAAGTTTTAGGGAATCTTCATCAATCAGCTTACCTGGATAATACATGACACTTTTTCTGACAGCGTATTTCGCTTCAGGTATCTGGAGTTCACAGTCAAATATGGTGGGTGTTTGCACATCTCCGCCATCAAGGGTCTTTGTTGCCGAGATGTCGAAATACTTGTGTGACCTCGTCACCTGTACTATGACGTCCTTCAGACTCTCCCTGTGTCGCAAAACCGGAAATGGTTTAGTGACAGGTGGTTTTGGAGTGCAACTAATGTTAACAAATATTACAAACACTGACCGACATATTGGTGAAAAAACTAGAACAATTTAGAGGCTAAAATAATTAATTAGCCGAAAACAAGCATCTTAAAATGTGACGGCCACATTTTGATGAATGAATACAAATGTGTGTACATAGCATTAGACACGTTAAGGAATATCAGGTCAGCTGAGATAGGGATTTTAAGGTCAGAGTGTTCTTTAATCCTCGTACAGTTTAAGATACATATAGAGACGCGGAGTGCATTAAAATTCATAATCTGAAGAATAAACAAAAAACTGAATGAATTCTTATTAACGTATTTAAATAAGGGATGGATGAAAATAGACTTCTAATGTTAATCTTAAATTAGAACAGAAAGAAAAGATGGACACGAAAATACATCAATACCCTGGAGACGATGAAATACTAATTTAATTGAAAATACAAGACACAAATCCTAATACTTGGAGCAGAGGAAGAGATATCATTTTCAGTCTCACACTTTAACTGCGCTGCGAAGACATGACTGTATTCGGGAGACCAATATTATTTCTCAGTGTTTGGGTTTAATTTGATTTCCATGTCATTATGAATAATTCTGCTTTAAAAACACAACGGATAACTTATCAAGAATGTAATGAAACTTCGGATTCCATATCGGTGGATAATTTGTGTTGACATACTGGTGTAAGTTACTTACACGTATAAGAATTTAATGTTCATGAGACATAATGAATTTTATTTTACTACTTTAACTAGACTAATAGCAAATGACTTTCTTTTCGATATTTCTCGATTATTATCCTTTGGACAAAAGGATGTTAATGCACAAGGAAGAAGGAATTGTTTTAAGGATGCTTACAATAGCTAAGTGTGAATCATGTTGGTTTTGAGTGCACGAAGTCTGTTACTTTTCAGCATGGGAGAAATTACCCTGCAGGGGTACAACCTAAGTACTTGTAGAAAATGAACTTCTCTAGCGTCATTTTGTCAACTGAAAACCTCACACTGACTTGTTTGGGATTGAGTTTGTCAGTCCTCAGTGGTAATACGTCGGCGAATAACGGTCTGATTCGTGGCATGAAGTAACATGATAAAATAGTCATTGTTCCTGAGAAAGCCATATCGCGCACCGTTTCTCACTTATTTCATCCATTACAGTTCTCAATCATGTTCGCAACACAACAAACCAACGTTTCTAAAAGTCAACTCAGCCTATTTTCTGACAGAAACAGAGTTATTTTTACACCTTAACACATGGCATTAAGAACGTACACTGAAGAGCAATATTTTATTTCTGATCTCAGAACCTCATTAAAATATCAAGGTTCATAGGGCTAATTATATGTCGCTTTCCTGTGGAATACTGTTTATAAAATATATCCACAAAACCGGCAAATAGAATCTTCTGAATTTCAGAAGGAAGACGGCACGCAAAACAACTCGCGAGTTATCAGTGTTAAGTCTTCTTCAGAACCTTAAATTATGCTATGAACTGCATGTAATGCCTCTTGTAGTAAAAGAAATATGTCTTAATGAATTCGAGTTTGTCTTCATTTTATCCGAATTAAACCCCTTTCTAAATAGCGTCAGTTATATTACATCGCATGGTTTGGGTTCAACAAATCTACTTTGAAGAATTATGATGTGGGGAGGGGAGGGAAATTATGAGATTAGGTTCATCAAGGTAGAAGGGCTGACGATAACAGGTAAGGAGCAAACATATCATCCATAAATTGACATTCGAGGCTGAAACTACCGAGATATTAATCAGAACTATGTGACGTAACACTGTGATACCGTGTTACATGCTTTTTATATCCTGAGAAATTTTATAATACAGGAAATAATTAGGTTGTTACAGGTTCCTTTGTTTAAGAATGGCTACGGTTTGTGTGTGTGTGTGTGTGTGTGAGAGAGAGTGTGTGTGTATGTGAGTATGAGTGTGTGTGTGTGTGTGTGTGAGTGTGTGTGTGTATGTGAGTATGAGTGTGTGTGTGTGAGAGAGAGAAAGTGTGTGTGTGTGTGTGTGTGTGTGTGTGTATGTGTGTGTGTGTGTGTGAGAGAGTGTGTGTGTGTGTGTGAGTGTGTGTGTGTGAGTGTGTGAGTGTGTGTGTGAGTGTGTGTGTGAGTGTGTGAGTGTGAGAGAGAGAGTGTGTGTGTG
>Ga0123355_10021267_pt1 | contig 10383 bp, 5 predicted proteins | sample TergutEmb28metaG_3_FD_89872 | JGI IMG/M metagenome (GOLD analysis project Ga0123355, IMG submission 89872) | Embiratermes neotenicus P1 segment gut microbial communities from Petit-Saut dam, French Guiana - Emb289 P1 | ecosystem: Host-associated > Arthropoda: Insects > Digestive system > Gut ... | reverse complement strand
GGTTGGTGTTGCGGTGTTTAGGGGTGCGTGGGTGGGAGGTGGGGGTGATGTGGGGGGGGAGGGGGAGGGGGGGGGGGGGGGGGGGGAGCGGATTCATCATTCATCTGCCGTAAGACTTCGACAAGCGAGGCTGTGATTGGTGAAATGTTACGCGAACAAATTCTGAACTTGGTTTGAAAGTATCAAGTACTCGATTTAGCTGCTGACTTTATAGAAACAGGCGTCTCCAGCCAGACTGCACACTCTTCTAGACACTTCTGGCAGTGGCTGGTTTTCAGATAAAACATGCTGGAACTCTCTGCGTCAGAGAGAGAGAAAATTGATTTCTTGGCCGTCGTTTCACTTTACGGTGTAAGACAGCGTGTTTTGCTATCCCTCGGTGAAATTCTGAGGCATGAAGTTCATGTAAATAATATAAAAATTAGGGCGTGGTGCTTAATAATGGGCATCTGATGTCTGACCCGCACATTTTCTGTTTCCTATCAGAGTTCTTCGTAAATGTTAGCGTAACTGGCGTTAAAGGCTGTGTTTTGTAGTTGTGAAGTTTGTAGCACTGCCTTGTTGTCAGTCAGTGTAAAAGGGAGAGTTTGGAGCGCGTACAGTCTGTCTAATTGTTGTTGCTGGAGATACAGAGTGTCTCGTTCATTCTGTACCCCGAGCATGTCAGCCTGCCTCTTCCTGGATACCCAGTGACGGCTGTGTTGCTCAGGGACACGATACCAACAAACCTGACTGGGGTTTCCGGTGCTTTCCTCAATAATTCCAAGTGAATGCCGGCTTAGTACCGACAGTTGGCCATAGCCACTTCCGTCTCGTTCTCTGTCTGAAGCACTGAGAATGTCGTTAAATAAACCAAACGTAAGTGAAAAACTACAGCTACAATTGTAATAATATAACAAGACAAATCTTCCGTATTGGTTGGTTGGTTAGTTACTTTCTAATTCGTTAGTTCATCAGTCAGTTCTGTGCTTAATTTAGCACCGTGCCTTGAAGACTTTGACTATACCTTAACCCTTTAAACAGAAGGAATAACGTGAACTGTATTTAAACATTCAGTCCGTACCGCGCAGTAAACATTCTACATCTCCGTTATAAAAAAACCAGTCAGTTATTGCTGTATAGGGAAATAATCACTGTTTGTTCTGAGATCCACACAAAACTAATACGTGTAAATACACTGTGTGGGCAGAACGTAGATTTGTTGAATTTTAAACTGGTGGTACATGTAGTGACCACAGGGCTTTATAGGGTTAAGGTGAGGCAGCAGTTCCATCAGCTTCATACTTCGCCCGCATTTATCTCCGTTTGAACTCCTTCTTGTAGTCATTTAACACGAGGTTGGATGGTCTGTAAGCGGTGACCCTACTGAGTGTCTATAGTGACTGAGCTGTGCGCTCACATTCCCCCTTCAGAAGCTAAGTCACTTAACCATATAAATTCCTCGCAATTTTAGGAACCCAATTGTTCGTGACCGTGCTCACAACAGCGCGCCCCTGTCAGATGGAATTAACTCCTCTCCTTGCACGGTCTGTTGTAATGTTATACGCCCATCTGAACTCCGGGTTGTGATTATTTTAATAATATTAATGGTTTCTGCTTCTGATGTCATGTTTCGTGACGTGTGGTGTCTGAAAGGAGAGAGCTTGCTGTCAGAAAGGCGACAAATACAAATTGTCGGCACACAGGCGACTTCCGGTTGCAGCAAACAGGAAGTTCAAATTCGCAGCCAGATCGCTGTGACATGAGAGGGTAAAGATGCCCGGAAGGAGCGAGACAAGCGTAATGAAATACGTAATGATGATATCTGATTTGCTGAGAGTGATTTGAATGTGGTAGGGTTTGTAACCCTCCGAGGCTCGAAAAGAACAGTTCTGTTGATGTTTGGGATGTGACACTGTATCACTGTATTAGTCTCTCCTGACGTTTCGGAAGAACGTATTGCCTTCCTCTTCAAGGGTTGAGAGGTCCAGGATACACCACTGAAGACGATGGCATGGCGTTCTTTCGAATAGTCGGTGAACACCAAACAGCAAAGCACTACATCCCATACAACATGAACTCTGAACAATACCGCTGCGGAAACCCAATTTTTTTCATCGAATTTAGTTAACTGTCAAATTTGAGCGTCTTATTGGTGCTGAATGTTGCGGGAACAATGTTCCGGTGTTTGACGCCGTGCAGTTCCTGTGGGGGTGCCAAAGTTCCACCGTAATTTTGCTACACAAGTACCATAATGCGTGGCTTCACTACCAGAACTTTGTAGACTACATGTTTGCCTACTCTACTGCATTGCATAGTATTATCTTGAATGAAGCCTACACATACCAGGTGTCTCTGTTCTGGTCTATGTGAATACGGCAGAGTCACGAACTGTCCCGGCGGATGCAGGTATCCTATGCCTTAAAGCGTCCATGTACGGGATGGCACAATATAAAACGAACACCCTGTGCTTTTTTATTTGCGAACGTGTTCGTCAATGAGGGGTTAATGACGTTGGACTTGGGTGCCAGAAATGAAACAGGCGACATCCCATCAGGGTGATTGACTTGTCTGACTCACGTATGGGCCCTCAGTTTGAAATTGCTCTGGTAAGCCGCGTTACCAGGGCTTGTTATGTTTGACACATGCGCCAATAATTGTGCATTGTGCAAGGACCCTGGTGATACTGCTTCCACGAATCGTTTATTTGGCAAGCTTTCGTACTCGATTACACTTGGCAAATGTGTTCCTGGTCCATGTTCCCATTACTAGTTTGCTTGGCCACTCGACATGCCGAATAACACTTCTTGTCCACACACACAAGTTGTTTGCTTGTCAAGTATGAACGAGTTGTGGGAACGCCAGAGGTCTGGGCATGATACGCAGCCAAACACTGTTGGTACATTTGACTAGTGCCACATTTACTAAGAGTGGGTGATGCTCTGACAGCTGTCCATTACATGTACAAGTGCACCGCTTCCTTCAAGTGGCAAGTATCCGCAAGTGACAAATGCCTGTCATATACACCAGTGTGGATACAGTGAGATAGTCATAGCTTTCCTCAGATACTCCGGATAAATTCCAGAAGAGCTCCCACATTATCTTTCAAATCGAGTGTTCACAATCACCTGTAGTTAAAATTTATTATAGGTCGTCGCGGTCCGTTGGTTGGCACTCCTGCTTCTACGGGTGGTCCCGGGTTCGAATATCGATCCCATGAGAAAACTATCTTGGCTGGTGTATTGCCAGGTTTTTTTTAGACCCTCTTCAGAACACCGAGATGGTATTCAAATTAGGCCAGGATTGCTTGCTTAAATATTCACTACTCGAGGTGTAGACTGAACGTTTGACATTGTCGTCAAATAACCAAGGATAAATGCATAAACCGTTGTCTTTTGAACCCCCTTTTTCAATGCTCAACGCTCCAATCACAAATTCCTGACGGTCGCTTTTTATGCTGGACATTTCTGCTTAACTTTTGTCTCTTCCTTTCTCATCCTCCTCCTGCTTCCACTGTCTTTACTGTCCTGTTAGTTATTGCCTCTGTTCCTGACCACACGGAAGCTCCCTCAGTACACGAATTTGTTACTGTACCCCAAACCTTAAGCTTCGTCCGTCTTTACAGATTCAGACTACTGCACGATGGTGAGGGACATCCCGCCCTACGACTCTGGGCGCCGTCTGCTGGATCTCATGGACATGGCAGTGTTTGACTTCCTGATTGGCAACATGGACAGACACCATTACGAGACGTTTCGGGTGTTCGGCAACGACACCTTCCCTCTGCACCTGGACCATGGCCGAGGCTTCGGGAGGCCTTTCCAGGACGAGCTGTCGATCTTGGCGCCAGTGCTGCAGTGCTGTCTCATGAGACAGTCCACCCTCTCCACCCTACTCAGGTCAGTTCCGATATTGTAGTAAGATCACGTGTTGGGACCTGCAGTATGAACCTGTCGAAATGTCCGTTCAAATCCAGCAGGCCATAATCCTCATCCTTCATATTTTTTCTCCAGCTCCTTTATCCGTTTCGTATCTTTATCTCCTTTCGTCATCTCCGCTGCGAAGCAGTGAACTACTCACATCTTTGTCTCCAGCTGGTACAGTGTTGAACACAACTAGTTACTGTGTCAAAATTACTGCTGTACAGAACGACATAATATGCACACATATGGGGTAACTTGATATTTGTCCAAAAAACAGTGCCTTTCAAACAAAAAAAGCACAAATTGAACCTATTTTTTTCGAATCCTTTTTCTTATCAGGTCCTTATGTTTCAGCTTATTTTAACAAGCTTTGAAATATTTGTTGGAGCGAGCCAGTTGACGTCATGTACAGCTGCATTATTTTTATGCGTTTGTTTGTTCCTGGACTCCTTGATGGTAAGCATTACGCCTGGTTGGGTATGCTGCATTGCATTCACGATACCCGAGGTCTTTCGAATGAGGTACTTATGAAGCCATTTTGCTTAGCTGAAATTTTAACCAGCCATCAGAAACTCTGGGGCCCGATCCCCGTTGCTCTTGCCCAGTTTTGTTAATACTTCACACGGCGCGGCCTATTAGCATCCCAAAACAACTGCCAGCATTTCAAGCTGTCGAATTACAGCTTCTACAGACAGACAGGTCATTTTATTTCATTAATGTGCAACTGTAGGCCGAATATGTTACTTTGCACGCCGATTAGAGAAGTATCAGAGAAGGGGCGATGTGTTGGCAGTAAATGCGAACTGCGTGTCAGATGATGAAGTTGATAAATAGCCAGCATGTTGGCGAATTTGGGGTTCTGACAGTGGTGTTGCTGAAGGGTCAGGTCTTCTGGAATGTGAAGCTGTGTCGTTGGGTGAGTGGATCCTGGCGTGTCGAAGGGTTGTGGCGCCTTCGAAACGTCGGGAACTACTAGTCCAACGCGACGGCGTTACAGTCCAGGCGCAGTTTTCCTCATGACATATTGTGCGTATGAATGAAGTTCGGCAGTGTTAGACTGTGCAGCACAACCATTGTTTAACTTTCATTTGTTTTGACAGGGAATGACTGTTACCTGGACTTTGTCGAGAGAAGTTATAAAGTCTCTTCGTTGCTACTTTGCTTGTATGAAAAAGTAGAAAATTCATACTAAATTTGAAGACACAAACATCTCGACACGCAGAATGTTTTGATCCCACATTAAAACGGTAAGTAATTGTCCGTACCGCCAGGTTTGACATTCAACAGTTCTACGTTCTGCCTACACTGTGCATTTATGTGTTCTGTGTGGATCTAAGAACAAACAGAGATTATTTCCCTATACAGCATTAACTTACTGGTTTTTATAACCGAGTTATGGAATGTTTACTACGCGGTACGAGCTTAATCTTTGTATATGAATTTAGGTCAGTTTGATACTTCGGAAGGTTAATGGACGGTCCAGGGTCGCACCAAGTGCGACACATGACGCTGACAGTTACGCTGTTGCTTCGTAATGCAAAGCAGTAGAAGCGCCAACTATACCAACAGCGTCAGGGCGCTATATTTTCTTAAGAATTTTTTAAGCATGAAATGTGACAGACACGACGCAAGAAGTTATGAACACTGAAGTGTGTGTTGTCTCTAGAGAGATTATCGGGCGCCGAGGCGCCTTACAAATGGCGTGTATCTGCCTTGTGCTTGGAAAAATGCGTTGTGTTTTTATTTGGAGTTGAAAGCACCCCAGCCCCCAGAATGTGTTGCACTCAAATTACATCCGCTTCATTTCATATCAGTAAATAATTCAAGTTACTTTGTTTTGGACAGACCGGAGTGGGAAGCAATTTCGTTACTCTGTCAGCTGAGTGTACTTACACACTTAATGTGATATGGTCGGCTAATTGCTCAGTTATATTAGCGTATATTACGCTTAATGTTGCCTCGGCCATGTTTGATATTAAATTCTCAGGACTGTTTTATGTAGGGTCGTCATTTTCTGTAACAACTTTCTGTTGTTTCTTAATGTCGGCTCGTTTATCGTATTAACTTAGCCTCCCCAGGCGACTGCCCGCAAACGCGGCGAAGTAGCGGAGGGAAGTGTCGAACGATAATTCTTGCATAAAATAAGGATTTGATAGTACTGTCCAAAGAAAGATCCGGGAACCGTTTGAAATTCATTCAGTGTTAATCAGAATTTTTAATTTTCAGCAATTTTAAGTTCTTTGAAATTAAATGTAAGAAATTACATTGCTTTAGAACCAGAGGTGTTTGGTTGGGCTCCTTGAATGAAGGATTACCACTTCGTTGGGCTCCTGGCTGTACAGGACAGCACAAACATGTGTAGACTGTGTGTGTGTGTGTGTGTGTGTGTGTGTGTGTGTGTGTGCTTTTGTTGGAATGGCGAGCGTTCAGCTCCGTATGCGCTGCTAACAATTTGAAGCATATTAATAACTGTAGGACTGTACATTCTGCCACGAGGTTTAAGACTCAACAATTCTATGTTGTGCCCACACAGTGTATTTGTGTGTTTTGTATGGATCTGAGAAAAACAACTATTATTTCCCTGTATAGCGTTAACTGGTTGGTCCTTGTTTTGGAGATGCGGTAGGAATTAAACGTCACAATTACAGTTTTCTGTGTTTTAGGCCCTAGAGTATTGACACCCACATCTCTTGTACTCTGTACTTGCCGTATGGAGTCCTTGTTGCAGTGATCTCCATTGGTCGCAGCTTTAGACGCACATGAACTGGTCCAATAATTTTATAACATTTTGACCGACATTTTGGGCTTGCTTGATACGTCGAAATTTTACTGAATTGCAACGTTTTCTCATACTGATCCTGTTTGCTGCTTGTTCTGGGGTTGTGCGGTTCTGTTCATTTGTAACGTCCGATAGAGCTGGTCTGGAACTGCGATAATCCCATTTCCATCCCAAAAATCAGTCCGTTTGATATTTGTGGTGGACAAAGTGGCCACTGGGACATATTTTTCTCCCAGTACTCTGTTTTCCCCCGTCTTCTGCATTCTGCCGTTGCTTCGTACTTATTCGTCTGTCGCCGACGTTTAGTAATCTCAACATTAACACGTCATTAAACAACATGCTGTTATCATCAGCTTAGCTTGTCGGCAGTGCCACTCTGCAACTCGCTGTTACTTGTCACGTGTGGTGTCACCATAGCTGTTACTTGTTACGTGTGCTGTCACCATAGCTTACTTGTCACGTGTGGTGTCACCATAGCTGTTACTTGTCACTTGTGCTGTCACCATAGCTTACTTGTCACGTGTGGTGTCACCATAGCTGTTACTTGTCACATGTGGTGTCACCATAGCTGTTACTTGTCACGTGTGGTGTCACCATAGCTGTTACTTGTCACGTGTGTTGTCACCATAGCTGTTATTTGTCACGTGTGCTGTCACCATAGCTTACTTTCCACGTGTGGTGTCACCATAGCTGTTATTTGTCATGTGTGATGTCACCATCCTCGATATTGGAATCTGCTCTGCACGCGTTTTGACGTCGTGTTGTCGAAATGACATATTCCATCTGCGTGGAATTTCGTGGCCAGTCAGTCAGCAGAGAGGCTCAGAGTTGCGTATTTTCAGTAAGGATATAGCTTAATATGCTGAGTCGGCGGAGCTTGGTTCCTCTCTAGGGGCGGCACATGTGGCGTGTGTGTAATTGCATGCCTTCTAGTAAAGCCAGCAGTTTCTCAGCTGGTCAAGGAATTTTCCGCGTTTCGTGGAACCAGAAGGTTCATTACCGTAGTCGCAACAGCCGGTCATTTGCCGCTGTCCTGTGCCAGATGCAACCAGGCCATAGTATCGCATTTTAGGCGCGTTCGCAAAATTGCGAAAAGCGACTATTGGCCTCGCCATGTGTGCCCTTCTGCCCGCGCGCATGGACAACTGGGCTACCGCTGGATGGATTTTCATGAAATTTGGTATTTGAGGATTATTAGAAAATATATGCAGAAAATTAAAGTTTTATTTAAATCTGACAAGAATGACGGGCGTTGTACATGAAGAATTTTTGTATTTCTTGACGGATGCTGGTGGTCACACACGCTGCTTTGTAGAATTTGTTTCTTAAATTTCGCCGCAAACAAAGCCGTGCTTTTCTTAATGGACATAAATACAGTTACTGGTACGCGTGTAATGTGAAACAATGTGACGTTCTGACAGTAAAGAACACCTTGTATTTCGTCACGGAGTGCAACATTTGCAGTGCTGTTCAGCTTTCAGTTGAAGTTAAAACAGTATTGCGCCAGTTCTGTTGAGACGCTAGGACAACACCCTCCAGCTGCACTGTGTGGTTCAGAGATGAGCTGAAAGGAGTAAGATGGCTCGGTTTTCACTTTGTCATAAATGGTGCTGGAATGATGAGCAAATTAGTTCGCTCTGTCTTTATCACTCGCATGTATCCGATATCTTTATTTAATGATTAAGCAATTAGCATGGCTGCACTACCGCAAAATATAAGCACTGTGAATAGTTCTCGGTTGTGACACCATGTAGTCTGGTAGGTTGTTAAAAATTAAAGTGCAATTGTCCCTCAACACCACATAAGATTATGTGGGAGTATTCTGGTGTGGACAAGAAGGACTGCATGGTCAGCCTCACACCCCAGCTGATTTACCGCCAGTAAGTTATCCCCGGTGTCCATTGTGTAGGGGGTTTGGGTGGGCCTCAGACCCGGTCGTGATGGTTTGGAGAAAGATAAGTCTCTTGTCCCTGTCAGGAAACAAACAATATTTTCTGTGTCGCAGCTGCTTCCTTCTTCCCTGAATTTGGAGGGTTGTGTTCTGTCGAAACATTGCTGCCCACATGCCTTAGCACAAAATATAGACCTACCGATTTCCGAACTTTATTTCTACATGCTTAGTCTATTGCTTCTCTAAGGAAGTTCCATTAACGTTCTTTGACTTATTTTTGATATTGAGCGAGTGAGACAGATAGGGTGTCTATACATCACGCGGTTTACGGATTAATCTCGCGTTTGACGTGAACTAGCGTGAGAAAGTCGCCATCTTGTTTTCCTTTTATTATTTCTTATTACCTTAGAATCTTACCATGTGCTCCTGAAAAGAAACCCTCCGTTCTGCGACCACCCCAATTCCACCCCCTCTATAAAAAGAGTTGTATTTCTTTGCACGCAAGTACGATGTAGGGAGAAAGTAAAAAAAAAAGAAAACAAGAATATAATCTATTACCAACATGGTGTCACGAAACTGGGAGCAGAAATTAAGGTAAGAAAGAGGAAATAGCATATAAAAGTTTTATGTCAGATGATGGTGATAAATGGAGCAACTGGAAATTCTTAATTCCATAAAATAAAGCAATTTGTTCCATTGTTTGAAGTGCACCGAGACGGTGACCCCGCTACGGCCGTGTCTTCTGTTCGATACATGACAACATTAAATTACTGCTGTTTCTGACTGTTTATTGCCAATCTGTTATGGCGCATTCCGTGATTGGCCGAGAGCTGTCAGGTTCACACATGGTGTCACACGTGGGTTGAATTACAGGGACTTTCGGGTTACATAAAGCTGGTTGAATTTCTTCATTAGCTGACGGATATCCTTGAATGTGGTTGGTTTAATGTCGTGCCCAGCTGGAATCGCGATACGAAAAATAAAATTCTGATGCAGTTTTAACGGAAATGCACGATGACCCCGAGGTGCACTTTGAGAGAGGCGTTGCAACTGTTCGCCGTGGTCACGCGGCAATTTCTCCGACAACTCCGTTGAGCGTGTAGTCTACATGACAGGAGACTGGCAGTGCGCACTGCGCTGGTTGTGGGGCAGCGTTTGATTGGGATCGCCTGTAACACGTAGCAAAATGACTATGCTTGCTTACTTACGTCTTTGGTGAAATGCGCATGGTATCTGAGCTAATCAAAGCTTCATTCATGTGTTCAGGGACCTCGCAGCTGCATTCTGTCCTTAGCCAGCTCAATCAGCGCACAAACCAATTTTAATGCGAGTTTCCATTGCGCGGATTGTGCATGTTGCAATTTCACGAGTTTTACATTGTTGACATCGACGCTTCTGGGAAACATACTGCCTCAATCTTCAGGGTTGAAGTAATTTAATCAAACTTGACGCCGCTTAGAGTGATGATGTGAGACTCGATTCTATAGACGTAGGTGCGTTAGAAGTAAGGAGGGGGGTATTGCCGATAGTTTTACAGTTCGCAGCCCTACGGAGTGCATGATGTAATGTTTGGCCGTCCTGCACTCCTGTATGAATTACAGGATAACTCAGAATAAATCTCCTGTGGAAAAGCTCAGCAAAGAATTTCCCGGTCTATTGAAGACGTGGAAACAGGTCCAGAGATTCCGCGCCGTTCGTCCCCCCCCCCCCCCCCCCCCCTCCTTTTTTTTTTTTTTTTTTTTTTTTTTTTTTCCTCCACAACCACCACAAAAATATCTGCCCTTCTTTTTTTTTTTTTTTTAAATCTTTTT
>Ga0123355_10021266_pt1 | contig 10383 bp, 12 predicted proteins | sample TergutEmb28metaG_3_FD_89872 | JGI IMG/M metagenome (GOLD analysis project Ga0123355, IMG submission 89872) | Embiratermes neotenicus P1 segment gut microbial communities from Petit-Saut dam, French Guiana - Emb289 P1 | ecosystem: Host-associated > Arthropoda: Insects > Digestive system > Gut ... | reverse complement strand
TGTGTCTGAGCGGAAATATTTTCGCTCATTAGGGCCTTTAGCTCAGTTGGTTAGAGCGGCCGGCTCATAACCGGTTGGTCCGGGGTTCAAGTCCCTGAAGGCCCACCAACAAAAAACCACAAAAAAGACCTTAAAACATTGTTTTTCAGTGTTTTAGGGTCTTTTTTTATGAACTCAAAACATCCAAAGTTCACAAAATCAGTTATGTCTAATATTATGTCTAATGAAAGTGCAAAATTTCTGTAAAATAAGGAGTTGTTTAAGACGATTTTTATCAGTCATTAGTCGTTAAATGTTTGATTGAATATTAAATACAAGAGTTGGTTTGCTAGGCTCAGGCTTATTCCAATAAAATATTTTTGACAAATAGCGCATTAAAAGACCGACAAATGACACATTAAACGGTTGACAAATGACACAATAAATGTTAAAATAATGGCATGGAAAAGAATAACGAATACTTGCCAAGACTCATTGAAAGCACGATAGAACTGAGTATGAAAACAAATGGATGTGTAGTAGTTGAAGGAGCAAAGGCTTGCGGAAAATCGACGACTGCGGAAAGATTTGCAAAAAGCGTTGTAAAATTGCAGAAGCCTTCGACATTCAAGCAATACAAAACGCTTGCCGACATTGGCGATGCGAACTTGCTTGCTGGCGAAAAGCCATTGCTTTTTGATGAGTGGCAGAAGTTGCCAGAGTTATGGGATTACATTAGAGCAGAAATAGACGAAACGCAAGGGCGTGGTTCGTTTATTTTGACAGGCTCGGCAAAACCAATTGAAGACAAAGAACGTCACAGCGGACTTGGGCGAATAAAGAAAATCGTGATGCAAACCATGAGCCTATGGGAGAGCCAAGAGAGTTCGGGAGAAGTTTCGCTTGCAGAAGTTTTTCAAGGCAGCGACAACATTTCGGGAATAAACAAATACAAACTTAAAAACATAGCATACTTGATTTGCCGGGGCGGATGGCCAGCGGCAGTAATTCAAGAAAACAAAGACTTGGCACTACGTCCAGTGATAGATTATGTCGAAGGACTAGTCACCCACGACATAACACAAGTGGACGAAATCAAGCGAAACCCAACGAGGGCAAGGGCAATTTTGAAATCATACGCACGGAATGTCTCCACTACGGCATCGCTTGCAACATTGCAAAAAGACACCGGGAACAGAACGGTTGCTGACACAAGAACGATGGATTCATACCTTAACGCATTTGCTAAACTTTTCGTCATAAGTGATACCGAAGCTTGGCATCCGCGGCTAAGGTCAAAGACCACGACCAGAGCAATGCAAACGCGCCACTTCTCAGACCCATCAATCGCAGCCGTGGCACTAAACGCAACAGCCGACGATTTAATGAACGATTTGAACACGCTAGGGCTTTTATTTGAGAACTTTGCAATCAGAGATTTGAAGATTTATGCCCAAATGCTTGAAGGACAAATTTTCAATTACCGTGACAAAGACGGTTTGGAAGCCGATGCTATAATCCACTTAAACAATGGTAAGTGGGGAGCGATAGAAATAAAACTTGGTGGAGAAACACTAATCAACGAAGGAGTGAAGAGTTTGCAAGCACTAGCGAAAAAGATAGATGCCGAGAAAATGCAATCACCATCGTTTTTAATGGTGTTAACCGCAGCGGACAAATTCGCTTACCGCAGACCTGATGGCGTACTGGTCGTGCCAATAGGTTGCTTGAAAAATTAAGTAAAAAATGAGGAGTTGTTTAAGATGACAATCGGTACACCATTTAGGACCAGTAATAAAAACAGCCCTAGATGTCTTCTAGTTTTTCTCTTATAGCTTTGGTCTGCAATTCGTAGTAATTACTTATCATAGGGTAGAGCCTCCTTGACTCACATCTAGTTTAGTAGTGAATGCCAATTTCAAACACATTCGGCAGTTTATAGGTTTTGACGGGGAGTTTGTAGGATAATGTCAAATTTTAGGGTGCAGAAAAAATGCTAAAGCAATGAGACTACATATCGTTTTCGCCGCTAATGGTATCAGCGACAGTTAGATTGAAAAATACAACTTGTTTCTGTTTGTCATGGCAACCGTTTATTTTATAAGTTTGCTCTGAATCCCATTCCATTACTTTCCAAATGTTTTCTATTAGAAATTTGCTGGATATTCTAAATGTACCGCCACGCTTGTAAACATATTTAGGTATGCGGAAACTATTTTTTTCGTCATCGTCAGCCGCAGCCAAAGCAAAGGATTTATAGTCGCTATTCATTAGCAATTTCACTCGTGTTGGATTGCCTAACAAAATTATTACGGCACGAGTCATGGCTATGCGATTGTCAAAAGGGGATAACAACAAAGTGGCCGAGCTTCCATCAATACGAATGGGAGTTGTTTTATTCAGTCGTTCCATTATCATCGTCCTCCGTAGCGTCTATTGGTATAGGGATATTGTCAGCATTATCAGTAATGGTGCTAGTGGAAGTATCATCAGTGCTAGTTTGCTTCATTTCATCTAGTGGCATTTCTAATTGTGGAGCAGTGGATTTTTTGGATTTAGATGGAGTTTGCTTTAACACTATAAACCCATCGGGTAGGTCATCAACACGAGTGAGTATTTGGTCGTGTTCGGTAACGCTCTTTCCATAGCTTTCGCCCCATTCCTTTGGGAAGTATGGTACACGCACACGGCGTGGTGCTTTGCCCCCCTCAACTAGCTGTGACACATAGATTCCAATAGAATCCAAATCAAAAACATAAATTTGCTCATCTTTTGCTTTTACAAGAGTAGCAATCATTTTAATTTGGCAATTAGTGTTCCAGCCAAAATCGTCATATAATTTTGCGGCAAAATACCTAGCACCAATTTGTTTAACCACACGTTTGCCGTGTTTATTGGTACGACACCATTGCAAAGAGTCCTTGCCGTCCTCATAGCAAGGTCTTATAGCAATTTTTCTAGCCTCTTTGTTGATTAAGATTTGCACATAATCAACATCTAACCAACGGGAGATGGCGGCACTATTAACATAAATTTTGCCGTAAGTTATCGTAATTGCTGGTACTTTAGTTTTAGCGAAAAACTCGCTACGAGCTATAACTCAACCGTCATATTCTATAGATTCGACTTCAACCTCTTTTAGATCATACTCGTCAAATGGTTTTAGTTCATCGTTACTATTGTCCATTGATGGTTTCTCCTAATTCAAATTCTTGTAGACTGCTATTGCAGAACTCGGTAATCTCTAGTATTTGTCCCACATGGGTCTCACTAGGTTCTGATTTAGCCAGCACCTTCCATAAGCCTTGAATGTCTATACGGTGCAATTGGCACGCTGTGAGATTTTCGTAATAGGGATTGCCATAACTAGAGGCAAATTTTTCTGGCAATGCGCCAGCATCATTTTTTATAATTAGCACATTGGATAGGTCAAATAAAATTATTGATTCGTTATCCTTTGTACGCACAACACCGCTAGCACGGAATTTTAATTTAGCATTCCAACCAAGGATATCAAAGAGAGCATCGGTAAAACATACTGTTCCAAAAGTAGTAGTACTTTTAGTCTTTCGCCATTTGACAGCACCAGTAGTGTCGTTAGAGCAGGGGCGAATGGCTAAAATTTTTTCAACAGGGTGGACTAATATTTCTATATAATCCGTGTTAAGTTTTTTAGAGCAGGCTGAGTTAAATGTAAAACTCTTGCCCGTAATGGTGCAGGCTGCTTTGCGTGATTGGTCAAAGAGCAGAAGGGATACTGATGAGTAGCCGCTAAAATCAAAAACGCTAACGCTGTCTTTTTTGATTTCTATATCGTAATCTTTGTACAAACTCTCTTCCTCTTTTTCGGTGTATGCCGACCCCGATGCGATAATATAATCTTCAGCGGTAAATCCAGCGTAAGACCGATTGACGCTGACAAATCCTTTTAATGCGCCGCTATCCACAACTGACAGGCAAGGATTGTTGTGTTGTCTGGCTCCCTGTCTGTGAGATTCGATTAGATTAAGTGCAGCTCTATGAACTAGCCTTGGCACAATGGCATCGTGATGGTCGGTTTCGTAGTATTGCTTTTTGCGGCGATTTTTACCTTTGTTTTTAATTGAGCGATGGGTTAAATAATCGGGTGTCCATGTTTTTCTAACCAAAAGGTCACCGCAGTATTTTTCATTTTGCATAAGATTAACAACAGTGCTTGCTGACCAGCACAACTTACCTTTTTTGCTTTTTAATCCTAGATTATTAAGAGTGGCAGCAACCTCGCTAGATGAGCGACCTGATACAAATAGAGCATAACAAAGTCGCACAATTTTTGCTTCTGCTTCGTTTATAACAAGTGGTTCAAATGGTCCTTTCTTTTTGCTATAGCCAAATACCTTGCTGACAAGATACCTGCCATTTGCAAATCTATGGTCCAAAGACCAATTCATGGCTTCGCTTTTAATATGTGATTCCTCTTGTGCAAATGTAGCCAAAACAGTCAAAATTACTTCATCTCTAGCACTAAGGCTGTTCAGATGCTCAACTTTGAAGAAAACACCGACAGGAGATTTTAGGTTTTTAAGTTCACGGAGAGTAAATAAAAAGTCCTCTGTGTTTCTAGCGAATCTCGAAACACTTTTTACGACAACTAAATCTATTTTTCCTGCTTTGCAATCAGCTAACATTTTCAAAAAACCAGTTCGTTTTGTCTTGGAAGTGCCAGTTTTTCCTTTGTCAGAATATACCCCGCAAAACTTCCATTTTGGGTTGCTTTTTATATATTCCTCAAACTCTGCAAGCTGAAAATCATGAGAGGTCTTTTGTGACTCATCTGGTGTGGATACACGGCAATAGGCACATACATTGAGTAGTTCGCCCGTTTTTTCGTTGTCGCTGCTTGCATCATAAGGCTCAATGATTTCTATATTTCTTACTGCGCCTGTTTGATTATGGATAAAAGTTTTTACCTTTTCTAATTTATTCATCAATACCTTCCTTTGTATTTTGTGGCAAAACATAATACCATTTGGTATGTATTTTGACAGCACATAAGTTTAGTAATTTTTTTGCCCTTTCCACAGTTCGCCGGGAGATGCCTTTTGATAAGCAAATATCATATATTGTTTCGGATAAAATAGATGCGTGTTTTTCAAAAAGAGTGGATATAATTTTTTGAGCAAGTTCTGGCTTGGACTCATCGGGGGACTGGTAGTTGCCAAGTAATTCGTCAGAAGATATGCTATAATCGCCAATCCAACGAAAACCACTATCGGGATTTAATTCAAATGCAAAAGAAGCTCCCTCTGGTGCAAGATTGCTTTTGATATGTGAAACAGCACGAATATTTGGGTCATCAGCAACTCTGCCGACAAGTAATACGCTCCGTGCGGCTGCAGTAATGTCGATAGAACCAAGTCCACGATACAACCCCTTATTAGATGACTTATTCATATGACCTACAAGCACAATAGCACAACCAGTATTTTCTGCAACAGTGGCAAGCGACTTCATAATAGGGCGAATGTCATTGGCTCGGTGCATATCTACATTGCCGATATATGCTTGTAACGGATCAAATACTAATAATTTGGCATTGCTTTTTATAATTGCTTGCTCAAGTCGTGAGTCGTTTAGAGTTAAGTGCTTATTGCCAACTTCAAGGAAGGCAATATTGTTGCAATCAGCATCTACGCTATCTAATCGTGGTTTTATAGTGTCGGCAATACCATCCTCAGCGTTCTGATAAATTACTACAACGGGATCAGCTTTGTTGTTCTCTTGATTAGGAAAAGTTTCGCCTTTAGACAAAAGTGCAGCAAGATTCAAGACGAAAGTAGTTTTGCCTTCGCCGGGATCACCTTGGATGATAGTAATTTTGCCGTATGGTATGTACGGATACCAAAGCCAATCCACGTTGCGTGATTCAACGCTGTTATAATATTTTATCTCTGCATTTTTCAAATAAATTTACTCGTAAAAATGTACCGATTATAAATAGGCACATATACCAGTATATCTTATAACGCTAAAAAATCTTTGAATTATAATTCGTAGATTAACAAAGCAAAGGAATTAAAATTCGTAAAAACATATAAAAACGAGCAATTGTATTTTTCAAAATCTCCTAAAATGATAAGGTTGCGTACAAGGAGAATAATAAAAATGCAATATATAACAAAAATTGATATGGAAAGAACAAGACGCGGTATGAGCATTGGAAAACTAGCAAACGCTGCTGGAATGTCGAGTCGCACCGTCGATAATCTCTTCAACAACAAAGAATCCAACCCCACTATTGGTACAATTACGGCTCTATGTGAAACCTTGGATCTATCGCTAGCAAGCGTTTTTACAGATGATAACCAAGCTATTGTTTCAAATACAAAAGATACGATAGAGATAGAAATATTGAAAGCAATAGGGAGCGTACCATTGAGCGGAAAGAAAATTTTACTAGACTTAATCCGATATATGGTGCAATAAAGTTTGGCATACTTGATTTGGCAAAGTTAAAATAAACCAATCAAAACAGTACTGTAAGCACAAAAACAGTACGCAACACAATGTTAAAACATCTGTTTCGATAATACAAATCACTAATTTAACTTTGCCACTAGGTCTGCCATTAACTCCGCCAACAACTTTGCCAAAGTTATAAACAAGGCAAAAAACATCTGATGATGACATGGTTGTCAGATTTTTTTGCGTGTGTGAAATTTATAAAGTATTTGAAGATTGCCAGTCTTTGGCTAGACTAATATTTTTATTTGAGGCATACTTGCCTTGTGAAAAATTTCAAGCAATAACACATAGTTGAAAATCAATCCGAGATGTGGCGATTCCATTAAATTTATTTGACAGAACATATTTTCGCATGATATAATAGATATATAAAATGATTTTTTTAATAAGAGAGGCATGCCTCTCTTATTCTCTTAGAAGTATACTTCTAAGAGAAATAACCTAATAACATAAGAAAATGGATAAAGTCGAATCCAATAAATTAATCGAAAGAATTCAGAAAAGCGATAAAGAAGCACTTCAAGAATTCTACGATGGGTATAGTAAGAAGATAATGGCGGTAGCTTTTTATATGACACGGAATGTTCATGATGCCGAAGATGTTTTGAACATTGTACTAGAAAAATTTTGGCGTAGCAATTTTAAGCATGTAGATAACATTAGTGGACTCGCATACAAAGTTACAAAGCTTTCAGCACTCAATTATTTAAGAGATAACAAGAAAAATCGTGATGCGTTAAAGTTTAATGAACAACTTGAGCGAAAGGCGACATCAACAATAGATTTACTTGAGCAAAATATGGTGGTAGCAGATATTTTAGGACAAGTCAAGGAAAAATATAGAGATGTAGTTTTTAAGTATATATTGTTTGAGGATACATTTCAAGAAATTGCAGATGATATGGGAATTTCTAAATCTGTGATACATAGAAGGTATTGTTGTGCAATAAAAATTCTAAAGCAAAAATTTACTAAACATAACATAATTTAATTATTCATAGAAAGATAAAGAAGATTTGAAACTAAAAAGTCGAGTCTTTTTTATTTTCAAATTATTTTTAATAAAGTTGGGAAAAAAGATGCACTTTTGGTGTTGTATATAATGTAGGAGCTATGCGGATTTATTTTATCGGCATAGTCGCTTCAATTTTTGCAGTTCAAAAATAAAAATAAAAATAGTTTTTTGTAATTCTCAAAGTTCATTTGTTGTTTTAGGTAACGCTTTTACTGTTTCACTAAGGAGGATGTAGTCATGGGAAGACAACCTATAACCGTTAAGGGGATGTTAGAAAAGAGAATAAGGTTAGCATGGTATGTATTGAACAGTGGAAAGCAATATTTAACGAATGAACATATATTAATTTTGGGTGCTTTTGCCCTAGCGTTACAATATTATGAAGAAAGGGATGAAGAGGACGATACAAATCATGCAGATAGCTTTAAGAGAGTATATCTGAAAAAGGATATAGAGTACCTAAGAGAATTATCTTCTGAAAAACTACTTGGCACATTAAATGTTGAAATAATTGTGCGTCCGTCAGGGAAGACAATTCGTAAAATTATTGATATTAATAGCGAATTTGCACAAGATGTGAAAATATCAAAACTCAAAATAAAGCCAAAGGATATAACTCCGAAGACAACAAAACCAAGTTATGGCAGAGAATTAGGAAAAAGCAGCAATTCAATGTCGAGACACACAAATAAATATATCAGCAAACTTGGCAAGACTTTGGCTAAGTTGGAGATAGAATAGTAATAAAGGTGCAATTTCACCAAAAGTTGGTGAAATTGCACCTTTATTATGTGTTAGAATATTGTCATCGACAAAAAAAGTCGATATATTACAATATTCGCAAGGGTGTGGCGAAACACACTCATCCGCAGAAGCAACTGCGATAACAAAAGTAGAAGTTATGGAAACTAAAGAACGAGTTGGGGCGAAATTGCCCGTTAAGACATCCGAGGAACAGTCAATCCCAAAGCATAGATTTGATTGTGTCAATCTATGTCTAAAGGAAACCAAGGAGCTACTTAGGGAGCGGACAGTTGAGATTGAGCAATTAAAAAACAAGATAACTCAATTAGATAAAGAGCTGCTTGATGCCAAAGTTGAAACAGTGCTTGCAATCAAGGGAGCTAAGAATGTAATAGCGGTTAAGGCATTGATAAACTTTGAGGCGTTGTATGAGAATGGTGGTTTATCGGCTTTAGAGGAGCAAATTGCAGCTCTTAAAAAAAGTCAAAGCTATTTATTTGAACAACGGGAAGACGCTGTTTATATCTTAGTGCCTGTAAAGGGTGGGGATTCGCTTAACAAAGCCATAGCTAATTATGTTAAGAAAAACGGGGGATAAGAAAAGATGAATTTGTTGTTAAAAGAAATTAAAAAAGCTATTGACGGATGTCCGCAACTTGTCAGCATACTTGGTGTGAAGGGCATCGGACTGGGTTCGTATATTCAAAATGGTATGGATTATCAAGGCAAAGTAATTTTTGCCGGTGGTAAACATATGTCTGATGAGGACAAGCCCCGTAATATTATGGGCGGCGGCATTTTGCCGGTTGAGATTTTTAAGGTTATCATGAAAGGCTCTTATTATGATAAGTTAGAAGAATATCTTAATTATGCAAAGATTGCCCTTAAAAATGCTGGATTTATCCAAATAAGTGGCTTTGAGCATATTGATGGTGAATCGTTACCGCAACTTGCCGTTAGCTTTAAGTCGCTACAAATAAAATAACAAAAAAATATAAAAAATCAAAATACAAGGAGAAAAAAATTATGTATACAGGATTAACAGGAAAAGTAATGATCGGCACAGAAACGATTGCATATATCAGCAATTGGAGTGTGGACATGTCACGAGATGTCATTGAAATGACACAAATGGGGAGTTCAGCTAAAATTAAAAGACCATCAACTAGGGATTGGTCGGCAAGTGCTGATGGTACAGTTGTTTTTGGAACTGTGGTCGGAGCTGGAGTTAACCATAGAACACTATTTAACGCAATGAATGCAGAGAATCCGGTTCCGATTAATTGTCAATTCTTTTTGAATAACGAAACATTTCTTAGTGGGGATGGGTTTATTGAATCGTTGAGTATAGACCTATCAGCTGAGGACAAAGGTAATATATCAATTAGTATAGCTGGTACGGGTAATCTTCAATTGACGGCAGCAACAGAGCCGGCAACACCGTCTACCTAAACATAATTAAACGCATATTCAACGGGTTTTGAGTCTTGTACCTATTCAAAACAAGACTCTATATGAGACAGAATTGGGGAGAGCCGAAAATGTCTTGCCACATAATTAAAAAACAAACAACTGGAGGATAAAAGTCAATGCATATCAAGTTAGACAAAGAATACGAGGTCAAAGCGACATTAGGAACTATTAGAGAGATAGAGAGGGTCTTTGATAAGTCCTTCTTTGATGTTATCAATAGAGTAGCAGAGATGAAAATAGAAGAACAAATCAAACTCTTATATATCGGGGTAAAGAAAGCTAATCCGGATATGACGGAAAAATCATTTAGTGACTTATGTGATGACAATTTAGGATTAGCCGAACTTATAGAGACACTTGAAAAATATCTTTTCGCACTTCAATTCCCCGGACTTACAGAGGCGGAGGTGGAAGAGAAGCTAGCAAAAAAGTCATCGGGGACGGGGAAAGCCAAAGCGGGTTAAACACCTCGTCTACTGCTGAGCAGCGTTTCAACTGGCAAGAGATAGTCAAGACAGGAGCATTGTCAGGGCTTAAACCTAGTGAGATTTGGGACTTAGAGTTGTGGGAATATAACACCTATATCGCTGCTCATGAGGATAAACAAAAAAGCGAAATATCCCAAGCAATTCTTTCAGGCTATTACACCGCCTACTATCTCAACGGTG
>Ga0123355_10021264_pt1 | contig 10383 bp, 6 predicted proteins | sample TergutEmb28metaG_3_FD_89872 | JGI IMG/M metagenome (GOLD analysis project Ga0123355, IMG submission 89872) | Embiratermes neotenicus P1 segment gut microbial communities from Petit-Saut dam, French Guiana - Emb289 P1 | ecosystem: Host-associated > Arthropoda: Insects > Digestive system > Gut ... | reverse complement strand
TGGTAACTGGCAGGGAAGGGGAGCTGCATGCATAGTGGTGGTAACTGGCAGGGAAGGAGAGCTGCATGCATAGTGGTGGTAACTGGCAGGGAAGGAGAGCTGCATGCATAGTGGTGGTAACTGGCAGGGAAGGAGAGCTGCATGCATAGTGGAGGTAACTTGCAGCGAAGGGGAGCTGCATGCATAGTGGAGGTAACTTGCAGCGAAGGGGAGCTGCATACATAGTGGTGGTAAATGAAAGGGGAGACACGGCCTTAGAAGGGAAGTATAATATTAATTTGGATCTTAAAGTAATGGGATGGGAGGGCGTAGAATGCACTGATCTGGTTAAGGATACCGTAAAGTGGCGGACTGCTGTGAAAGAAGTAATGAAAATGTAGGGTTACGTAAAACGAGGGGAATTTCTTAATTAACTGGCGAACTTTCAGAATTTAACAAAGGACTCTATTTCGTGGAATCAGTTTGTTAGTTATAAGAAGGTCTTTTCCTATTACTTTGAACTTTAAAATAGAAAATTCTCTAAACATTACATCGATCAGTGACACAGCGCCGGTGTTAAACCTGCTCTATACTGACGCTTCTGCTCTTGGCCATACGAAATGTCCTTCTTTTGCACGACGCTGCAGTTTCTGACACCAACAGAAAAGCCACAGCAATCTGAATGTCTGTGTGTTGGGGAGTGGGGGACAGGAAAGCTCTCTTTGTTTCGGTGGGCCCCAGTGCATTATTAGTTTACTCCCTGCATATGTATAAGTCACGTTTTGCTGCTCCGAGTCGATTGTGTAGTCTATACACTAGGAACACGTGGGATGGGTCAAAGAACTGAAGTGCGTGAAGACACACTCGCCGCTGGGGATGCGTTCTGTATTGTTCAATGCGCAGAAGGCCTACGGGCTGATCTGAGGTCAAAAGCTGCACCAATCCTGCCATTTGCGAAAGAAAAATACAGATCTAATGGAAAAACATGTACGTCGGGCTCTGCGTATTTACGGGGCTTTTGGGTGACACAAGCCGTGAAATAGAAGTCAGATATATTTGCCAGATAGTGATAGTAACAACGTAACTACGTAATGCCATGTGGCTAAATATATCGTTACTCTTTGACAGCTGTCAATTGAATCAAACAAATTTCTGGGCCTGTTTGGACCCTGTGGTGTATCACTTTTCCGCATAATCTCTATATTGAGTTTAATTCAATTTTTAACTTTACGCGTATTCATATATAATAATAATAATAATAATAATAATAAATCGAATATCTGCACCTAGGTCTTCCAAGTTGATTGGTTTATTAATATTTTAGACCAATATTCTGTGTGTATTTTTAAATAAACAGAAGTGGATATAATCATTCTGTTCGTAATTTTAGTGCATAGAAAACCAGACACATAATACATTTAATTACATTTTAATCTAATTTAATTGAAGTTGATAAATAATCATAACAGCACAACTGTGGCAAAGGAGTTTGAATTTTGCCTAGACGGAGACCTTTCTTGTGTCTGTTAGCTGATACCTTCCGAGAACTAATTAAAGTTATGTGCGTAAATAAGACATTTAAAGAATTCAAATATTAAAATTAACAACAATATTTGCTTTCTTATAAAGTGCATAAAAATTTAAAACTTATCGTGAGGATGTTCAGGAGTAATTAATATACAGTAATTTGCTCAGAACTTTACGGCGTTACATACACGGCGTACCATACCGCCAGTTGGTCGGAGAGGGAAATTTGTCTTTGGTTTTATTGGTTGAATAAATAATCATTTCAGGTTTCCTTCTTTTTACCGGTCGCGCAGTTGAATATCCTAGTGCAGAGATATACAGTAATGCCAAACAATATGTGTATAATAATAATAATAATAATAATAGCTATACAAATTTTTGAGAATGTCCGTCACATATTTTAGACAGACGAACAAAGTATTATAAACGGATGGAAGTAAAAGCAATCCCATTACAGGCCTGGACAGGCCCTGATGGTTCCAGGAGTTAGAGGTACCCAGATTTCAAGAAAATCGGCACATAAAGGTGGTAAGGGTGTCAGCCCCACTCACCGGTCGCCTTTACTCCCCAGAAAGTGTTCATGGTACTCATTTCTGTTAGAGGCTGAGTCAACCACAGGGCCGTAGTGCGGCCGGAAGGATTATGTTAGAGAAAAATTCCAGTAACACCATCGGAAATAGAACCCGCGACTTTCCGGCTTATGGCACGGTGCCTCAGCCAAAAGTGGTGGAGGTAAGGAATTAAAAATGGACCGAACATTCGAAGCGTATAGAGAAATAGACACACTTGTCTTCCTATTACCTTAGCTGACTGGTGTAAAAAATTATATACGTGACTGAAACAGCTGTCTTTGATAAAGGAAGTAGTGAAATGTTATGTAGACCGCAACGTTAAAATCCATATGCATTGTCGAATAAGTACGAAGCCAAACACCCACTGTGTGTGGAACAGCTGGCAATAGTAGCAATAGTAGTAACAGTCGTAAAGATTCCACAAGAGAATTTGAAACTTCTAAACTTGAAAACAACATGTCCAGAAGTACCCAGAGGGCGTCAGTGATTGGAACACGCCCTGTTCTAGGCACATTATCCCTGTTCCGTAATTACTGCTGGCTAAATTTTGTAATTAGTTTGGTAATGCGTGTGATTATAAATTGTATTATTCGGCGTAAAGTGTGAGGAAACACAAGAAAATAAAGTACACGAGTATTTACGAACGTAAGAGCAACAATGTATTCTCTGGAATAAATGTTTTGCACGTTGCTCAAATGTTACGGTTTGTTCTCTTGTGCTAAACCCTTTAATAGCTTTTCTCTTGTATTGCTCTTCAGTGTTTTAAATTTTTTTCTCGTACTGTATTATTCTTTTATCTGTCAATAAAGTACGACATAATGCATGGTTTTACTCCATGTTACGTTGCACAAAAGCTAACGCTACATCACACAAAGCTCTTTGTTGTGGCCACGGTATCGCTTAACCTCCCTATAGAGTGGGTGCACAGGGCAATGAAGTTAGCTAACAGGGCCTCCCCCCTCCCCCTTAATTTTACTGTACGATATGAATACAGTTTTATTTTCTAACACTAAATTTATACCCGCTGATATAGCCTTTTAATTTATAGCTGTAGTGGTTTATTTGAACACAGCCTTATTTGACGGAGATTGCATAGCGCTTTGTACAAGCCTCTAATTTCGCCCCACCTCTGCCCACGTTCGTGGGTATAGTGGTCATAACGGAATGGCCATATAAAATACATAGGGGCAGTGCTTTGTGAGTGGGAATTGTGTTATGCGCAGTTTAAAAATCCGCATTGGATATCATCCTCCCCACCCCCCACACACACAGCTTTGTACAGAGCAAAGGGTTTTTAGTCGAGGGGTGACCACACCCTGCTTATTTATTTTTAGAAAGTTCCACTTCCTGTATCGCTCGTTACAAAAAAACACATCATTTCACCTCAAAGAAGCAACATCCGGTTATTTCTGAGTATAAAGTATTTTGTCGCTTTTTTAGTGGCATACTGTATCTATGTGTTTTAGTGTAGGTGAAGTTAAATTAAAAAAAATTGCGAACTACAATTCGTGTTTTTGAAAATTTGTGACAGGTGACGTATTAATACTGTACAGTCGCATAATTGATGAAGTGCTTTTTAAACAGTAAGGCACAAAATAAACAAAGTAGAGAGCATCTGTGAAACTCGTAGCCTTTGTCTGGTTTCCTGCTCGCCCTAATCAAGATTTCAAACACTGTACCCTGGAACGCAGTACACACACATGTTAACGGCGTTCTTTACTTTCAAGACGTCGTAAGTTTATATGGCATACAAGTGAAAGTAATTTCATTAACAAAAAACAGGAAAGGCGAATCATTTACAGAATTATAAACGGATTCCTTAAACAGACTTTGCCCCAAATCGGATAGGCCAAATTAACATGGCTGTGAAGCGCTGAAATTCATTTACGCCCTCAGATAAGGAGTGGGTTGCGCAGTGCCTGTTTTGCGAAGCACATTAAACTTTCCATAAATGTTTGTGGTCGTCTGCTACACCAAACTCTGTCCAGCTCGGATATGTGCTGTAGACAGTAAAGATATGAGTTTAATTTAGGTTCTTAATAAATGGTATAATGAAAAGAAAAATCTTAAATTGTTTTAGTCATCTGGTAAGCCGCACACATAAACACATTTTATTTTACGAATGACAGTTATTCAGGACTGACGACCTCGCGGAATTCTTTTCGTCACCGCGGGAGAAGGTAATACTGTCCAATTGTCAGATGTAAAACAGCCCTCTCAACCCTTGCATATTAACAAAGCTGACATGACCCTCTGCCTTACCTCTTGGATCCAGCACTCAGTTGCGTGGCGAAATAATGCATGCAGTGTCTTTCGGAACAGCCTACGGCAGATGGACGTAATTTTTGTGCCTTAATCTGCGCTGGTCGAGTTGTGGCAACTGTACTTAAATGCTTTGTAGTGGGGCAGCCAGCTTCAGCGGATTGCGTGCGGTTCCTTCGCATGGGATTAGAGAGCGAGTGCATTCCGGTGTGGTCACTGTGCTATGACACAGAGATACAGCTCACACATTCTTAAAGGAAACACCAGACAGATGAGGATGCCATTTTCAGGCTCAATTCTCCTTTAACCCAAGCACTGTTTGCCGCGATAAGTATGCGATACGTTGCATGCAGCCCACAGTCCATAGGAATTTTGTTACACAATTTGGACACTCAATCCAACCTGCTGTACCGAGGGGTAAACAAGCTGCTCCACTATTTAAAAAGTACTTTAATTATGTCATCATCATCATCATCACCAACATCGTCACCATCATCGTCATCACCATCATCATCATTACCATCAGCGCTGTGGTCCGCAGTGGGTTTTGCCTCCATTTACAACACTCCTCCAGCCTGCATCCATCCGAAGCTGTTTTGGAACAATTTGTTTTTTTATGGGATAAGGTTGTTAGTTCCACACCCAACCCCCAGCCTGGAAGACAGGGGTATCTGTTTTTGTCTGGTTCATTACCCTATACCTGTCTGGCATGCGTGGCCCTACCAGTAGCTACGGCGAAACTCTCAGGGTCAGCTGACGACACAACGCCCACCGCTACATTAAATAAGGATACATTTGGGCAGGGGAGCTTAATTACGTGCTCAGAAATAATCTCGCTTCTTTTTGGGAGTAATATAGCAGTCACAAATGTGATTTTTCCATCTGACAGTGCCTACAGTTACCATCAGACGTAAGAACATTAATCCAGAGATTTATGAAGCTCAAAGTGTTCAGCTGTTGCTTTAAACTATGTTGCCTTGTCAAGTTGACAGACACAATTTTAACAAAGCTAGTCTGTGCCTCTTTATGTCAGACAGCGAACACCGTATTCACGCGGCAACCAACGGAGTGTCTAAGTATGATTTCCACAGACAACTCTTCAGGCCATCCGGTCTTGCGTATTCTAACCACATAAGGTTATTAGAAATCGAAGATTTACTACAGCTATCAAGCCATGAGTTTAAAAACTTCTTGGCTTGATAGGTGTCGTCCTTTGGATACAACGCTGCAATGCCGACCGAAGCACAGGAACCAATTTCTTCTTGATACCAGAATAACAGTTTATTTATTTACAAACCACACGAGAACATAAAGGCATCCATAAATGTAAAATTGTTAATTTCTTCTTGACTGCTTCTTAAAGACAGTTACCATGTGGTAAAACTTGCAACAAATTCTTACGATATGTACCTATTAACTTCCTGACTCCGTCCGAACCGTAACTGACATCTGATGTAGCAATTACGGCGTAACAATTTACTCACAAACCCTAGGCCCTGTTTAAAGTAAACACGAATATAATCGGAAGATTTTGTTTCATTAAAAGTTGCAGGCTTTTGTAGTCGTGTTGCCGCCAGCAGAGCTCGTTTTTTCTCTCTGCTATTCAAAATCCACATTTCTTATCTTAGTTCTGTTAATCGAAACGGATCCGTTGATCTCCGTTCACAGTAAGACAGACGGACAGTGAAAGTACAGGCAGGGGCGCCTTCCCTTGTTCAGTTCAACAAAAAGCGTCGGGTTCTTGCGTAGGAGAGGGGTTAAACAGGTCTGCGTTAGTTACACCAGGAGGGAGGAACGCCTGACGTGTATAAATGCGTTAAAATTGTTTTCATCCTTTTTGCGCTGATTAGTTCCTCCGGTCTGTGGCACGTTAGAATTAATTGTAATATACCACTGTGAATATTTTAGTCTACAGCACTTTTTTAACTCTTGTTTGCATCATCTCTTCTTTACAAGACAGTATTAAGAGAAGCCTTAAAGTATTACCTTAACCTTATTCACATTTTTACTGTCGGCATGTTCACGAAATGCTATTTTCATCCCATACTCAATGCATCAATTTAGTTTCACTTCACAAATTCTGCTAAGTTGTCACGCAATTATTAAAGTCACGCATGGACATAACCGTGACTGAAATTTTGTCAGATTGTGGAAAATGGCCGTTAAGCAGTCGAAATTTGTTATAAGATTAGCGACACAATCAAACTGTTAGACACATCGTCATTAAAGTGTCTACTGCATAAAGGCATTGAGGGCTAATTGTTTAATTCAATAGACATTGTGATGTGTCTGGATGGCGTATTTACTCTCCGAATTGTGTAAAACGCCAAAGGGGCGGAAATAAAATCTGTGATTTTTAACATTTTCTCGGGATTTGTACAGTATGAAGGGCCTTGGTGAGGAAATATGAAGGAAAGAGACAACTTGAAAGACCGAGGCGTAGATACTAGATAACATATATCTTAAATAAATAGGAAAGAGATGTGTGGACGACCGTTTTCTGGATTGGGATACAGGCAAATGGTTGATCCTTGTGAATAGTGACGAAACTTCGGGGACTCTGAAAAACGAGGATTTTCTTGACTGAGTAGCTGCTATCTTTTGAAAAAGTTTTCTGTTCCATATAGTTCGGTAGTCAACAGTTCTTGGATATCCTTTTTACAAGGGTTTAAGGATCTAATTACTTGTTTGGCTAATTAAATGTACCTTATTCAGTGCTTCAGAACCTGATCTTTGCTGACCTGGTGAAATAATTAGTTTTAGGAAGCTGCAAATTTGTTAAAAGCCGGCAGTTCTTTTCATCGCTGTAACACTTTTAACACGACTTTTCGACGACGAGACATCGGTCCATTGCGTGTCACCCGTGCTGGAGTGTCAACTGTGGTTTACTGCCGGCGGGTACCTGTGCATTGCGTTTATAACTGCACTGCATACATCCCGAGGCCACCACTTTTACCAAGCAAGCTAAGTGCAGTCACACAGTGCCGGATGTTGTGGCAGCACAGTACTTAGGGTCGAAGGCTTGCAATGTTCCTAAAGTAGCAGGATCTCTGTCTGCGCTATGGTCTAGACTTTCCCTCATCAGTCTCCATTTCTACGCGTTAGAACAGCTGATATCCGCCGGTGCAGCAGCACGCATTAAACATAAACGATATAATTATATCGCAATAACAAATAAATTACAAATGAGTTTTTATTTTCTTTCAGCTTTAGTATTCGTTACGACATTTTTCGGCCAAACTGTTGATCTTCACGTAAAGCACAATGTATAAAAATGCTTGGGGAAAAAAATTAGCAGCATAAAGTTCTGTAAAAAGGAATTATGTCTCATTTTTTATCTACATAAGGCGTACTAATGTGTAAGAGATTACATTCTGGGTATAAATTTTGACGATGTCATAATTTCAGCTCTTTCGAAGTTCTGTCTGTTACAAACCTAAAGCTGTTTTATGTAACACTTTGATTAAGATATGTAATTTTACTTTTACATTTAGTTGTTACTGACGGTCTATTTCAGTGTAGTTGTTACGAAAAATGGCTGTTTAGAACAAACTTTAGAATACACAACGTAATTAGTTATGTCTCTCTTCATAACCGAAATATTATGGACTTCTTTCTTGAGATAAATTAGAAATGTGATTAAACCTTCTATGCCCGTCTCAGTTCCGTGTTCTGTGCTGAGTGCTGTTACAGGGATTACAAATTACAAGCCTGCGTGGTGGGTAGTAGCCGGAATTTAAAAGCCTGCGTCATTTAAATGGTAATTTGACACTGTTGGATCGAAAATGATTGAGCAGCACTACATTTTGGTAGAGGCTGTGCTTTCTTAGGCGGGGAGCCATGCACATAATGGGGGCGACGAAACACTGAAGAAACTTCAACACGGGACTTTGGCCAACAGTAATACGACCATCGTGCATTACCACCAGACAGCAGTTAATTAAAACTGTGCTGAATCCTATTCTTATTGTGCTGGCGCTATAAAACTTAAACCTAGGCGAGTTAAAGTGACCAAAACGTGAGTGATAATTGCAGCAGTAACTGCTGAACTAACGGGTTGAACCAGCTGTGTTATTAGGAAGGATATTATGTGTTTTAAGCCAGGGGACGAGGCGAAGGTCTTTCCTTTGGTTGTGCAAGAGGAAGATAGCGAAAAAGAATTCATTAATCACAATCGAAGCATAGGAAAAATGACTTAATTCTGAAAATTCAAAATTTAAAGAATATTTACTTCCGGAGACCATTAAATTGACAGGTTGAAATATAGCTTTTTTTAAATAAAATTCAGTAAACGGGTGCGATCACGTGACATATGTAAGGTTCCCACGGTATTGACTGTACAAACGGCTGCTTCCGAGTGTGTGAGTTCTGCAGACATTTACTTACTCAACAGACAGTGTCATGTAATGTTCCTGAAGACAGTAATATTGAAGTGTCTTTAAATTCCAGCATTATTTTAAGATAAGCAGTCCCCATTTATTTACTGTTCGTCCTCATGTCTCTCACATAAAGGGCTCTAACAATCTCCACGCTCTACACCACTGCCTCCTCCATCAGTACTTTCTTTATTCTAGCAAGAAAACCAAGCCCTCATTTACCTGTCTTATGGTATCCATTATCATCTGTTATTTAACATTAACTATGCAGAATTACAATCTATTACCACAGATTATCTAGGATTAACCATTATCGATTACTTTAAAAGCGTAGTATGGATAGTGTAAGTGCTAGGTCATAGACGGTCTAGTGTTCGAATCCCAGAAATCCTCTTTGTTTTGTCCAAAAATGTTCATGTTTTCGATACGAAAAGCCAGCCTCCTGTAGAATAGACTCCTGGAAGGCTTGTGCAATAGAATGTTGCCTGCAAGTTTACTTACAACCACGTCGACACAGACAAGCACAGATCTAAGAGAATATAAGTATTTTGACAGGCAATGCTGTGATGTTGGGCGAATGGTTCCCTGCATTTAGAAGGAACGTGTTTTTTAGACTTCAGTGTGAAGCCGTACAAGATGAATCAATGCTTGACCCCGAAGATGAAGGCATTACGATCCTTCGAAACGTCGGTTGTTCTCACTCGGAAACACAGCCTCAGATACCAGAAGAAGCGACTACTCCGATTCACTGCTGTGATGAAATCCATTCTCACAGGGCTTTAATATACCGTGCTTAGTCACTACGGTGTTCGATGCATATATCCGCTAAAACTAACGAATTCCCTATACGCTTTTGGTTTGATTTTATTGCTGTCAGCTTTCTTGCTTATTTTATTTTAATATGCTTCGACATCAAGGACATTTCCGGAACATATGTCCTTTCGAACGTGAGCACATTTTGAATCTAGTATCATGGGGGTTTGAGAGTACACTCAACTGACACCCAGAGCTCCTTTATTGAAAGCCAAGAATCCATCACCCACAGCAGATGATCGATTGTGCCCTGCGGGTTGCTGTGGGGCCAGTGACACGGTTTTAGACAGCCTGAACATAGAGGGCTTTCTGTTTGTACTCAAAGGTCATTGTTTTTTTCAATTACTTTGGTAAAATCCTAACGCCAGTAGGTACATTTCTGTCAACATTTTAAGCAAAGGTGGATGGGTAAAATATTTTCAATTTCTTGCCATTTACCAATTAAGTTCTGACGAATCCTATCCACTCTGAAGATGAATGCACAGAGATACTTAGAAAGTTGTGGAACTACGCGATCAACGGCGCAGAGTTACATCTCAGAAGATTTGAATACGCAGAAGTACTGCTGTGAACACCCGAAACTTCAGATCCATTAAAATTTAATATAATTCTAGTGTGAAGAGGATTTAGTTGTTAATCGATAAAGAGAAGAATTAGACAGTCTGAAATACAAGACATTGCTAGTTGAATAAAGAGAGACCAACTTGATGTCACTTGCTTTATTATTTCACTATTTAATGCTCAACATGTTTCGGATGTTAATACATCCATCCTCAGGAGCTTGCGACTTATGTGCTGAGTTATTTCATGGGTTGTATTGCTCTGGTTCGATGTGTGTTGGTGTTACGTTGTGG
>Ga0123355_10021263_pt1 | contig 10383 bp, 7 predicted proteins | sample TergutEmb28metaG_3_FD_89872 | JGI IMG/M metagenome (GOLD analysis project Ga0123355, IMG submission 89872) | Embiratermes neotenicus P1 segment gut microbial communities from Petit-Saut dam, French Guiana - Emb289 P1 | ecosystem: Host-associated > Arthropoda: Insects > Digestive system > Gut ... | reverse complement strand
TATAGCATTATAACTTACCCCCCTTGTGCAACAACACGTTTTAATGCAAATGACATCCATATTCGGCCTATCAATAATAAAACGGCAACCCAAAACACTTGCAATGCTAGTCCTCGTGCAATTTCTGCACCGGTTAAGCTGCCGCTAAAAATTAATAATGGTGTGTTTTGCATAGAACCGAATGGTAGTAGCTCTACCACTGTGCGAACCCTGTCAGGAAAAAATGGTATAGGAATTGTACCGCCTGCCAAAAAATCTCCTGCAACAGCTGCCATAATACGTGTACCTTGGCTATTGATTGTAAAAAACGCAGAGGTATAAATTAACATAGCAAAACTAACTACTACACATAGGGATAAGATTAAGCTTAGTAAAAATAAGCCTAACTGAGCCAAACTGCCTGGTAAAACCAAGCGAAAGGGTGCTGGTAAAATAAAACCTACCGCTAATACAGGTATACAACGCAGTGCCGCACCAGCTATGCGGTTAGCTGTAGTTGTAGTAAACCAACGGTTGTACAAATCCATTGGGCGTACTAAGTCATATGCAATATTTCCCTTTTCTATAGACTCAAATATACTGCCGTCAAAAAGCCATAAAATAAATAGATAAAGAAAAGCCTGCTGTATCCAAATATATGACACAGTTTGCTGCATGGTCATTGGGAAAGCGTATGGATTACTTTGGTAAAATGCTAAAAATGCAAGAATAAGCATAAAACCCCAGGCAAACTGTGTTGCAATCCCGGCTAAAGCCGCCACTCTATATTGTATGGAGTTGGTTAACCGAATACGAAACAATGCCACGTATGGTTTTATAAGCGGCATCATATTTGATACTCCTTATAAAGTGCGGCTACCATTTCTTCTGCGTTTGCCCCTTCCGGGGCTTGCGCCTTTAGTTCTGCCAGGCTGCCATCCAGTAAAATTTGTCCCTTGCCAATAAGAATTATTCGCTCGGTTAAGGCCTCTATATCCTGCATATCATGGGTAGTAAGCAGAACGGTGGTACCCTTTTCTGCATTTAGCCGTTTAATAAACTGCCGCACCGCAATCTTTGATAAGGCATCCAAACCGATAGTGGGCTCGTCCAAAAATAAAATTTTAGGGTCGTGAAGCAAACTTGCCACAATTTCGCAACGCATCCGTTGGCCTAAACTTAAGCTGCGTGCCGGTGTTTTTAATATTTCTGTAAGCTCTAAAATTTCTACAAGTTCATTCAAATTCTTTTTGTAAACTGCTTGGTCAGTTCTATAAATATCCTTGATCAACTCGAAGCTGTCAATTATAGGGACATCCCACCACAACTGACTGCGCTGCCCAAATACAACGCCTATATCCCGCACATGAGCAATACGATTACGCCACGGTGTGCGCCCGTTGATATCGCAAACGCCGCTATCCGGGGTTAACACGCCACACATAACTTTAATGGTAGTACTCTTCCCTGCCCCGTTTGGGCCTATATAACCCACCATTTCGCCGTCTGCAATTGTGAAGGAAACCCCTTTGAGTGCGTATACCAATTCATATTCACGCGAAAAAAGCGCCTTTACGGCGCGTCCAAAACCTGCTTGCCGCTTTGCAATGCGAAAGGTTTTGCTAAGGTTCTGTACTGTAATCATGTATAATCTCCTTTTAATTGGGCTCTGCTTTTACTTTTCTTCTATTTCGTCTTCCACAATAACCTCTACAATACATTCCAATGCACGGCGTTGGTCCGCTTTAGTTACCCTAACACGCAGGTTCTCGTAATCGAAAACATCACCTTTTTCCGGAATGCGCCGCAACATATCCATTATCCAACCGCCAACGGTATTAGATTCGGACTCGGCTTTGATATCAAAGTACTCAAACATGTCATCTACATAGGCTGTACATAGTATCTTGTGCTTATTATGGCCTAAGTCTTTAAATTCTTCAATAACTTCGTCATGCTCATCCCATATGTCGCCTACAAGCCGCTCTAGTATGTCATCCATTGTTACAATACCTTCGGTACCGCCATACTCATCTGTTACAATTGCTATGTGGCTTTTTTCTTTTTTCATAAGCTTTAGTAAATCTTTTACCCTGGCACTGGTGACGGTAAATATTGCAGGGGTCAAAATGTCTTTTAGCTCTAATGTGGCAGCATCTGCAGCTAAGTGACGCAAATAGTCCCGTATGTGAATTACTCCCTTGATATTGTCAAGTGAGTCCTCATATACAGGAATTCTGGAATATCCGCTTTCTAAAAATTGCTGGGAGACATGGTCTCTGTCAGCAGTAATGGGTATGCTTACGACCTCTACACGAGGTGTAATTATATCCCACGCACTTAGTTCGTTAAACTCAATGGCATTGGTGATGAGAAGAGAATCTTCTTCGTTAATCGAGCCTTCTTTTTCTGCTTCTTCAACCATAAAAATCATTTCTTGCTCAAATTGGGCCTGTTCTTCTTCTGCAGTTTTTTCTTCATCTTCGCTTACAAAGCTTGCAGTTAAACGATTTTTCATTTTTACGATGCCCTTATTAATTGGTTTTAGTATTATCATAAGAAACAGCAAAAATGATACACTTGAAAGCATTACTTTTTCGGGGTTTTGCTTAGACACGCTTTTCGGGAAAATATCTGTAAGTACAATAACAATGGCACTGATAACAACTGTGGAAAACAAATATCCCCACTCGCCAATAAGTCTTACAAATAGTGCAACCGATACTGTAGCAGCGGCAATGGCAACCAGGTTATTACATATAAGAAGAGTTGAAATAACCTCGTCAAAGCGGTTTTCATATATGTCTGCAACCTGTGCGGCACGCTTACCGCGGCGGCCTCCATTTTCTGAAATATTTTTTAGCCTAGCTCGGTTTAGTGACGCAAAAGCCATTTCTGTTCCACTAAAGTAAATACCTAAAAGAAAAAGAATAATCAAACCGGTAATAGATATAAAATTTACAACCACATCGGAATCCATTCGGATTAACTCCTTAAAAATTTTTTGATGAAAACGCCTACTAAAAAAATATGTAGCTTTATTCAAATTTATTATATACGAATTTTACTTTATGTACAAATTTTTTTACAGTCTGAGAGATTGCATGCTTCAAAAGCTTGTTATGAAGCGGGTTTTGAAGAAAAATAAAAAATATAAAAGGTGTTCATAGCCGCCTTGTAAGAAACATGGTATAATTACATAATTTAATAAATAGCTGTTTTGACTGACTACAAGAAAGAAGGATAATCATCAATGGATATTTTATTCAAAAATATAACCACCGTAACAATGGACTCGACCAATCTTGTTTTAACCAATGTGGATATTGGCATAGAAGGCCGTAAAATTGCTTATATTTCTGACACAGATATTTCGGCACCAACTGCAACACGAGTAATAGATGGCACAGGAAAAGTACTAATGCCCGGGTTATATAATTGTCATTCTCATGCTGCTATGGCAATGTTTCGCGGCTATGCCAACGACCGCAATCTGGAGGACTGGCTATTTAACTATATTTTTCCGGCAGAACAAAAATGGACGCCGGAATTAATTAACACCGGGGCAAACCTTGCAATTGCAGAAATGATTGCATCCGGGACAATTGCTTTTACAGACATGTATTCGTTAATGGATATTACAGCCCAGGCAGCAGATGCAGCCGGCGTAATAGCGAACATAAGCAATGGTATAATTGCTTTTGATAAAGACAGTTATGACTTTTACAAAGATCATGTATACGAGCAAATGATACGGGCAATGGAGCAATTTCATAATAAGGGCGATGGACGGGTAAAAATTGATACATCTATCCATGGTGTGTATACGTCTTTTCCACCGGCATGGGAACAAGTAACAGATTTTGCCTATAACCATGGACTACAAATGCATGTTCACTTATCTGAAACACAAACAGAACATGAAAACTGCATTAAATCATTTGAGATGACACCTGCGCAAGTTTTTAACAAACACGGTATCTTTGACGTGCCAACAACAGCTGCCCATGCCGTGTGGGCAACAGATGAAGATATTGCTATATTGGCAGAAAAAGGAGTTAGTGTCGCACATAATCCTATTTCAAACCTAAAACTTGCAAGTGGCCTTGCTCCTGTGCAAAAAATGATGGATGCCGGAATAAATGTAGCCCTTGGCACAGATGGTGTAGCCTCAAACAATTCGCACGATATGTTTGAAGAGTTAAAAATGGCATCTTTGCTACAAAAGTACGCAACTAACAACCCAACTGCCCTACCCGCCTTTGATACCCTGGCAATGGCAACTGTAAACGGAGCGAAAGCCCAAGGGCGTGGTAATGAAAGCGGTATGATAAAAGAAGGATACGATGCAGATATTTTGCTGTTGAACTTTGATAACCCACGCCAAACTGTTTGCTATGATCCCGTTCTAAACTTGGCGTATTCAACAAGCGGGCGCGATGTAGAAATGACAATTTGCCGTGGTAAAGTGTTGTACGAAAAAGGCGAGTTTAAGACGATAGATATCGAAAAAATATTATATGATGCCCGTAAAGCCAAGGATATATTCTTGCAAGGGTAGTAACAACAAAAGACCGCTCATTGTCCATATAGACAAGGAACGGTCTTTTCTTCTGGCAAACTTATAAGTTTATAAAAACGGGAATAGGTAAGTTCCGATGTAGCGTATTGCTATCCCGGCTACTAAGCCAAGGAACGGATTTTTTGTTAAGGCTGTTACAGCCATTGCAGTTGCGGCTTCTACTTGTGCTTGGGGATAGGCAGAATATGCTGGGTTAACAAAAACATTCCTAAAGTGTGGCACGAAAGTTGAGAAGAATCCGATGATAAACAAGAAACCGGCGATTGCTTGCACAGGAACATATTTTACTGCTTTTGTCATAAGTCCTAAAAGTAGTAAAAGTGCACATAATAGCATCATAATAACACCAGCCATTATAGGCCAAGGAGATGCAGCCGTTGCAGAAATTATAGCACCAACGGGTGCCCCACCGAATAATACGCTTGGGATATCAGCAATGCTGTTAATAACGGTCAAGTGGTCCATGTTTTGTGCTATTGCCGGTGGTTCGCCCGGAGGAGATGTAAAACCGGCTGTTATGGTGCCGAATGCAATATTTGTCCCAATATTTAACGAAATAAACGCAAGGGCAAACATAATGGCATATAAGCTAAATTTTGGCTTTACAATTTTAAAATCTGACCAATATTCTTTTGTCCAAAACTTAGGGTTTTCATTTTGAGTCATGTCCCCTTCATAGCCTGCATCCGTTGCCATTGTGGCAATGTTAATACGCCGCCCTCTTTTGCCGGTTTCTGGGTCTTTTTGCAGGAATACAAAGTCAAGAGTAGGCAATGTAACAGACACGGCTATTACATAAACCAACGCATGCCGCATTGTTTCCGGGGAAAATGGCATGTAAATAAAAAATGCATGGGTTGCAAGTGCCGATACAAGGGAGATTATTCCGGTTCTTTTGGCTTGTTTAAGCATGTCGAAACTAATACCGGTTATCATAAGACCAACACCGGCCATCATTCCCCATAAAACAGGGTTGCCGGCCCAATCAGCAATTCTGGTAACTCCGCCGAAAAACCCGAGAGGAATCATTACAACTACTGCCAACAACAATGCTGCAATGCGCTCGTCCATCCTTTTCATAAAATGCGAAACAGTTAGTATTGATGATTGCCCGGAAATTGGTGTAATAGAGCCGGTTATTAAATTGCCGACTGCACCAACCAGAAATGCAAAAGCGGTTGGTTTCATTTTATAACCTTGTGCCGCTGCCCAGGCCAACATTGTTAGCCCGTTAATTGAAACAAAGACTACCGCAATTACTAATGTAGTAAAATCTGACATAAAATTGCTCCTCTGCTTTTTTTCTCTCGTTTTGTTTGTGTAAAAGCACAAACCACTCTGATTATATTTTAACATATCATACACAATAAGGATACAGCCAAAATAATTATAAAAGGTATAAAATCATACTTTGACTAATGTATATTTTACCAATTTGCAATCATGGGGTATAATAGAAAAACATTCTATGATTCGAGGACGATATTAATGAATACGAAAGCATTAAACACATTGGAATACCCACAAATAATTGAAATGCTACAAAGCCGCGCAGCTTCCCCAATGGGTAAACAGCGTGCTTTGGAACTTATGCCAATGACATATTTAGATGACATAAAACGCACCCAGTCAGAAACATCTGCCGCTGTAGGGATGATTTTGCGTAAAGGCAGCCTTCCCCTTGGAGGAATCCATGATGTCAAGTCTGCATTAGCACGGGCACATATAGGGGGAATGTTGCAGGCTGAAGAATTGCTTAACGTAGCAGAAAGCTTATATGTATGCCGTAAAGTGATAAATTACGGCAAGGAAAAAGAAGAAGATATTTCGTGTATCGCCCCCTACTTCGACGGAATCACTCTTATAGACCCATTGGAAACAGAAATAAACCGCTGTATTAAACCAACTGGGGAAGTTGCGGATAATGCAAGTGCGAAACTGGCGGATATCCGGCGTAATATTCGTGTTACTCACGACAAAGTTCGTGACCATTTGCAGGGGGTTATACATTCTTCATCTTATAAAAATATGCTGCAAGATGCAATTGTAACCCTGCGGGGCGACCGTTTTTGTGTACCTGTAAAGGCAGAACACCGGGGCAGTTTCCCCGGAATGGTACATGACCAATCTTCAACAGGGGCAACGGTTTTTATGGAACCCCTAAGTGTTGTAGAGTTAAACAATAAAATAAAAGATTTACACTTTGAAGGGAAGCGTGAAGAAGAACGGATCTTGCTAAAACTAAGTAACCTAGTTGGGGAAAAGGCAGATATACTTGATGCCAACTTAGAACAAATCACTTACTTAGACTTTGTATTTGCTAAGGGCGAGTTATCTTTGGTAATGGAAGCTACAGAACCTATTTTTAACAACCGTAGGTTTGTGCACATCAAAAAGGGGCGACATCCATTATTAAACCAGGATACTGTAGTGCCTACGGAAATTTACGTTGGTGGCGATTTTTATATGCTGCTAATCACAGGTCCAAACACAGGGGGCAAAACCGTATCCCTTAAAACACTTGGATTGTTGACATGCATGGGGCAAGCGGGGCTTCATATTCCGGCTGCAGAAAATTCTGAACTTGCGGTATTTGACGATGTATTTGCCGACATTGGTGATGAGCAAAGTATAGCTCAAAGTTTAAGTACGTTCTCTTCCCACATGAAAAATATTGTTAGCATATTAGATGGCTTAAGTCATAATGCTTTAGTACTTTTGGACGAGCTTGGGGCAGGAACAGACCCAACAGAGGGTGCCGCACTTGCAATTGCAATTTTACAACATTTACGTGAGCGGCAAATCCGCACAGCCGTTACAACCCACTATAGCGAGTTGAAATTATATGCCCTTTCTATGGAAGGGGTAGAAAACGCCAGTTGCGAGTTTGACATAGAAACCCTACGTCCAACTTATCGCTTGCTAATTGGCATCCCCGGTAAAAGTAACGCCTTTGCAATTGCAAAACGTCTTGGCCTTTCCGACGCTATAATAGACGAAGCCCGGGCAGTACTAAGTCAAAAAGATATCCGTTTCGAGGATGTAATAACAGACTTGGAAGCAAGTAAGAAATCTGTGCTTTTAGAACAGGAACGAGCTTTGGTATATCGCCGGGAAGCAGAAAAACTGCGCGAAGACGTAGCAAAGCAAGAAGAAAAGCTGCGCACTCAAAAAGAAAAAATTATGCAGCAAGCTAAACAAGAGGCATTATACACCGTTCAACAAGCTAAACATGAAGCAGAAGAATTGATTGTAAAAATGCAAAAGCAATTGCAAGCGGCAAACCAGCGGGAAATTGAAGAAGCAAAGCGCAAAGTAAGAGAGGGGCTTAGTAGCCTAGCTGATGGCATTGGCCCAATAACGGAAAAACCTTCCCGTACACCACCTGAGAATTTACGCCGGGGAGACAAAGTATTCATCCATTCTATGAACCAAACAGCCACTGTGTCTGCCCCGCCAAACTCTAATGGCGAAGTACAATTGCAAGCAGGCATTCTAAAAATAAAAGTTCACATCAGCGATTTATCTTTGGAGGAAGAAGAAACTGTACAAAAATTTACACCAAAGGCAGGTAGTAGCGGCTCTAAAATGAAATCTCTACACATTTCCACAGAACTGGATTTACGCGGCATGCTTCCGGAAGAAGCTTCTTCCACCGCAGACAAATACTTGGATGACGCTTTCCTTGCCAGTTTAAGCAATGTAACCTTAATACACGGTAAGGGCACAGGTGCAGTTCGCAACGCTATTCATACATTATTAAAGCGGCACCCTCATGTAAAAGAGTACCGCTTAGGAAAATACGGAGAAGGTGAAGCCGGGGTTACGGTGGTTTCTCTAAAATAAATAATTATTTTATGTTTAATAATCTCTCATACGTTTCCATACGTCTAAGATCATTTGATACCTATGGGGCGGCATACCTTTAAAGGGTACGTTACTTGTACAGAAAATATACCCCCCGCCGGGCTTACCATATGTCATACAGTATTCCGCACTAGCGATAACTTCTTCATCTGTTCCCGTTTGCATAGCCGCACAATGAACATTACCGCAAAGGCATACCTTATCCCCAACAATAGCCTTGACCTCTTTTATATCTACCCCTGCCATAGGGTCTATAGAATGAAGCCCATGAGGTTTACAATCAACCAACTGGTCGAGAATTGGCATTATATCGCCGTCCGTATGTTTAATCATATATAGGCCGGCTTTTTTGCCTTCTTCGATAATTTTTGCCAAATAGGGCTGAATAAAAATTCCAAAATTTTCAGGGGAAAGAAACGGGCCATTGTTGTAACAGTAGTCACTGCATAACAAGCCCACTTCCACCCCATGTTCTGCTAATATCTTGTTGTTTTCTATAGCATGTTCCATATATCTTTTTGCATCCTGGCGCAGTCCGTTCGGGTCGTCTGCCATTTTATATGCAAAATCGTACATTGCATTGCCGTCTGGGATAGAAAATGTACCGTCGGCATGGTATCCAAACATTCGCTTGCCTTGGGTCAAATCCGCTATTTTTTTAAACAAAAAAACAAGCTCCGGAGCCATTTTACCATCACGAATATAACCTATCCCATATGGCCCAGGCATAATTGCATAATCCAAGGCTTCGTATACATATGTATAATCCTCTGCCAGTTGGTTTAATGCGCGTTCCCTTTCAATTTCAGAAAGCGTGCCTATTTTCGCAGGGTGCAGAATGCTTGGGTTTAAATTCTTTTCAAACATTTCTTCCGCAAGCTGAAACTCTAATTCGAATGTAGGTACTTGATCCGGTTGTTTGAGAGTAAGTGCAGCAATTGCTCGTTCTTTAGGTGTCATAAATCACAAGCTCCTTTTTGATCGCTTTAAGTATGATTGCTATATATCAGGCATTTTACTTTACTTTTACCTAATAATGCAACATGGTTTCGCAAAGAACTTGCATTTTTTTATGTACATAAACATTTTTCCCTGATATAATATTACGGAATTGTAACATTATCTTTAAAATTGTGAGGCGAAAGATGAAAAAAATAATGTACTTATGTGCTGTTGCTGTCTTTTTATTAATATCTGCGGGGTTAGCAAACACAGCATATGCTCATACAATCCGTGTTGGGCTTGTAAGAGCCTTTTATAACCAGAATAGTATTTCCATTTCAACAACAAATATTGACATTGGACGCGGAGGAGAAAACGGGTCATTTGAATTTAACCGCACTTTAAATTCACCAAGCGGCTTTACTATTCGTTCCGAAGGTGGCCAGGTAATTGTACAAGCCGGGGGGCAAACGGTATTTACATTCCTAAACGACGTAGCTGGTAGGCCTCAAGTTAGAGCTTCTGGCGGTAGGCCATTGTCTATGGGGGCATATAGCTTCCGTGGAGTTGTAGAACTTCGGCCTTCTGGGGGAAGAGTCACTGCCATAAATGTAATTTGTCTGGAAGAGTATTTGTACGGTGTATTGTCTATGGAAATGTCGCCCCATTTTCATATAGAAGCATTGCGGGCCCAAGCTGTTGCAGCACGTACATATGCCATGTACACAAGAAATGTAGGGCGTTATAACTCAAGAGGGTTTGACATATGCGACAGAACGTGTTGTCAAGCTTACCGTGGCATGTACAGAGAATATGACATTATGAGACAAGCCGTGCGTGACACTCGTGGGCTTATGATATTTGCAGAAGGCAGCAATACACCTGCATTTACGCCATTTTTTTCTTCCAGCGGCGGCTCGACAGACAGTACAGAAAATGTATGGGGCGGTGTTTATTCTCATCTTGTTGGTGTTTTGGATACCTATGAGCAAAACCCACGTATTTGGACACGT
>Ga0123355_10021261_pt1 | contig 10383 bp, 8 predicted proteins | sample TergutEmb28metaG_3_FD_89872 | JGI IMG/M metagenome (GOLD analysis project Ga0123355, IMG submission 89872) | Embiratermes neotenicus P1 segment gut microbial communities from Petit-Saut dam, French Guiana - Emb289 P1 | ecosystem: Host-associated > Arthropoda: Insects > Digestive system > Gut ... | reverse complement strand
CATTTAGCTCCTCGTTATGCAATCTCCTCCATTCCCCCGTTACCTCGTCCCTCCTAGGTCCAAATATTCTCCTCAACACCATGTTCTCAAACACCCTCAGCTTCCTTTCCTCCCGCAATGTCGAAGACCAAGTTTCACACCCATACAAAACAACAGGCAAAATTATAGTTCTATATATCTTGATCTTTAAATTGAGATCTTTATCTACCAATACAAAATGAACTTGCAATTGTAGTCTTAATTTTACGTACTTTAATGGCCTGAAGATTATTATTATTATTATTATTATTATTATTATTATTATTATTATTGTTTAAGAGGAGGTACTGATAAGTCCTTAGCCGGACCTACTTCCCGATGTCGTAGGACGGAATCGATAGTGTCGTTGGAAAGAGGGGTCTATCCATGTGCCGAATTGCAAGTCTTTTCTTGTTACAGAGGTTGAAAAGGGAGCACGTCACGGACGCGCGCGATTTCAACAACATGGAGACGCGAGCTCTCATCGGGGGATTTTTTCCCCCCTGCAAAAGCAAGGCACCGAAGGAAATTCACGCCATTCTGACAGAAACATTAGGGGAACATGAACCATCGTATACCACCGTCAAAAACTGGGTGGCTCAGTTTAAACGTGGTGATTTTTCCACCTGTGATGCGCCTCGTCCTGGACGACCCAAAACAGTGACCACCCCGGAGACTGTTGATCAAATTCACGAGCTAAACTTGGAAGACCGCCGGATTTCGGCTATATCAATAGCTGAGCAACTGGGCATCTCACGTGAGCGGGTTGGGTCCACCATTCATGAAGATTTTGGCATGCGGAAGCTCTCCGCGAAGAAAAGTCAACGGTGCTAGTCGTCTGAACAACTTTTGGAATTTTTTCGGCGCGATCCAAATGATTTCCTGTCGCGATTGTTGACCACGGACGAAACCTGGTTATATTACTATGACCCGGAGACAAAGCAACAATCAATGGAGTGGCGGCATAGCGGCTTACCCCGCCCCCTCAAAAAATCCGAGTGCAGAAATCCGCTGGAAAAGTTCTCGCCTCGATTTTTTGGGATCAAGACGGCATCCTCCTCATTGATTATCTTCCGAATGGCCAAACTATCAACGCGAGTATTACTCATCTCTGGTGGTGCAATTGCAGGACATTTTGAACGAAAAACGCCGGCCGCGGGAAGGTCACCAAGGGGGTCTTGTTCTTGCACGACAATACCCCGGCTCACCGGGCACTTACAACCCAGAAGAAAATGGCCTACTTGGGATTCCAATGTCTTTATCACCCCCACCCTATTCTCCGGATCTGGCCTCGTCGGACTACCTGTTGTTCCCTGGACTGAAAAAAACAATTGAAAAGTCGCCATTTTTCGTCCGACGCGGAGGTCATTGCTGCCGCGGAGACGTGGTTGGACGGAAAACCTTCTGAAATTTTTTTTTTTTTTTAGTGGCTTGCAAAAGTTAGAGCAACGGGCCGAGAAGTGTATTGAGCTTCGTGGGGAGTATGTTGAATAAATCCTGAGTTTGATCGCTGTATCTTGTTTCCTTCCTGGTCTGGCTTAAGGAAGTATCAGCACCCCCTCGTACTTACCGCAATTGAGTTTTCATTCGGTTACAGTAGTCCCTACGCTAGTACAGGCAAATAACGAATGAAACCTATGGGTGTGTTATCCTTTGCTAATACGTAAAGAACATTCGTGTTGGTGGTGACTGCTAACTGCTTTGTGCTCTGTACAAACACAGGGGAATGTCCGGTTTAAAATTTGTAAAGTTAAAAGAATTCAAAATATTTCATTCGAATGTGCTTCGGATTGACCTGTATGTCTTCTGACGTGGACGGTGTGCTGGCTCACCGATCGCCGAAACGAGGCGCTGCGTGCAAATATGCAGTACTGCCAACTTATGTGATCCCAGAAACAGTGGCTGGAAAGGTGGACAAACTAAATGAACGCGCGTGACTTCAGGCTTCCGCCGCAATGTAAATGAGATCTGCGCTCTTCTGGGATTTTACGCAGCGTAGAGTGGTAATTCCATACCTACGTTTCGGTACAACCTATCGGTCCCATCTTCAAGGGTAACTGAGTCCGGCCTTTTCTATCCTTGAAATGGGACCGATAGGTTGCACCGAAACGTCGGTACGGAATTGCTACTGTACGCTGCACAATATACACGAGGAGCGCAGTTCTAAATAAATACGTTTCAGTTAAAAAGACGTTTAAAAAGAGCAGAGGGCAATAATTGCAAAAAGTTACCCTTTTAGCCGAAACCTCAGCTAAGAACTGCCCCTTGTGGAGAGACTGAAGGGCATGGCTCACCTGCGACACCATTTTCTGGCAACTTAGATTCCCCGTGTTTAATAAGCTTCCTTTTGTTATGTGGTGAATTTCTTTAATGTAATTTAATTTATTCAATTTATTTAAATAATTTAATGTGTTCAGTCTTCTGCTGTAGCTTTCTTTTATAATGGATTAATTTATATATTTACTTATTTTTTTATTTCAATTTAATTCATTAAGTAATTGGTATTGTACCGTATAATATTAATGAATTCATTGGTTTGTTAACTCTATTTGCTTAATAAACTTGTTATTTATTTGATCTTTATAATTAACTTGTTTCAAATTACTTTATTTAATTTGATTGTTTAATGTAACAACACTTCATTATTTACGTATTCAGAACCCTTTGAAATGTCGCAGAAACTTTCTCGTTTTTTAAAATAGGATTTTAATGCACCCTCTATTAGCTTGAATACGGCATCTGTAGTAAACCGTATTACTGTGGGACCAATGTGTTGTTAGGTATTCAGACGCCGGCTTAATCTGTGGTACGAGTACATAGCCTTCTAACAGTATGTACTGCCCTGGCATCGAAATTTTCAACATTTTACGATGCGGACTCATATCCTTCATGAAAGAAAATACTCACTTTAAGAAGGCACTTGAATAGACACTTATGTTTTCCTGATGATAAATTTCTAACTTTTTTAAATGACTCATACACGTTTATCCTGCCATATGTAATGATTTAATGTAAAATTTTAATCCTATATGTGGAATACTCATTATATTTCTGCGTTGTACTTCTTCTGTGTAGGAACCGGGGTTAACGTAGTCGGGATAGTGCCTATGCAACGGACTGGAATACCAGTATGGTCAAAATATTTTTCTGTCCTCCACAACGTCCACACCGGCCATGGGGCTCGGGTTATTTTCCGGGGATAGCGCTGCCAGGGCGTGAAGGCACGTGCTAACTTCTGTCGTGCACCTAAGCTACCCCGAAACACTGGGTATCAAAGTTCCTTATTCTTTGATACACATCTGCTGTACCCGGAGCAACGTACCACTTACTTCGCAATTCTTGTACATGACGTGCAATATATAGGAATTAACAGTATATAAATTAGTTGGTAAATGTTTTATTCAATAGCTGATGTACGTACTCCCCGATAATGATTCCACAGGGATCGAAACATATAGTTTTCCGTGTTTTAATGTAATATAATTGTGTAGTAAATACAAAGATTTGCATTGTTGGTTAATTGTTATAGATTTGTGATTAACAATGCACGGAATTCGTAACATAAAAGTTAGCAGTATATGTATGTACGTATGTGTGTGTGTATGTATGTATGTATGTATAAATGCATGTGTGCGTGTATGTACTGTAGCATGCATACGTGCGTGCATGCGTGAACTTGTGAGTGTGATTCAGTGGAAGCTAATAACAGACCGAACATCAATGATGTACGTTTTAAAACTACCTGTCTTAAGGTGATTCATCCCCGTCGTGTTTCAGACACTAAGATAAAAAACAACTTGTATATATATATATATATATATATATATATATATATATATATATATATATATATATATTGTGTTTGAGGGACTGTAAGTTGGTTTGGGTATTACAACTACTTACATAGCGCAAGTCCATTATTGTTGCAAATGTTAAACGAAAAAGTAATTACAAATACGTGCAAATATCCGTACTTTGCGACATTGGGTACCAAAATTTCAGAATTGACTTTTCAATGAGTTTAGCATTTTCCGCTACAGCGTATGCACTGAAAATGCACGCTATATTAAAATTGAGTTCAAACCGAAGTTTCGCGTCCTTAATAGATGATCCGTGGTGTGAATTTATTTTGCAGTTATTCGTTTCCGTCTAGGCTTTAGTCCTAGCGAAGCGCGTTCTGTCAGGTTTGTCGGTGTGGTGGTTGTACGGTTGATGCCGTAGAAGCTGTATTGTATTTTTTTTTTTTAAAGTATTACTGACAATAAGATGGTGACATGTCTTATTAAGAGTCTTGTTGCGACAATGTTTTAAAGTCTGCTTTCATAAATGAAACCTTTAGCGCCTCTCTTTTGGTTTTGATACGCCCACCTCCAGTTGAATTTCGAAGTGAAATTGGTAATGAGTTGATTATTACTATCCAATATACTGTAATAAATGCGCTGTGTGAGAAAGTATTTTTTAGAATTCCAAACTTCGTGATACCTACATCACTGCAGGTCTATTGAAGGTAACTGCTATGCGGGATAACATAACCTATAATATCGTAACTGTTAACAGGCAATGGTTGTAGGGTTTTCAGATCCCACGACTGACCAGACGTGATTGATTTTCACTTCACAGAGCAGCAGACATCCGTTACAGGACAATAAAGCAATCAGGATTGCTCGTAGAAGACAGCACCATGCTTTGCCATGTGCTGTGGCAAGACATTGGGTGAGCAGTTTTCTTCTTGGAGCACTTATTGCTTCTGCATTACTGTATTATGCACTTCTAGATCGTCATGGTGAGTGTTCTGTTATCTTGTTTATGTAGACAGCAGTATTTGTGTTATTGTTTGAGTGTAAATCTCATATTAAAACTGAATGTCAGTTTCACAGATGGAGAGCCACACAGTCCACATGTGTATTTTTTTTTTTTCTGGTTAAGGTTTAGATGATGGCTGTGTGTAATTCTTCTTATGCAGACGGTGAAACATGTGTGAGGCAGTTAGGATTGAAAATATTTTGCACAGTTTCATGAATCAGAGTTTTTGACTGAATGGTTACCACATTCGTCATTGCAGGTCAGCTGAATCTCTCTGTGAAGAGGCACTTCATGTGTGTTGTTTTGTTCCCAGTGCTTTATGTGTTGTGACATTATATTGTTAAATCTGTTTTGTAAGTAATTCTGTGTAGGTGGATTTGGCCTTCATATAGTCAGGCATCAGGCTTTTCCCATTGCAACTAAATGATGAGTTGTGCTGCATATTGTTATACTATTTTGCCCACAGTGGATGGAAACAACATGCTGGGTTTCACAGGACGTGAGGCACGGTTGGCAGGGAGGGTACGTGAAATGGAAGAGCAAAACCAGCTCCTGCGTCGGCAGCTTAGCATCTCTCAGAGTCATCTAGTAGCAGCTATGCGAACTAGCAATCATACACCCACACAGAACCTTGTGCAGCCTACCCATGACCATCCAGGTCATTGCCCTAACCAAGTATGTTGGCAGTTTTTGTGTACATATGTAGGTCAGATATCTATTCGGCACTGAAGTTGCCCCACTTACTGTATCACCTAATGGATACATGTGCAGTTTGAAGGAGTCCATGGGAGAAATTTTGAGGTTCTTGGGACATTGTTGTTCAGAATCCAAGTCTTCATTTTAAAGGAATGTACCATTGCAACTTCGTAAATGAAGGGGTCCTAGCAGAGCCATTGAAGATGAAGGCACTTCACTCTTTGAGTCACTGAGAGTCAGTAACCCTGCTACTCAGTGAAGCAACCTAGAATATCGGAATCCCAGAGTCCGTACGGATTACGGTATTCAATATGAGTTTTTGTAGTGTGACCCCCCACAACCCTTCCCTTTCACAACAGTGGTAATGTGAAGTTCAGATTGGTTATTTAGTAATATTTGTATCAGGTATGCACAAATTCTGGGTGCCATGTCCTCATGACTGTTAAATTTTTTAGGTGTGCCTAATATTTGTGGGTCCTCAGGGTGGAATGTACTTCATGATGCCCCTCTGGCACCAAAAATTTTGAAGTGTCTTCTAGCTGTTTGGAAAAGATATGCACCCATGGTTTATATTAGTTTTATTTTGGTTATTCTCTATCATTTTATTTACTGATATTTGTTTAATATTCATTTCATTTATTCAAAGACTGTTGTGATGTAAGGTAAGGTAAAGTTCATCCTATAATTTTTTTGGGAGGGTAAAATTCGTCCCGTTGTGATATATCATACGTATGTGAGTTTCACCTTATAACCTATATGAAGGCACAGAGGGGGGAGTGGAGGTATAGCTCTACTCTATCTTTAATCTGGGCGCTAGGTGGGAGTTGGTGGTTAACCTTTTGGCGCCGGAATTATTTTTTTAATTTTAGCACACTCTGTATATAAAATGTGAATAATACAGGAATCAAATACATTAGAATTATGAAACAAACTGCATTTTGAACAGGAAAAAAACGGACAGTATATACCATGTTTAAAATATTCAGTACCTCTATTTGTTGAATAAATATATAAAATGCAACGTTTAGAGGTTAGCGGTGTGGTATGACCACTATAGTCGTTAGGCGTCAAAAGGTTAATGCAAAGCTCCAGCCGCTTTACCTCCGGGAATGACTGGGTACCCTTTTTGTAGGAGGCTGGGTGGGCCCCAGGGCGAGTTTGAATGGGTGCAAAAATTCTTGCCCCCTACGAGTATTCAATCCCCAGACTGTCCAACCTATAGTGAGTCGCAATACCAACTACACTATTCTGGCCCTTACACTATTTTGGTGCACCACTTTCTTGACATACCTCAACAAAATCTTTTCTGTGTAGGATTTGACATATCCACAGTCCATAAGTCACCTGGACAATGAACATGTGGAAGTTGAGGAAGTGTGTTTTATTTCTGGTTTTGTTATGTGCTGTTTTGATGAATGTATTGTCATGTTAAACTCTGAATAACTCTGAATAATTTGGAGTACGTGAAGTTCCTCCGAGAGGTGAACTTGACATTCAGAAACCATTGTCAGTAAAACACTGCATTGGCTGAGGCAGGTAGCAGGGTTTAGAAACATCACACTGTAGTTTAGCAGCATGCAGCAGAAGGTAGTTACAGTGTGTTTCAATTTTACAGGAAGCAGATGTGCCAAAATGTGAAGTCGTGCACGTGGCAATTGTGTGCGCTGGATACAACTCAAGTCGGTCCGTTGTCACGCTCATCAAATCAATACTGTTTTATAGCAAGAACCCACTTCACTTCCATCTTATTGCTGACTCAGTTGCACAGGTCATTCTACAAACCCTGTTTTATACTTGGAATGTACCACAAGGTGAATAAAAACATTAAATACCACAGTGTAATGTTGATTAAGATTTTAATAGATTGTTAGTGTATGTTCAGTGGCATAGGTACTGAGGATGGGGAGTTGGCCCCAAGCATATTTTGTAAGATTTGAGGACCTCACAGCTGTGTTGATGATCATGTCTTGGATAGATGTGATGCTGTGTTATGTGGTAAATAGCTGCCCTGAAGATGAATTTATCAGGTTATTCTGAACATCAGTACTTGTTTACCATTCAACATGTTTTTCATATTCCAGAAACCTTCGATCTTCAATATTAATTTATGTACTGTTAACAGTATTCATTTGATTTAAATTAATGCTATTTTGTTACATGCCCTTTATGTGTGATTATTAGGATATCATGGTTCTTAATAAAGTGCATATTTTGAACACTCCCGAGTATCCAGAGACATTAGTTGCGCTGTGACAATGTAAACTTCAGTAAATAAATTCATGTGCTGGTATTGGGTACATTGCAGTTTTACTTCAAGCATTTCACGAAGTGTTGTGTAGTGTATGGCTTGAGCAGCAGGTATAAACTGAACTTACTATTACAGATGCTCTGTACCATCTTTACAGCAGCATTGCTTATTTTATATATATATATATATATATATATATATATATAAAGGGAGTTTTTTGGGGGGGGTACTTATTGGTCAAGCACAAAAAACACCGCATGCGTGTGTGTGTGTGTGTATATATATCCCATACAGTACAACTTTTATCAGCTTTTATACAGGTGCAGTTATATAGCTATATGCTTCAACAGTTTTATTGACCTGGGCTTTGATATGTGATATAATGTTCCAAAATTAGTACTGAAAATTGCAGTTGAATGGTGCATTGGTGAATGTTAGGTCAGGTAAGTTTCTAATTGTAATTTTTGCCTTTATACTTTTCATATGAGTGTTCAGTATAAATATTGAATGGCATATACATTTATATGTTTGGGTACTTGGCTTGTGGAACATTTGTTAAAATGTAAATTTGTTCAGTACAAATGTGTTTCATATGCATATGTAAAAGGTTCTTTACTTGACAGTATGTTGTTTTTTTGGCCAATTGAAGTAAGTTAAGATTAGTTAATTCAATTGATTAAGTGAAGAATTATTACTGTGTTTACAAGTGCATGCCATTAGTCCATATCCTGAGGCAGGAAATCTCCATGACACCCACCTTATTTGTCGAAGACCCACTTTACTATCTTGCATGCAGTACGGTAGTCAAATGTGTTTTGTATAAAACTGAAATATGTGGCTTACAAATTATTTGTGGGAGAGTGGAAGTGGTGTTGTAGCTGTAATATATTTGGCTAGATGGGCCAAGGAATGAGCCAACCATTGTGCTCGTTCACGTAGTCCAGTCTTCTCTGTGACAGTAACTTGGATTTATGTTCCTCTCCATAAATGAAGATCTTTGTCTTCCAGGATTTTATGCCAACTCAACCAGTAAATAGTTTATATATCAGAGTAGTATACTCCATATTTAATATTGTGCATTATCTGTGCAACTATGTTACATACATAATATTTAACACTAATTTGTTGCATAAAGTTTTTATTTGTTAATTATTGCCCCAACATGTTTCAGCCTCAGCTGTTGGCCATCAGCAAGGAGCTTGCAAGTTTTTTTTATGTGTGCAGCTCAACTTGGCACATACGTTGACGCATAAGCTGCACACATCACAAAACTTGCACACTCCTTGCAGATGGCCAACATCTGACGCCGAAGCATGTCGGGGCAGTAATCAACAAATAAAAACTTTGTGCGACAAGTTGGCGTTAAATATTGTGTGCACATTGTATACCATCTTCATGGTCAAGTACAGGCATTATTACGTATGATCATCTGAAAAGTTAATAAATGTTTACCAAACATAGCATAGCATCCCACGTGCCTCTTGTTTTTCTTAACTTATTTTTCATGAAACAGAACTTTAAATTGTGAACAGAGTTTGTATTAGATGCTAGGAACATGGACTTCATTTTGGCTTTTATTGTATAATTTAGGTGGTGTGTGATTTTTTTTTTACATGCTGTGAAGCAGCAGACCGACAATGTGCATATTTGGAGAAATGTGCCAAAAAGATATTACCTAAAGATGCAGTTCTTCTGGAATGTTAACACTGTGTTGTTAGGTGTGTAATTCTTGACATGATAACATCACATTCCAAAGCTAATCTTCAACAACACTGCAGTGAGAACCCCAAATCTTGCAAAATGTTTCTGTCAGTAAATAAATCCAAGTGAGGTAAAGTCTTGCCATAGCTTGTATGTGCCTGTATTAAAGAGCAGACGTATTGGAAATGTTTTGTGTATTCTTTGCACAGCGGAAGTAAGTTTTTATCTGGCAGACAATGTGGTGCCAGATGTATCATGGATTCCCAACAAACATTATTCTGGTGTGTATGGCCTGATGAAACTCACGCTGCCCAAGGTCCTGCCTGACACACTGCAGAAAGCCATTGTGCTGGACACAGATGTTACCTTCGCCACAGATATTGCAGCACTGTGGAAGATCTTCTCCAAGTTAGGTCCTAAACAGGTATAATCCTTTCTGTCCATCATTTTGACCAGAATTTTAAGTTTTTGTCAGAGTAACGCCTCTCAGGTCATGTCACGGACTTTTTCATGATTTTGTTTTGATGTTACAGATTGACAGTAAGGATGTTTATGACAGTTTTTCATGTGAATGAATTTGGGAATGTGATTTTTATCTTCAATTTCCATAGGCAATTGGTCTTGTTGAAAACCAAAGTGACTGGTACTTGGGGAAACTGTGGAAGAAACATCGACCATGGCCTGCTCTGGGACGTGGGTTAGTATTTTTGTTTATAACAACTGTGTATTTAAATTATTATTAACCCTTTGACGCCTAATGACCCCTATAGTGGTCGTACCGCACCGCTAACCTTTAAACGTTGCATTTTATATATTTATTCAACAAATACAGGTACTGAATATTTTAAACATGGTATATACTCTCCGTTTTTTTCTCTTCAAAATGCAGTTTGTTTCATAATTCTAACATATTTGGT
>Ga0123355_10021260_pt1 | contig 10384 bp, 5 predicted proteins | sample TergutEmb28metaG_3_FD_89872 | JGI IMG/M metagenome (GOLD analysis project Ga0123355, IMG submission 89872) | Embiratermes neotenicus P1 segment gut microbial communities from Petit-Saut dam, French Guiana - Emb289 P1 | ecosystem: Host-associated > Arthropoda: Insects > Digestive system > Gut ... | reverse complement strand
CTGCAACACGGACACTACTCAAACCCAGCCGCACCAAATCTCCAACATACAACGAACCGAGAACAAAACGACGGATGTGGTAATTCAACAGCACAGTCGCAAGCTCCTGATGATGGATATATTAATGTCCGAAACATGTTGAGTACATAAGAAGTGAAATAAATTAGCAAGTGTCATCAAATTGGTCGTTCATTCTTCAACTATTATTATTGTACTTAGAATGTAGGTTTTGGTGCTTGTTTCAGAGCGTCTGTTTATTTTGTCACGTTTCATTTTCGATGTTAAGTGAAGAATTTCAGTGAGGAAGATCAAAAGTGACCGGGGGTTTATTTACCACGCTTCGAGATCACTGAAACTAATAAAGTTGAGACTTACTAAATTCAGCGCTTAAAGACGTACAGAAGCGTTGTGGTTTTCATTCACTTTAATACCAGTTTCCTCTCACATTTTTCCCGTAATGCGAATAAGGAGCATAAGGTGGCAACGGAATTAATCAGCCTGCTGTGCTATCATTTGATTGTGTTAATGTGTATTTTATTGGTTTTTCCAATTTAATGTGACCAGAAATCTGCGTAGGTGTCGAAATCTGCGTTTATACTTTTAATATCTACAGTTATTCGTGATGAGCTTTATTACCTCTCATGTGTCACATTGTGGAGGTCCCGGTTCCTATTATAGAGCAGAATATAGTTACCTATGACTTTTCGTTGTTGTCCTTAGTCTGCCCAAGAAACAGAAAATAGTACAGAACTACGGCCGATTTCATTCATATCCTTCGGAATTCATCATTCGCTCTCCTATCCTTGCACGTTTTGTATGATGTAAGCTGGTGAGAACTTAACTTCAAGTAAAATAACGTGCAGTGGAAAAAAGGACGAAAAGTAATCTGACCATATGGTAGGTGAAACACACAACACTGGGATCCACTGTAGGCAAAACTCTGCATGCTTACTGCGTCATGAGAAGCGGATGATTCTTTGACATTGTTTCGGGGAAATTTTTTTTTTTTTTTACATTTAAGATGAACATTTTTAAATTGAATCCATTGTAAACTGACCGTACAAACACTTTTTTAGAGAAAGATTTTCGACGTATTAAAGCAAAAGGTTTGTGAATTAGTGGTGTCGGCATTGTTTCAGCGAAAGACTTGTAAACTGAATATACCAATACTGTTTCAGAAAGGTTTTGCACAGATGGTACCGATATTGTTCCAGAAAGGTTGGAGGACAAGCGATATTAACGTTGCTTCAAAGTGTGGCTTGTCAGTGGGTGATATCCATATCTTTTCAACGAGGGTTTTGTGAATTAACGTTGAGGACATTGTTTCAGTAAAATGCTGGTGCAATTTTCGAACACTTCTTCAGTAATAAATAAGTACTTTACAGGAGACAACTCAAAACACTCAACCGTATACACTAGTACAACGTTTCGGCAGCTGATGTTCACGGATGAGAGCGATGTTGTATTGATACTCTGCTATCTTCCACCTGTTGAAGGAAGACGTTACTTCAGAGGTGTGTGATCATGTTATAGACATCAGAGGACAAACATATTAAACCAATCACAGAACTGCAGTGGATAATCCCGTAATGTGCTTAGGAGATACATTTGATGCAGGTGTTAAATATGATGGGTCTGCGAACAGTGCCTGACGGCCATCATGCACGACATTTATCCGATCTGACCCGTTCAGACCAGACCACATGAAATGTTTAACTGGCTGTCCCAATATTTTCTTATCCTTCTTCAACTCGCTGTCCCAATATTATCTTCTCTTTCTTCTACATCTCGCTGTCAAGTACAAATATTTCACCATTGCATGATCATGCATCAATAACTTAAACCCCAGTGGTAACTAGGGTGACACTCTGTAAAACAGCTGTTAATTTTTCCCGTAGACTATTTTATTACGATTTGCTGTTTCAGTCAACACGGCTTATTTTCCTAAATGATATTAACCGCCGGGTTTTGGCAATGAAGACGGAGTTTATTCTTTGTGAACTAGGAACCTGCTTCTGTACACAGTTTAGGTCATTTTCAGTATGAAAGTATGAAGATATGCTGTTATATTCCCAAGGGGGTTTTAAGTCTTAAACGTGTAATTCTTTCCTAATTAATTTCGTTCGTTACATCAGCTCTCAAATCAGTAACCAAGTTCATAAAGTCTGAAACCTGTGTCTTTGTCTTTGCTTTGTGATTCAAGATCGGTCTCCCTGTCACTTGTGCTTATTACAATAGCATTGTATTTTCATACGCCTGTCTTAGCCGCTGACTTCTCTCTCCGCCCTCTCTCATTTCTCTCTGCCTGTCTCTCTTTCTGTCCGTCCATAATTTAGAAGATGAAGACGAAATACTAGTGCATGTGCATGTAAAATTATAAAGGCAAAAACTAACTGTACAGAAAACTCAGATCAGACTTGTGACGGAAGGAGTGTGATTGGAATGACAGGTTACTTTGAACTTTATTGGACTGATTTATCAGGGTACGAAAAGAAACACTCTACTTTATGCAGACGATCAAGTCATAATATCTAATTCAGATGATAATTTAGGGAGAGGAGTAGTCAAATTACAATATGTAGCAAAAAATTTTGTAATGGAAATATCAGCAGAAAAATCTCAGACGATGGCATTTTTAGGACAAGACCCAGTAAGGTGTAAAATCGTTGTAGGTAACAAATGTTAATAACAAGTAAAGAATTTTATATATCTCGATCGTGAAATTTCCTACAAAAATGAAAAGTATATTGAATAAAAACTAGCAAAATTTACTCAAAAATTGGGAATTCAAACTTTTAAACTAACTTTGGTCCAGAAATTTTCAAGAAAAAAACAATACCATGCACTGGTTCTCACCATTCTTTTATATGGAGGCGAAACTTAAACCCGTAGAAAAAAAGGATAAAAAATTGACATCATTCGAAATGAAATTTCTTAGAAGAACAGCCAGGTACAACCTTTTTGACCACAAAATGAATGAAAGAATTTTAGAAGAGTTGAAAGTAGGACCAATTGATGAGTAACTAAGAAGATACAAATCGAACTGGCTACGACATGAAACAAAAACAAAAACAAAAAGATGCCAAAAATAATTTTGAATTATAGACCGAGTGGACGAAGACGAATTTGGAGACCTTTGAAGAGACTATTAGACAAGGCCGAAACAGGTCTGGCAAGACAGAACTGGTGACGGATGGTGACGATGATGATGATGATTATGTAACAGAGGTCATAGAAATGATTAATTCTACAGTAAAGAATTTTCTCAACACCTGAATTAAAACCCCTTTCTGTCATGTGAAGTCTAGGCCATCTTCATATATTCCGCTCACTAAGGAGTCTTTCTATTTAGCAAAAGCTTATTCCAGTGCTTGACTCGCAGCCGCTCTCGGCTAAAGCAAATAAGCCTATATCAGATAATAAATTACGCAGTGTAAAGCGTTATATGAGTGCTACGTGAAGGTAACAAAGGGCAACACTGCCTACGAGTACCCTTACTTTGAATATAAAATCTCTTATTTTGAAAGTGTTCCAGTTACGTTTTCCACTCATCTCCCCTCAGAAAAACGCAACCCTAACAATGCTGTTCTCTGTACTCACCCCTCCCAATTCACCCTTCATCAACCATAACAATGTAACTACCTTGCAGGAACAATCTCTCACCGGCAAGTGAGTTTCATCTCACCGTCTCACCCTTCGGCAACATCCATCCTGGTAATTGGACATGATTACTACAGAAGAATGGTCCGTGGGATAAAGTGGGGTCTGAAGTCCGTCCTCACCCCTAAAATCCTGCCCCTTTTATCCACCCACCTTTCAATCATCTCTGATGTGGGGGGGTTCTGAAACAAAGGCCAGTGAGCAATGAAAGGGGGCGGCATGAGACAAGAGTTGAAGGATAGTTGCGTGGAGTGAGTGAGGGAGTGAGAGACGGAGTGAGTTTATGAAAATGTTAAAAGGAGCGTTGAAACTGAGAATGGACGTCGGTTTAGATCCTTGAATGAAACTCTGCTGCCTACCTTCTTTGATCTGAATTATAGCAGGTACCAATTTAAATGTCTCCAGCTGCTAGCTGGACAAGTCATACTGGCCCAGCTGGAGTCAATCAGTAGTCATAGATGTCGTGTTAGATTAGGGTAGACCACGTTTTGCAATATTGCATGCAGGCAAGTAACAGAGGACGTGCAGTGCTCCATCACCACTTGGTCCTTATTAAATTAGTTCATCTGATGCTACTGTACGATATCCCATTAGCGGCCTAATAATATCACACCTCGCTCATGTTTCCAAGTGACCTTTCGGTCTGCTGTGATGTACAGGCTCTTAAACTTTAGAGGCAGTAATAAAAATAAGATGTGCTTTGTGTTTTTTATTATTGTTGACTTTGATAAGGTAGCAGTAATGGAAGACAATTTGGATCTTGAAGGCTGCTGATTTGTACTGTTACTTTGTGTTAAGAAAAGCTCAACTTTCGTATAGCTCCAATTAGTTCCTGTAGGGCTCTGATGGTATTCTATATCAGATATCGGGGTATTATACCTGATGCAGATCGTGATAAAGTCGTCCTGTAATAAAAGCATTTAATCTGTAAAAATGAAGAGTAATGAATGACGGCCAGGCAAAGGGATTTGTTAGGGGTTGTCGTGTCTTTTATTTGTGTAGGCTACAATGTACAGAAAATATTAGAAAATTATTGGACTAAAGGCAATTGCAATTTCAAGAGTGATCTGCAACTTTGCAGTCAAGATGTGTAGTGAAATGCACACAGATTCCGTGCCATACGAACTGCCTCTTTTGATTAAAGAAACACAAGACTTAGTTCGCCTAGCCCAGGGGCTTTCCATTCGTCAAGATGAATTCTGCTCCCGTTAATTACCGACATACTTCGTTTATCAGCAATTTGTTTCAGAGATTTGTGTCTTATGTTTTACTGTAGTAAATGAGACCTACGGCTTTCATAAGGAAGGGAGAAATAGCTACAGCTTTGATGTAACTCTGCTCTTTTCAGGCACCGCTTCATACATTTGTACGTGTGGAAGAATGCAATAAAAATTGATAGAAATGAAGTAGCTTATTTTGTATTTCACGAACTTTAAACTGTGTTAACGATTATAATACTTTAACAAACAAACAATCTTCAGTCATGCGCATGATAACGTTTTACTTTACGTAACAACTTAATACGGAGCTGAAGGATGTACACGGTACTTCAGTTTACATTTACTTTCTTACTCTCAGAGGGTAAGAACATGGTAACATTCTACATGTAGAGCACTTCAGTGTATGCTATCAATTAGAGGAATCGATTATTCAAATGTATTTTTTTAAATCAAAGCTTATGCTCGTGTGCAAATGGAAACATATAAATGCATCCTTGTGCACTTACAGACACGTGAAAATACGTGCTTTGGGAAAGATACATACACCCTGCTTTACTCACACCTACAAGTAATTAAAAGGAAACGGTTTGCGTCGGAATACATTATTTATGTTCTTTAATAATTGTTCAGTTTGTACCCTCATAAGGAAGGTATGGTCCTATTCCATGTTTTAAACTTCTGCAGGAAAATAAATGGGAAAATAAGGCCTCTGCTTCTAGGTAATAAGTCCTAGTGCCAAACACCCAAGGAATTTCCCTAGTTTTCATGCAACTGAAATATCTATTACAACGTTCGCAAGATTGTTTTACTCATTGCTTCGGCAAGCCAGTGTCATCCAGTCCTCGGCTTTACGATTCTCTATATATTTGAAAATTCATACTAATACTGCCCTTCCATCTACGCACACGTCCTTAAGTTTTCTGAATATAAAGTTTAGTTTATGTTTAGGGAGTAATGATAAAACAAAGATATTGTTGTTTGTGTTTCTAACGAAAATTATTCATTTGCGTAGGGTCCAATGTATTTATATTTAGGTACAGTCCGTTTTCTGTTCGTGACGAGTTCTACATTACTTTCAATAAGCTGCAACTAACATGGAAAATTCTGAAACTTTGTAGTGTTGTGTTGAACATTCCTGTGTTAGTGGGAAATTATTTAAAAATGTGTATCGTATTTATGTTATATAGTTTAATGTACGTTGTATCACAGTTTTCAGGTCAACACATGTGGATAGTTTCTTTTGTCCCACGGCATATTGAAATTATATATTCGTAAAAGTAAAAAAAAAATAGTTTTAATAAACTAATAAGTATTCGAGTTTCACGGTGGCTCTTTTACAGATGAGAGACTTTTGGGTATTGACACATTGTCAAATCTGGACGTAATTGCCTTATCTTGAAGATGGAGGCAGGACGTTCCTCCGAAATGACTGTTTAAACCCACGAACTTACTGGTGTTCAAATTCAGGAGTCTGTTAATCGTAGATTGCGTGATATGAAACGGTTGACTGCGAAAACGACAAAGAAGCCAAGGCTGATTGGCATAAAGTGGCCTGCACACTTGTTTGACTAATTGTTTAAAAGACAGAATCTGCAGTTCTGAAAAAGGTTCAGCGCTCACCTTCACAGACTCTTAGTCCTTTGATATCGGGCAAGTTTTCTTGTCTAACAAGTAGCGAACTTGTCGAAAGAACAGCCATTTTTATTTTTAATAAGACGACAGAATGTTCTGCCATTTCCAGGTATGACAAATTCACCCTTAGTTTATTTTAAAATGTTAACGTGCGAAAAATGTTGAAATAAGCTTTGATGAAACAAGAAACGCGCTTTGCCCGTCACAGTAGTACTCATTAGTGAGAACCTGAGTAAGGGTAAACTAATTAACGTAGAGCTCTTTATTTTTGTCGAAAAGAAGAGCCGAATCACAAAGGCAAATTCGTGCACTTGTTCGTATTTTAATTATGTCGACCGCAAGGCAGTGAATTTAAACCGGCACTCGGTGCTTCACTCCGTAAGTTGAGAGATCGGTACGTAAAGAAAAGGCGCAGAATCTTTATTTTCTCGAGTTTATTCAGGTACTGTTTCTTAATGAAGCGAACAAGATCTTATTGTTTAAAATAGCTATAATAAAGTAAAATATATTGTCTTGTGTATGACAGTCGGCTTGGTAATGTGTCCACTTTGCAGTACACGATATATTCCAAGTAGAGCTTTTCAAAATTAAATTTTTAAAATTAAATTTTTATTTTTATCGTTGCATCGTGCATTCTGTAGTTTAATTACACACATCAACACATGCATATATATATATATGTATATATGTATTATTTAAGAAGTGTAAAATTTAAAATAAAACATTTAAAACGCTCCTACATGTTTCGATCACACGATCATCCTCAGGGAGCATACATTGTTCCTTGCTAACGTTATAATTTAAAACGCTAATTAACTTCATTATGTTAACTTTGGTGCTGTGGCAACATGCTGCCGTAGCACCAAAGTTAATATAAGGAAATAATTCACTGAATATTTTAAATTATAACTTTAGCAAGAAATAATGTATGCTCCCTGAGGATGATCGTGTGATCGAACATGTAGGAGCGTTTTAAATGTTTTATTTTAAATTATTACACTTCCTAAATAATATATATATATGCATGTGTTGGTGTTTGTAATTAAAGTAATTTTTCACTATTGAAGTTACATATTACTGATTTGGATAATCAGCAATAAAATTAACACACTACATATAATCATGAAGAAACTGTTGACTGAATTGTGAAATGTGATACAAAATGCGTGATATTGTATGTGTCGTAATTAAGAATCGGGAGAACTGAGTCGGTATAGTGCCGAAAGTAGGTTCTGGACAACGGAAGGACGTGAGTTCAACTGCTGGCAGGGCAAGAAATTGTCTCCTTCGCTAGAGCGTCCACTCTTTCTCACGGGCCCAATCAATTGGTAGCTACAGCGGACTCTTCCCTCGAAAGTAAATCCACGTGGCCGTAAACTTGACCACTTAACTCCACCTAAAGCCGAGATAAAAAGAAGATGGAGTTGTATCTCCACTTCTGCCACACGTATTCATGGCGTTCAAAGGGAGACCTTTCCTTCTTCCTCTATGTATATTAATGTATCACATTCCCTTGTTTTTCATGACTGTTCTTTACGATATGCCTTTTATTCGACGTGATAAAATATGATTTACGTATCATGTAAAGTTCATGTTATAATTGATCGAAACCTGTGAAGAGGTGTCCACCAGTTTTGGTATAAATTTCCAATAATAAATTTCGTTGAATTTGGTTAAGTGGCTTAAACAGTCAGATAGGTAGACAGACAGGACCTGCTATAGTTTCTGCACTCCTCACTTCTCTGCAGTGTGTGCTTTATGCGTCACCAGTCACATCATAAGCGCGATTACTTACAAGCCAGTTTTATTTTGTGACGAATATAAATTAATAATCTCCTCGTTATACACTTATCGGTAATTTTGTCACTTTTTCTGTCCTTGGTTAACCTTGTAAAACCTTATGACTACTTCAAGTACCATAAGGTTTAATATTAAAAGAATTCTGCGTGGTGATTACATTGCATTTATGTGTTTTGTATGGCTCTTAGAACAAACAGTAACTTTTGCCATATACATCATTAACAGATTGGTTTTTATAACCTAAGTGGAGTGTGTACTGCGCGGTAAGGACTGAGTCCTTATATAACACAGATAGTCTAGTTCTGAAAAGGTTAAAGCATTTTCCTTGGCCTATTTTAACTTTCTTCTTTGATCGTTTAGCCTACACGATTTGGGCTGAGAGACCAAGTTTCATACCCGTGCCATACTATCAGCCTGTGTTGTTTAATTGTGGTTCTGTCTCGCTCTGCAGATAATGATGCAACAAAAACGCACTTTGTACATGAGTAGAGCCATTGTAAAAAGAAAGCGGATTGAAGGAAGGTAGTTTATAGAATAGACCAAAAAGTGGATGAAGGGTTTGAAGTAGAAAAACGAGAGCAGTTAGTAGGAAAAGGGTTGGCGTGAAACAAGAAATTCGAGAAGCCCTGAAGTGTCATTAACGTAGCGATGCGTGTACCTCGGTCTATTTGTTTAAAGGCAGTGGCGAATATGATGTGAGCTGGTTCATTATTTTAAACTTGCTGTCCTTGTTCTTCTCGACGTCGTGTAAAGTTGAAGCATTCTAGTGACAAGGCCATCATTCTTGTCAGGTGGATGTCCTTTGCTAGCACTGAGCAAGGCGGGCTAAGAGACTGAAACATGCTGCTTAGTTAACTCCATCCTTTATTTGTACTTGCTGATTTGTATGTAGGTTGCAGGTACAAAAACATAGGTTAAATATTGCTGTGTACAGCAGCTTGTAGCATGTTGTGTCTTCTATTACCAGCATTATAAAACAGTAACTTGACGGATGGCTTTTTAAGTTTTCCCCATACCAACTTAATAAATAAGCTTTAATTCTATTTCTGAATATTCTCCAGGCATGTGCATATTCATTTTTTTAATAAATCGATCGAAATGTGAGACTCATTATGATATTAGTACTTTGTTTAAATTTGCGTACTATTGATAAATACTCTTAACTAGTTAACAATAAAAGTGTCTTGGAAACGATAAATTTTGTTTTTAAAAAACAAAATGAAATGTATTTCAAGCCAGGTCACATTTCCATTCACTTAAGTATGAATAATTTTAAGAGTATAGCTTTATTTCCCCCTCACTCTTTGGACGAACCGTTTCACAACACTTGCCTCTATCACTCCCGCAGTTCACATAGTTTATTTTTTTTATTAATATCTGAGTTGTACTTAATTACAGCTTTACTTAAGAAATGGGTGGGGGGGGGGGAGAGCAAACTATTGAAAGGGATGTGGGTGTGAAGTATAACCACATACCATAAAAAGAATAAAATTTTCCAGGTTTTGGTCTGTAAGCCTTCTACTGTGTCCACGAACACGCAGTGCTCGGACACATTATCCATTTCAGATCAGAGAAGCAAACCTTTTATTTTCAAAGGCAAGTACAATATGCTTTGCAGTTTTGCTATTGTGTGCAGTTCTGTCGCATTTCTGTGTTACTGATAAAAGTGTTTATTTTTTGTTTCCTCGAAAGAGATGTTTGATACCCGTGAGAACTCAGAAACTCCTTCGTCCACCGTGTTCCTGTGCACACGAGGTACACGTCAGAGTGACATTTTCATAATATTATGGAAATATATGGAAAGAAACACATTTGAACTATCTTAACCCTTATCCTGCTAACGTGCAGAATATGGTGAGTTTCTAATAATGCTAGCAAATGGCAGATGGGATTTAACTCGGCGTTTAAAGGGTTAATATTGTATTTGGTAGAACATAAGGAAGAGAGAGATTTGTAATTTATTCCTTTTTGGGTAATTCCCCGGCGTCTGAGTTCTAATTGCCGACGTTTCGGAACTCACTATCGGTTCCATCTTCATAGGCAGGTGAATGAACTTCATTCACCTGCCTATG
>Ga0123355_10021259_pt1 | contig 10384 bp, 7 predicted proteins | sample TergutEmb28metaG_3_FD_89872 | JGI IMG/M metagenome (GOLD analysis project Ga0123355, IMG submission 89872) | Embiratermes neotenicus P1 segment gut microbial communities from Petit-Saut dam, French Guiana - Emb289 P1 | ecosystem: Host-associated > Arthropoda: Insects > Digestive system > Gut ... | reverse complement strand
GTTGGAGGGGAGTAGCGGTACAAGTAGTATGACCTGTATCGGAGGCTGCGGGTACAGTTTTTAATACTCCTGATGATGGGTGCTGTGACACCCGAAACATGTAAAGTAGCTTTGCAGTAAATAAATATCTGCATACTGTAGCATCTATTGGATTTTTATTCATATTTAATAACGTGTACTCCAAAGAGTAGATACATGTACACACTCACTGTGTGAGGAAAAACATTCGGACTCGTCCCAGCAGTATGACAGCAATGCTGAGACGAAGAGCTTGGGGACGAAAAATGGATTACACGAGACAAAGAGATTGATTAATGGAAGTGGATATCGGTTTAAGGATACACCGAGAACGTGATTGATTGAGGGGAAGGACGGGAAAAGAAACAGACGGAGAGATGAAGAAAGTTGGTGCATAAGGCATGAATAAGAAAAGAAAAAGTAGAAAACGCTGGGGACTATGAAACGAGAAGTTTGGGACACAGACAGTGAAAAAGAAAGTCTGCGCCGATTTTTCAGATCAATATTTCTGAAATGATACTCGAGAAAAAGATTGTCCTACTGGAAATTTCTGAGCGACGTCAAGTTTCGTTTTATTCCTAGTAAAGTGATTTTTTGTATCAGACTTTTCGGGGGCAGCGGGAGGGGGGGTGGAATTTGTAGCAGGGAATAGATTTAGACAGCTCTACACGTTCGCAATTGCCTTCTCTCCACCTAACCTTTTTTCTCTCACTCCCAAATCTTTTTCTGACCCCGTATGATTTTGATTTACGACATTCGCACAGCCTGAACACAGAAGGGTTCTTAAAGCTACCTTTCTTTTTACGAGATTAAATTCTTGTGTTACGAGTGGTGTCGATATTGCGAGTATCTATACGCGACACAAATCGACTATATTTTAAGTTCTGTATTTCAACCCACCCCTCAGTGATTTTGGGGCCAAGAAGTACTCTATCTTTTTCTCAACAACAGAACTGGCCGAAGAATTGAACACGATCCCTTAGGCGACCTCCATTTAGGAACAGGTGCAGTTAACTGATGCTACCGATGGCCATTAATTTGATGGACTAGGATTCGTATAAGAACACGTCCAAAGAGATCGTTTTTTAAAACATAACAGAAAACAGCCGCAAAATATTAAGTTCTGGTCTACAGGAAATCACTTAAGGAATTGGTTAGACCCGATTCAAATTCATAAGGGTACATGATGCACTTTTGTTATAAAACTACTTGAAATTCAAATGTCACAATATTTCATTTAAAATCATCTATAATTCAGAAGGTATAAGTTGATATATGAGTCACTGATCTAAAGTTAAGAGGAAATAGGAGAGCCTATACGCTAGCTCACACAACGGAGGTATATAAAAGATGAACGAGTTCTCCAACTTCCATGATTCAATGAATTAATCATACATAAAATTCCTGTTCAAGTTTACTTTAAGCCTTTTGAACAGATATGTCCGAAAGACGTCTTGAATTATGACGTTAGTAAAAAAATTTAATTTCCTTTTTCTGAATTCCGTTATTCGTAGGTTATGATACAACAGTGAATATTTCTATCATCATAATAGACAAATTTGTGTTATGCCGTACTTCAGATTCACTGCGTTAATTTAAATAGGAGTACGAAAGTAGGTCAATAATGCTTTACATATTTGTCTCTCAGTTCCAGTCAAATTCAGAATTAACTTCCGAAAATGTAAATAGTATTGAGGTTGGGAAGTTCTCTTGTACAAGGGACGCACACGTCACATTAAATCGCCCTTATCCGTCTCAAAAAAATCACAAAACAAGTAGGTATATAAATATTTCGTGGGTACATAACTATTTCTCGGTGGTATTCGAAAGCAAGGTTATAATGAAGGATAAAGAAAAACGGCCATTTCACTTTAAGATTTTAAACTCCTATCAATCAACGCGTCTAAAAAAAATGAAATAAGTACTTTCTTTGCAGTATATCTTTCAACAGTTTCTAACTCAGGGTTAATTCGGTCACTTCCACCAAGAATTAATTATTTTGTTTTGGGAGCAAATATTTTCTCCATATTGCATCCACACAGATTTCTCATGATAATCCTTAGCCTCTTCGTATGAATTCCGACAACAAAACTGCTTTCAGCAATTAAACTGAATTGCCGTCTGCCGCCTCTTTATGTCTTGCGTAAAACGAGCGAATTTGGTAAGCTATCAAAAACGAACCTGCTATTTACGATCTTCAAAATTTGAGTTTCTCACAACGGTCACTATGAAGACGCGAACTGTCACACAGAAGGGGGAGGAACAGAACGTTAAGGATAGTTACGTCCTGCAACTTGATTGGACCGGGCTACTGAGGGAGCAATTCGTTTACAACGTGTAGCCGGAAGTAACAGTCACGCTGATAGCATTCCTGCTTCGTATCCGGAAGTTCACCTGTTCAAACCCAAAAACCAACTATTCTGAGACTAATCGTGGGATTTCTCAGTCTTCTACATACATTCTGCTATAGTACCTCAAAATAAACCAGGATCCAATTCTTCTACGTCCTTCCTAATTCATTATTTTCCAGTTGCACAATTCATTGTCATTATAGGCTTGGCTGCGGACAGTGTCGTTAAATAAACGATAAATCAATTAATCAATTCACGACTTGTAACACAGAGTGAATAAAAGTGGATTTTAAGAAAATTTTGTCTCACAAATGAAACAGCAATTTCTTTCACTATGTGTCACAAAAAACGGGGCACAATAGGACATACGTAAACACATAATCGCACAACTGAAACAACAATAAAAATGACATCACATGACTTCGTTCTTAGACGAAACCACACGCAAATGGATTAACTTAATGGCTACTACTTCCTTCCTCAAAAAATTATTTTAACATGAATTTACAAGAGAGAACCATCTGGTTAAATGCTTGCTTGAAGTGATAATGTGTAACTTAGCGAGGCCCGTTACAGAGTATCCACAATCCACTTTTTTCCCCAAGCACTCAGCTCTTTAGGGTGTCACTTTAAAAGCTTTCTTTAGCAAAGCTTGTCGAATGATATATGAGTCATAACACAATTGCCACTGCCTCTTCACACCATGCCTGTACTTCAGTCTCTTCCTATACTGAACATATCAGTGTCTGCTGTAAATGGTTTCACAACGCCCTAAAATCCTTCTTATATATTGCTTAACTCAGCACTTAAATTGAATTATTAGAAACAGAAGTGGGCTGCATGCGTTACCCAGCATGCAGTAGAGTCTACCACACTCAAGGGATATCGAGTTTCGGACATGACAATATCCAGCTTACACACATTCTCAGTCACATCATAGTGTGGTTTATAACCGATTCTTTGGAAGTATTATTATTATTATTATTATTATATAATAAAAGAAAAGGACTATTAGAAAAATAAGGTGTTTTAATAAAAGTTGTTAAAGCAAACAATCTCCTTCCACACAGGTAGGCAGAATACAGAAATATATGATTTCCCAGTCTTAAAATCTGCCTGTCTCCACACTTTTTGTACGAAAACCCGTGATAGCTAGTTGAACAGCATTTACAGTAACGTCTGTCGAAGAGTTTATTTCCGTTTCTCACAGGTTTACATTCTACAAAAGTTCTTACGAAATTGCATATGAACAAATGCACAACTCGGTCTAAGGTCTCTATCCTCTCCCTCTTCACTTCTCCCATTGGCCTCATGCCTTGCAACTCCCTTGCTACAATCGACCCGTTTGCCCTGCCAAACATTTCAGCGTCAACCTAAAATTAATTCCGTACCCTGCTGATAGAGGCAGCACGTTCCTCCGAAACGTCATAACAAACATCCTACATGGTTTACGAAACCAGAAGACTGCAGTTTGGGGAAAAACCACCGTGAAAGTCTGGTAACTTACAAGAAAGCATTCTAGACAAATATGTTTATCGAAATTGTTACATAAATACGTATTAAACATAGAAGATAAATCTACGACTAAAATTTTAATTCTTAAACGGTATGAATCATTTTCGTTCTTTCTTTCAAGTTTTTTTCAAGTTTATTTCTAATTGTTTATCACCAAATCATCTGTTATTTTCAAAACACTGAGGTTTAATGGAAAACGCACGGCAAAAGGAGTACACCTTAAAAGAACTAATAGTTTCACGCCTACTTGTGTTATATATCCTTCGGACAGAGCCAACTTCAAGAATTCCCTCTTTTGACACCGGGTCTATTCGCGCATATACCGCACCCCAAGAGATGGTGATATTCATAATTAGCACTCTGAGGGCCTCAAATTTTGTAAAAGACAGAACTTCCTTAGATTCCTTTACAATCACTGCGTATTTACGTGTATAAACAACTGCTTCTTCTTCTTCTTCTTCTTCTTCTTCTTCTTCTTCACGAACTCTTTGCAAAGAACATCACGTCTGTTTCAATTTGTGATTCTCATGATGGTAGGTATGAGACTAGAATCTTCTGAAATGTGAGGCCCCTTCATTTGATATACAACTACCAGATTTTTTAATAAGTCCATCTTCAAGTCCGTAGAGGGACGCAGCACGTTCCTCCGAAATGTTGTTACCTGTCTACAAAATTACAAAGTTTTCACCTCCCAGAAGGCAGTAATATGCAGTGTTGCATCTACTAATGTGAATTTTAATCTCTCGAAGTTACCGTTACCCAACTTCGCCACCACCTATTTTACCCCAGGCCAGTATTACTGTTCCTATTATTGTAATCTTCTTTCATGTTCAAATCCACATATCAGACTACAACAGAGCATGAAGACTACACAGCACGAAGACCTCCCACAAAATGGCATCAATGTATAAGCTGCCAGTCGTTCACAGCTTCAAACATCCACTCATATTACCACACCCCCGTCTTTTTCCGCTATATTTGACGTTTTTTATACCGATATATTTTCCGGTGTTTTCGTTTTTGCTTTCACGCTGAATTTACGATTTTTGCTAGCTTTTACAACGTTAAAAATTGTGTGGTATTTTGAAAGTGTCTAGTTTTTGTTCATGTTCACAGTTCGTTGCTCTAAGCAGGCAGTCCGGGCATCACAACAAAATATTTTAACAAAAACTTCACACAAATGTGAACCAGGTTTTCACCACTTTACCGCAGGGGCATGCCTGGGAATCAGTCTAATTTTTTTCAAGCAAAAATTACAGAATACAGTTTTGGATCTCACAACTATAGTCTTTTTTTGTTATATTTCCCGCAAATACATTTTGCAATATAATTAAGAAACTGAATTTTACACAGTAAAAATTTCAGAGCCCTAATACTTTTAAATGTCGGTATTTCCCTGTGCAATTTCCGCCTCTCAAAACTACATTTAAAATAAACCTTTCATTTTTTGAATCAAGTTTTTTGACTCAAACATTTTGTTTAAGTCAGCTTTCCCTTGAGATTTGCGCCCTTTCGGGATTTTACGTAGCACTGAATTGTGGTTTAATACAAATTATTCGAGAAAACTTATCGGTACCAGGGTCAAGCCGCCCAACCTGCTAGGACTGCTTGACCCTTGAAGATGAGAACGATCGGTTATCCCGATACGTCAGTGGTAAATTACCAGTCTACGCCGCGTAAAATCCTAAAAATGGGCAATCTCATTTACATCGCGGCAGAAGCCTGAAACCATGCAGATTTCCGATACACAAAGTCCCTTTTTGGCCACGTTTCAGTCTCTGTCATTAAGGCTGGTGTTAAAAAATCCATAAACTGCCTCCCATATTATCTCAAATAATTTGCAGGATTAAAGACATACGTAAACAACATTATCAATGCAAATACTTAACTAAATTGAACCATATTTAACTACAGATGGTTCTGTAAGTGAAACTGGGTAACAATCTGCCGCAGAAATTGAAACTGATGAAACTTATTTTTATGTCGTATTAGTACAATATTACATTAACTTTTTTATAGACGAAAATTTGATACCCAAAATTTTATACATATTTGACCCCTGGACACAAAACGCTAATTGCATGAATATCTGCTTGAACATTCAGAAAATCTGGGTTTTTTGCACATAGCATGCGTATAGGGTTCATGTTGCAAACGGTAATATTTCTCTTACACCGTAAAGGAGATGCATTTTATTTTCTCTGAAGAAAACACGTAGTTTTTATATATCATGCAGATTAATTTAATGCTTCAAAGACTTGTCAATTAATTATTCTATGAGTGGTTTAGAGTAAAGTTACTGCTTTGTTTGTTCTTATGGCAGTATCATCATAAGGAACTATGGGGCAGTGGATGTTAAGCTCTTAACCTGTGCACTAGAAGAGAACCTGCCCCCCGGAGAATAATCCTTCGGTTTCAACTGGATAGAGGCAAGGTCGATTTCTAGGGCCGCTCTGGACGTGATGGGGAAATAAAAGTCCCTACCCCTGCTAGAAATCCTTACTCAGCTATCGGGAACATATAATTTTCAAGCCGTCATCTTAAAACACTCCAAAGTAAGAAGCAAGATGAAATAATAATCGGGATATTTAAGAATAATGGTGTAAGGCGTGTTGTGAGAGACAGAGACACAAAACTCCAACGCAAATTATCAGCTTCGACGAATATGACAGTGAAAGGTAATCTACAAATCTCATCGACAGATTTGTTTCTTTTATTTATTTATTTGTTTCTTTCTTTCTTTCCTTCTTCTTTTCTTTCTTTCTTTCTTTCTTACTTCCTTCCTTAGTATTGAACTCTTCCTACCTACTCATTATAGATGTACAGGTTATTTTATCCTTCGATCGAACTCTATGTCACGAACACACACACACACACACTCGGTAGGAGTCCTCGGGACGAGGGTTAGGCCCGTCGCCGAGAATCTGACAACACACAGCACTCACAACAGACAGACATTCATGCCCCCGGCGGCATTCCAACTCGCAATCCCAGCAAACTGCCGCAGACTTACGCCTTAGACTGCGCGGCTACCGGGATTGGCCATCGATTCACGTCCGAGAAATCACCAGGCCGTAAAATGTTTGGTCGGTTACTTCATTCTGAGGTGAATTTGATTTCTAATTAATAAAATATATAAATTTATAGTCCAACACAACTTTATTACGTAAAAATATTTAATTAAAGGAACAGAGCAGCTACAGTGTTTTGGCTTTCATGAAGCCATCTGCGGGCTGTAACTGAAAAATTTTTATATACAATTGTCAACGCCTTAAAATTACGAGATCTCGTTTACATTTCTTGATTAATATAATATATTATACCATAAAAGATAAAAGATAAATATAAAATATAAGATAGTCTCGGAACGACAGAGACATATAGAAACAGAACGGTGATTATGAAGGGAATCTTATATATTTGACTGTCTTGTAGAAGTTGTAAATGTTGCGATATTATTTAAGATCCACTTTACTCAGATGGTGGGAAGTTATCTTTATATTTCATATGCTAATATAATTTATTAATCAAGAAATGTAAACGAGATAGCGTAATTTTAAGGCGATGCCAATGTATATAAAACCCTTTTTAAGTTACAATCTATAGATGGCTTCATGAAAGCCGACACATGGTAGCTACTATGTTCCTTTAATTAAATATTTTTACATAATAAAGTTGTATTGGACTATAAATTTATATATTTTATCAATTAACGAAAACAACGGGGATGCTTCACCTGAAAATTTTATTTCTAAATTAAAATAAAATATCACTAGTACTACAACATTCAATGAACAAGGGCCATAAAAACATAACTGATCCCTCCACTTGTAGGTCTATGCCCTTACTTTCTTCAGCACCATATTATACACTCCAGTCGTGTTAAATGAAAGCATTTTTGAGGTGATAAGCTTAACCATATGCTGTACTTGTATCTTTAGAGACAAGCAAAATTTAACAAGGATTATATCTCTTCGATGTTCTGCTGTAAGAGACTTTCTAACATTCCTACACCAGCTGTACCGAACCACATAAATCCCCCTGCGCCGAACACGAACAGTAAATAGACCCCACTACTCCACGTCTCACTTCTTGGTCAGTCTGCTCTTACTCATGGTTCTTTTCCCAAATTTCTTGGAAAATTCTCCTCCTCTCTTCACAAGGACGTGGCAGGACTGCCCTCATGGATTGCACCGTACCAGTCACCACCCAAAATGCGCTGTTGCCAACTCCAGAGAATTTCTTATGAAGATGGGTTCCGCATCAAATAAGTGTCATTGTTGTGGCTGGTACAGAGACGGCAGACAGCCCACGTGACACTCGGAGTGTCTATGTCCTTCTCTTTTTACAAGCACTCTTCGAGAACAGACTACTCTACATTACTACAATGTTAGATTTAAGTGACAGTGACGTGTGTGAATATTGTGTTCTTCTGATGGATAGTAGTATCTTTTGCTGTCCTGTCCCACGCATCTGATTTCAAGTTCACTCACGAATATCGCGGAAAATTTATTTGCTAGAGGCGTACTTTTGGGTGATCGATAGTAGCGATTCAAAAGCCGTACGTTTCTGGACTTTAATACTCAGATCGGTTATCGGATAGCGATCCAAGCTTCAACAGGAAGTGAAGTAAGATGCTATGGACTATCGGAAAAGACACTACCAGGCATATGGCCTGTAACCAGAGAACGGAATACCAACGCACGTTAACATCCATCTACATGCACGTCCAAAACATTTCTGCGCAATGTTTTTCTTCAAATTTGCAAGAAATTTAAAAAATGCTTCAAGTTAAAGACCGATCTAAAGTGAGCAGCTACAAAATAAGGAGTAAAGATGTTAGTTTCGATGGGTGAATTTTTAGAAAAACACGTGCTCGATTTATAGGACTCGAACCTGTGCATGACTACCGACTACGATAAGAGACACTAGCGATTACCTCACTCTTTGCAGAAATATAGCTCATGATGGGAAGCACCAAATTTTTTTCTGTCCAAAATTGTGCAACATAGTAACAGAGGCTTTTAATTCTTGTTCCTGAAAAGCATACTGTATTGTATTGCAAAGATATCCAAATCACGTTCAGTGCGCCGTCCATATACGAGAAACGAGCATCCAGAAACGTAGAATATTTTCGGTTAGAACGCGCGTCATCAACGACGTTCTGTTTCACTCCACTGAATCCTTCCACCCGCTCGTACACACTACTGTAGCTCATAGAGATATCGTCAAATTCAAACGTCATTTTCAGCACATTTAGTTAGATATAATAACAAAAATCTGATCATAGTTCAGTGATCTTGTTTAGTGCCTTCTACCAAAGCAGAAATAATGCTTTACCTCTAGGGTTATTATTATTATTATTATTATTATTATTATTAATCATCAACCTCACTAGAAGTTATAACACATCCAACTTCAGTACTTTTCTCTCATTTCCTTACAATTATACTTAGGCGCCTGAACGCCAAAAGTTACACACTTCAGAAGTTAGAAGGCATCAATTTGACGCCCCTTTTTATTCAACCTTTCGTAAGATCAAACTTTGTCTTTCCTTGTTGGATATTAATAATCTCAGAATTCCGTCTTGTAGTAATAGAACTTCAGGCTTCGCTAGATTAACAACACCTTCAATTTCAGAATGCAATGATATATTTAGTAAACAAATTGATACTTGGAAATATATTCGACGTAGGTAGCACGTTCATGTAAGCCGTCAGTTCCAGTTTTCAGCTAACTTGTTTTTATATTTACGTTATATTGGCAAATGTATGTTGACTGCTGTTTTGCAGTGGTTGTGTGTGTTTATTATATAATTTGTATTGTAATAATTGTGAGCTACTTTATCACGAGCGGATGCTGATAAGTCCTTAGCCCGACCAGGAAGGAAACAAGCTACAGCGACCAAACTCGGGATTTGTTCAACATACTCCTCACGAAGCTCAATACACTTCTTAGCCACTCAAAAAAATCAGAAGGTTTTTCTGTCCAACCAGGTCTCCGCGACAGCAATGACCTCCGCGTCGGACGAAAAATGGCGACTTTTCAATTGCTTTTCAATTGCTTTTCAGTCCAGGGAACAGGTGGTAGTCCGACGGGGCCAGATCCGGAGAATAGGGTGGGTGATCAAAACATTGGAAGCCCAGGTAGGCCAGTTTCTTCCGGGTCGCAAGTGCCCGGTGAGCCAGCGCATTGCCGTGCAAGAACAAGACCTCATTGGTGAACTTCTCGCGAAGTTTTTCCTTCAAAATGTCCTTCAATTGCACCAGCAGAGATGAGTAATATTCCGCGGTGATACTTTGGCCCTTTGGAAGATAATCAATGAGGAGGATGTCGTCTTGATCCCAAAAAAAAAAATCGAGGCCAGAAGTTTTCCAACGGATTTTTGTACTCGGAATTTTTTTTTTTTTTTTGGGGGGGGGGGGGCCGCTATGCCACCACTCCTTTAATTGTTGCTTTTTCTCCGGTCCAAAGTGATTTAACCAGGTTTCTTCCTTGTC
>Ga0123355_10021257_pt1 | contig 10384 bp, 8 predicted proteins | sample TergutEmb28metaG_3_FD_89872 | JGI IMG/M metagenome (GOLD analysis project Ga0123355, IMG submission 89872) | Embiratermes neotenicus P1 segment gut microbial communities from Petit-Saut dam, French Guiana - Emb289 P1 | ecosystem: Host-associated > Arthropoda: Insects > Digestive system > Gut ... | reverse complement strand
TTATACAGGAACAGGCAATTCCTTTGCCGCAGCTAAACAAATCAGCAAATATTTCGGCGGATTAAAAATTGATTTTATTACAGAAGAACTTTGCTTGAGGGTAGCTGCTAGTCAAACAATCGATTACATAAAAGAACATACCAACCCTAAAAGTAGTGATGACAAACTACCTCACAATTCACATTGTACTAACGATGATTTTCTAATCGAATTACAATCTGTAAACAAATATCCTGAACAGTCGGCCAAACCACTAAAAATCGAATGTGAATTTGCTGTTATCGTACTCCCCTCTTATGGATTTGGCCTGCCAAAACTTGTAAAACGCTTTATAAAAAATACTGATTTTAATGTAGGATATCTAGCCGTTGCCGTTCTGCAAGGCTCCAGCCAACGAGGAACAACAGCAGAAGCCGTTAAGATTTTAAAAAAGAAAGGACAACTTGTCCACCACTCTAGCGGCGTTAACTCTGTAGAAAATTATGTACATTTATTTGGGCATCCTAAACTAGAAATGCAAAAACAAAGAAGCAATATACAACAGCAAGATGTCGAATTATTATGTAAAGCATACGAAAGTAGAAAAGAAAACAAAGTTAGACTTTTTAGACCGCTTTCCGCTTTCGTTAGCTTTATATTCAAAATTGGCGCTCCTATTTTTGCTAAATGTTATAAAATAACAAAAGAGTGCAATAGTTGTGAAATCTGTCGCAAAGTTTGTCCTCCTAACGCAATTACAATGAAACAGGAAAAAGGCCGCACCCTACCAAAATTTAAAGCATCAAAGTGCGACCATTGTCAAGCCTGCCTACAACTATGCCCCAAAAAAGCAATTAAGTTTTTCAGAATTAAACCAAAATCACCAAGATATATACATAGAGATGTAAGTTTGGGCGAGTTAATTAAAAGGGATTAAATCAGTTAAAACTCTTAAGAAAAGAATAGACCTGTTTAATAACATAAAAGATATTTCAAATATTATACATTTATATATGTCGCAGCGACTTCGTCTAATTCGTTGTCGTTTACGGTATCTAGTACGATTTTGTTTATTGATAATTCGTAGGCGATTCTTGTTTCGCTGTCTGTTTCGGAGAGTTTTTTTATGTATTCTCGAGATTGAATTCTACCGGTTATAGATAACTTGCTGCCTACATCTATGCCTTTTATAAAACGCGCATTTCTGCCCCATGCTATGCATGGAATATAGTCAGATTTATTATAAGCACGATTTACAGCTACTAAAAGGTCGCAAATTTCTCTGTTGAAAGGCGTTGTGCGATAAATCGGAGGCTTACAAATATAGCCTTTTAGATCGCATACATTAGGATTATCGCTAACGGTATCGGCAAAATCTCTTACAAAAACGCTTAGCATTAGTTTACTTTTTTCGTCTACAATTTTATTATAGCTTCTAAACTGACCTTTTATTGCAATTTTTTCACCCGGTCTTATTGTTCTTTCGCCTAAAAGCCTCTCACTGATTGTAAGCGGAATTATATCGTACTGATTAGATAATCTTGGTACTTTTAGATTAAACTCGTAAAAACTCTCGCCAAATAATTCGTGGCTGTAGTTTAGCTTTGAGTTGGCAGAACCCGCTAAATATACAGTATTGTTATTTAACGGAGAATTGCCCTCTGAAATTGTACTTAGCGTACTAAAGTTATTGTGTTCGAAATTCATATGTTTTTTACCTCTCTCTATGATTGTGTTGCATTAGTTGCTTGTGTTCTTGTTTGTCTGCCTGCTTGATTTATAGTATAATTGTCGGTATAAATTAAATTACCGACCGTTGTTATAGTAAATCCCCTGTTTTGAATTGCTAAAATAATTGCGCTAAGAGCATTTAGTGTGTTTCGCCCGTCGTTTTGCATTCTTATAATACTACCTCTATCCATCTGAGCCATAACCCTGCTTGCTATATCGTAACTGGATAAATTTTGCCAATCTAATGCATCTACATCCCACTGAATTGTAGTAAGTGATTGCGAAGCGGCGGCATTTAACAACTGATCGCTAAATTCTCCGTACGGAGCCCTAAAAAGTTTTGGTCGGGTACCGGTAGCATTCTCAATAATAGTGTTGCTGCTACTTAGTTCTAACTCCATTTGGCGGCTATTAAGCCTTGTCATATGCGGATGAGTATTAGATAAACTGCCAAACTCTATTCTGTTGCTAGCAACTAATTTATTAACTGCTTCGCTATGAGTTTCCATCCATTGTCCCGTAGCAAAAAAAGTAGCCGGCACATTATTGGTTTCTAAAATATCCAGAATTGCCTCTGTTCTTGTTGCTCCAAAAGAAGCATCAAATGTAAGCGCTACCTTATTCTCGCTTGTTTCCACAGAATGAATCGGTAAATTCCGGTTAGAAATGTTACTCCATACCATAGCGGCGTTAGCAAAATAAACGCCCAGTATACAGCCCGCCAGCAACAGAGTTAAAACGCTAAAGTAAACGGCACTCCGCTTTTTAATAAAAACAAATTTCATTTGAGTATATTTGGCTCCCTTTAATCGTACTAAAATAATTAGACAATAATTTATCAAGATATAGGTGTTTTTGACACAATTTGACAAATATAATTTAACTGTATATTTTATCTATTCTAATATATTCAAAAATTCATGATTTATGAGTAAAATTAATAAAATCGCTTGCACGATATAGAGTATGGTTGTATACTGAAATCAATACTTCGTTTCCCCATACCATAAGGAGCAATACTAATGAAATTTATACTAACAACCGATACCTCATGCGACTGTTTTAAGCATGAATTAGACGCTCAAAGCATTCCATGGATACCTCTTACCTACACACTGGACGGTGTAGAATATAGCGATGATTATGTAGAAAATAGCCAATATCAAGCATTTTACGATAAGCTGGCAACAGGTGCTATGCCTACTACCAGTCAGATTAATCCTGCCAGCCATGAAGAATTTTTTGAAAAAGTTTTGGCACAGCATAATATGGATATTATTCATTTAACGCTAAGCGGAGGGCTGTCCGAAACTGTAAATTCGGCCAGAGTTGCCGCTAAAAACGTAATGGAAAAGCATACGCAACGAAAAATTTATATTGTTGATACGCTGGCGGCAACACAAGCTCATCATCAGATTTTGGATTATGCGACTGCTTTAAGAGAAGATTTTACAGCCGAAGAAGCAGTAACAAAAATCGAAAAATACCGTATGACTGTGCAAGCATGGTTTATGGTAAACGACCTGCATCACCTAAAAAGAGGCGGAAGAGTTAGCGCGTTTGCCGCAACTTTTGGCACGATGCTAAAAATTAAACCAATTCTTACAATTAATCACGAAGGCAGATTGGCGGTTGTTAAAAAAATAAAAGGACATGCGGCCGCTATCAATTATTTTTTAGAAATTGTAGAAGCTAATAAAGCAGATAAAAACAGCGGCGCTTTTTATATTGTAAATGCTAACGCTCATACTTTTGTAGAGCAATTAAAAGAAAAATTAAAAGAAAAATATCCTAACTGTCCCATTAAAGGCGGTTGGATTGGTCCCGTTATCGGCGCTCATACGGGCGGCGGCACTTTCGGTATAATATTCGAAGCTAAAAGTAGACCCACGGATAAGTAGTGCTACATGAAGTACACAGTGGAATCTTAATAGTAATGCTAATATAATATGGGGAGTAGCTTAAAAATAACAACTAATCTAATCGACATAAAATAAATCCCATCAAAAAACTAAAGCGTGTTTACTAATAAATTTAGCAGACACGCTTTTTTAAAAATACAATATTATAGCCCGAGCCTTAAAAAAAGCATAATATTTTTAATTACGTGCGGCGGCCGAGGCGTCTGCCCCTATGAAATGATGTTTTTTATAATTATGATTTATTTATTATCTTCTTCCCTACAATTTATTACTTTTATCTTGTCAACCTTAATTATAATGACAGCAATCTATCATACGAGTTTTATTTTTAATAAATAAAGTTGTTAGTTTATTTATCGGTTTTATAAACCAAATAAGTACCACAACTGTTGCGACATTGTAAATAACTTGAAATATCGAAATTTGTAAGGCGGGGTTAGATACAATCCTACTAAAAACCGGTAAAATATATCCCCCTAACGGCCAAAGAATTGCCGCAAACAAAATAGCACTAAAAAGATTAAATAATAAATGCATCACCGCCGCCTGTTTAGCGGCGGTGTTTGCTTTTAAGCCGGCAATCAATGTTGTAGAGCAAGTGCCGATTTCGCTACCCAATACCAAAAAAATAGCGCCCGATAGCGACAAAATACCGCTAGCCAACATTGTCATATATAATGCTACGCTTGCTGTACTGGACTGAATAATTGACGTAAATACAGCGCCTAATAAAATTAGTAATAACGGAAAAGTTACGCTGGCAAAAAGATTATAAAATATACTTTGCAATATATCGCTACCGATAAAAGCGGTAGACAGTATTTCCAGCCCAATAAAAATTCCTCCAAATCCGATAAAAAGGTTGCCGATAAGTAATATTTTTGAATTGCCTAATCTATGTATTTTCGCTTGCGGGCGGTCAATGCCCGCCCTTACTGTGTTTTCTTTCGATATTTCGAAATTAATATTCAATGTTGATGTAAGTGCGGACATTGACCGCTCGCACTTATTTTTTTCCCCCTCGCTGTTTACTGTCCCCTTGCTAGCTATCCTTAAAATAACTCCCACAAAAAATAAAGACATAAAAATATACTTTACCTGCAGATGCGATAATGCAATTAAAACACTTGTAAGAGTTGTGCCGATATTTGCTCCCATTATAAGAGCCGTTGCCTGAAAAAGTGTTACAACTCCGGCATTAACAAGCCCCACGGTTATAACTGTTGTAGCGGTAGACGATTGCATAAGAGCCGTCGCCCCCGCCCCAACTCCAACCGCTGCAAATCTGTTTTTGCCGATACGCGCAAAAAGCGGCTGTAATTTTTGTTTTAGATGTAATTGCAGAACACGGGAAAAATGAGCAATCGCAAACAAAAATACCATAACACCAATCGCCATAAGCAGTACACTTTGCAAAATACTAAAAATTAACATACAGTATTATATGACACTAACTAACTGGTATATGAAAACATAAACAAACACCCCGCAAATTATTTTGCAGGGTGGATTTGTTTTGATATTTATTAGTTATTATTACACTAACCGTTTTTTTTACTAATGCTAAAAAGCACAATCGTTTGTTTGATTCTACCATACTTACTTTTAGCATATTTTACAATACTATTGCACCAACGGATTACCTTTGCCGTCTACATTTAGGTTGCCGGCAAGTATTCTAATGCCGTCTACAAGTTCCCATATACGCGCTGCAAGCAATACAGCAGAACTAAATAACAAAACTATTAAACCTACCGTTAACATAAGCAACGATTCGCTTTCTGCTGCTATACCAAACAGCACAAAACCTGCAATTAAAAATATAAAACCGCCTATCCACATACATAGTTGAATTATACCTTTTGAAATATAACCCAAATAAAAGTAATGAATCCCATAGCCTAGTAAAATTGCCAAAAGCCCTGCGGCTACTTTACTTTTGCCTTGGGGTTGATACCCGTACGGAGGCGGGTGTGGCGGATAACCGTGCGGCGGATAGGGTGGATAGCCATGCGGATGGTGCCCATGCGGCGGCGGATAACCGTGCGAGTTATGTCCGGACGGCGGATACTCATTCGATGGCGGATAACCCCGATGCGGATGCTCTTGATTATGAGTGTTAGGCGAATTATTAGAAAACGGCATGCCGCACTTATTACAAACTTCGCCTACATTCTCATTTCCGCAGTTATTACAATTCATTTTTTATTCTCCTTTTTGATTTATACAAATGACAAAAAATCATTCGTGCAAAACTATTGCACAAGCGGATTACCTTTGCCGTCTACTTTGAGATTGCCGACAAGTATCCTAATGCCATCTACAAAAGCCCATATGCCTACCCCTGCCATTACTAAATAGCCAACTAGCATCATTACTACCCCTGTTATTAACATAGGTAACGATTCGGTACCATGCACATAATAACTTTCTGTTTCTATAGCAACCAGTATTGTTCCTATAACTGCAAATATAATGCTACCTATCCACATGATTAATTGAATAACAGCTCTTTTTATATATCCTAAATAAAAGTAATATATCCCTAAACCTAAAAATAATGCCAAAAGCCCTGCAACTACTTTACTTTTGCCTTGGGGTTGATACCCGTATGGAGGCGGATGTGGCGGATAACCGTTAGGCGGATAGGGTGGATATCCATGCGGATGATGCCCATGCGGCGGATGATGCCCATGCGGCGGCGGATAACCGTGCGGGTTATGTCCGTGCGGCGGATAGCCATGAGATTGATGCTCTTGATGATGAGCGTTGGGCGGGTAATTAGAAAACGGCACACCGCATCTATTACAAATTTCGCCTACATTTTCGTTTCCACAGTTATTACAATTCATTTTTTTATTCTCCTTTTTGATTGCTTTTTATGTTTAATAAATAGTATAGGTAAGCTACACCAACCGTATACCATTGCCGTCTACCTCTATAGAGCCGGTTAGCAGCATAATGCCTTCCAAAATTTCCCATATTCGCATTGGCAAAAATAATGAGCCTGAAATTAAAATAGCTAAACTTGCTATAAATAAATCAAGGCTATGGTAAACTGAAAGCGACAGAACCAATAACACCGTTCCTACAGTTATTAGTATAATACTCGCTAGAGTAATTAATAATTGAATAACTGCTTTTGCTGTAAACTTTAAATAAAAGTTATAAATACCGCTACCCAAAACTATTGCTAAAACACCTGCCACAATTTTACTCTTTCCGTTTATTTGTAATAAGGACTTTTGATTTCCGTCTACTTTAATATTGTTGCAAAGCAGATTAACACCGTCTACAAGTTCCCATATGCGTACTGCAATCAATATCGCCCCCCCAAGTGACAAAGCTATTATGCCGATTACAAGCATAGATGACGAATCCGTATAACGACCTGCTTCTATAATAAGCATTACAGCCCCGACAGTTAAAAGTACAAGGCTAACTACCCACATAGAAAGTTGAATAATGGCTTTCTTGATATGTCCCAAATAAAAACAATGAACACCGTAGCCCAATAAAATTGCCAATAGTCCGGCTGCAACAACATTTTTACCGCTTGCTTGCGGCTCTATATTTTGTAGATTATGTTCATTATTATGGTTTTGAGGCAACTCCCCTTGAAACGGCGGAGCGCTTGGATTATGTCTTCCGCAAAACGCACATGAATCGTCTTTAATTTTTCTTCCACAGTTAGTACACTGCATATTTTTGTTATTCTCCTTTTAATTGCTTTTTATTAGATAGCAATCTGTTTGCTTTAGTTTTTTATTTGTATCAATCGTTTATTTCGCTTCGCTAAACCTTTTCTCTTTCTCTTTATATTGTATAAAAATATTTGCGCTTATAGTACTCTGCTTTATCCCGTGTTGTCTTTAGCTCCTGAACTTCTTGTGACTTAATATTTACATAAGTATCGATAAGACTAGCCGGCAAAACTTTATTTATAAACTCGCTGTTTTTAGCGATTTGTATTGCTTTAGAAAGTGTTTCGGGGATAGATACCAATTTCGCGTTTATAGCATCCTCTACTGTATTTATTTGAATCGGTTTTACAGGCTTAATTTTCTTTTCTATACCTTCTACTCCGGCAGCTATAATTAGAGCAAACGCTAAATACGGGTTTGTGGCAAGGTCGGCGCTACGCAACTCCATCCTTGCTTTTTTTGTGCCATGAAAAAGCATGCTTGTTAGTTGCGAACGATTTTGCGGCGAATAACTTACAAATTGCGGAGCATCGAATTTGCCAAATCTCTCGTAAGAATTGGCAGTCGGATTAAAGAAAAGCGTCATATCCGGAATACGGTTTAAAACTCCCGCTAAAAAGTGCTGAGCATCGTTAGGAGCTTTATCCGCCATATTCATAAATAGAGGCACTCCTTTATGCTTTAGTCTAAGATTTATATGAACTGCCGTACCGGGCGCATCTAATAAAGGCTTAGGCATAAAGCTAGCGTATAAACCATTTCTGGCGGCAACCGCTTTTACAACGGATTTAAAGGTCTGAAGGTTGTCCGCACTGGTAAGCGGCGCTGCTCCGTAAAAATCAATCTCATGCTGGCCCGGCCCTTCTTGATGATGGCTTGTATGTGGCTTTAAACCCATTTCCTCCAGGCTTATAACTATCTCCCTACGGATATTTTCCGCAGCATCCAACGGCGCAATATCGCCGTAACCGCCGTTATCATGAGGTTCTAAGCTCGGCATTCCGTTTACATCTGTCTTAAATAAATAAAACTCGCACTCTGTGCCGATATTTACTTCGTACCCTTTTTTAAGACAGTCCTTACTAATCGCTTTTAATATAGCACGCGAATCATTTGTTATAGCTTGTCCGCTTGCGTCTTTAATAGTACAATAAAACCTAGCCACTCTTCCGCTACCGGGTCTCCATGGCAAAACAGTAAGCGTTTCCGGGTCCGGAAAAAGTCTTAAATCTGTATCTGTATCACTGTAGCCGGCTACAGCGTAAGCATCGAAAGGAACGCCTTCGGTAAATGCATTTTTTACTTCGTCTTGAAGTATCGCAATATTTTTGTGCGTGCCAAAAACATCACAAAAGCTAAGACGAATAAATTTGACATCGTTTTCTTTTATAAACGATAGTATTTCTTGTGTCGTTGTGTCCATAGTAAGTTCCTTTTATAAAATAAAAAGTAATAAGTAAAATGTAAAAAAATCGGATTTATTTACTAATAAGTCAACATTTCTTACTTCTTACTTTTTGTGTTAAATTGATATTTCTTATTCTACCGTTACACTTTTTGCTAAATTCCTTGGTTTATCTATATCCAGCCCTTTGTTAGCGGCTACGAAATAGCTAAATAATTGTAGAACAATTACTGATAATGAGCCGGAAAACAAACTCTTTATAGCAGGAATTGTTATTCTGAACAACTTTTCGTGTTCTATTTTTTCCAACTTTCCTATATTATCTATCTCTACAGAAAGCACATTTGCCCCCCTACTCATAACTTGCTCTACATTAGACATGATTTTTGCAAAGAGTTTTTGATTAGCGGCAATAGCCACCACAAGAGTGGCTTCTTCTATAAGTGATATTGTGCCGTGCTTTAACTCTCCTCCGGCGTACGCCTCGGAATGAATATAGCTAATTTCTTTTAGTTTTAGACTGCCCTCTAACGCTACTGCATAGTCGATATTTCGTCCGATAAAAAATATACTGGAGTAACCGATGCAACCCGCCGCATATTTTGCAATTGTGTCTATGTTGGCTTTAATTACAGTATCTACCAAACAAGGAATAGAGTTTATATCGGCCTCTAACTCTTTTATTAGATTGTTATCTATCGCACCTAATTCGCCGGCAAACTTTATCGCAAGCAGATACATCACCATCAATTGCGACGAGTACGCTTTTGTCGTAGCTACAGCGATTTCAGGTCCTGCTACGGTGTAGATGCATAAATCAGATTCAACTGCAATACAACTACCTACAACATTTACAACACCCAGCGTTGTAGCGCCTCTTTTTTTAGCCTCCCGCATAGCGGCGATAGTATCCGCCGTTTCGCCAGATTGACTAATTAGTATAACTAGAGTTTTATCGTCTGCCAGAGGATTTTTATATCTAAATTCGCTAGCGAGTTCCACCTCTACAGAGATTCTTGCTAAACTCTCTATCACATATTTTGCCACAAATCCGGCATTATACGCAGAGCCACAAGCGGTGATAACTATTTTATTGTACCGCCTTATATTTATTTTGTCAATAACTTCTTTTTGATTTAATCTTTGTTTAACATGCCTTATAGTATCTCTTAAAACCTTGGGTTGCTCTAATATTTCCTTTAACATAAAGTGAGCATACCCACCTTTTTCGCTAGCTTCGGCGTCCCATTCTATTATAGAAGTTTCTTTTTGCAAAGGCTCTTTATCTAACGTAAAAAATTCTATGTTTTCTCTTTGTATTACGGCTATTTCTTTATCGGCTAAATAGTAGACCTCTTTTGTATGCTCTAGCACCGCCGGCACGTCGCTGGCTAATATAAAACCATCCTTACCCACACCGATTATAAGAGGATTATCCTTTTTAACGGCAATAAGAGTATCAGGGTCGGCGCTATCCATAATACCCAAAGCAAAGCTGCCCTCTAACGCAGTTACTACCCTAGTAACAATATCTAACAGAGTGCCGCCGAATTTATTTTTATAAAATTCGGCTAACTGCGCCACAACTTCGCTATCGGTCTGAGAAATAAACTTAACTCCTGTCGCCTCTAATTTTTCCTTTA
>Ga0123355_10021256_pt1 | contig 10384 bp, 6 predicted proteins | sample TergutEmb28metaG_3_FD_89872 | JGI IMG/M metagenome (GOLD analysis project Ga0123355, IMG submission 89872) | Embiratermes neotenicus P1 segment gut microbial communities from Petit-Saut dam, French Guiana - Emb289 P1 | ecosystem: Host-associated > Arthropoda: Insects > Digestive system > Gut ... | reverse complement strand
AGGGACCCGCGCAATTTCAACAAAAACCAGACGCGAACTGTCAACAAGTTTCCCCCCCCCCCCCCCCCCCTGCAAGGCAAGGCTCCGTAGGAAATTCATGCCATTCTGACAGAAACATTAGGTTGTTTCTTTCCCGGTTGGGCTAAGGACTTATCAGCACTCCTGTATGTGCATTTCATAATGTACCCATATTTGTGGCATGTATGAAATGAAGTTACCATAGTCAGGTGTAATGTTAAGGTTTCTGTGTTTGAGTCTGGGCACATGTGTCATTTGCATATGGCAGTTCTCTGACTGTAGGGATGTCAAGCCAGATATGCTAGTAACAGTTTTTGTTTTATATCTCCAGCTGGGTTTGCCCATGTCTGTTATCCAGAGTCAACTGCTGCCCTTTCATATCAATCAGTATGTGTATTAACAGTAATGATGCATACAGTGCTCATCACAAGCATACTTGACATTCAGGACTACTTGAAGTGCTGCTGGCATCTGTAGTTACACTGAGAATACAGTATGTTTTTGTGAATTGTGTAAACTACTGGTAGCATTTTGGAGACCCTGAAACTGGTTTTCACTAAGTCGTAGAGGACCGATTGTAGTCTGAGATTGTAGTTTGTAGGGCAACCGTCACAAAGTGGGAAAGGCTTATGAGTTGTGGCTGCACCACATTGCGAGGTACACAACAAACAGCGATCATTTGTCGCTTATGGTACATGCCCATTGATAGCAACTTACGTTACTTATGACCCATGTAACTGTACAACATTCATACTTTGAGACCTGGGTTCATTTCCACATGACACACTTTTTGGGTCTTTTGGAGGGGCAGGAGGTAGGCAGTAGACCTGTAGGGTTTTGGTGTTGTGCATTAAATTGATAGTGTTTTATGGGTTGGGAGTTAACTTTTAAGTTTTATCAGTTATGTTATAACTGACATTGAGAACATCAAACAGTTGTGACATCTTTTACACACTAGGCTGCACTCAAAATTTTACATTTGACAGTCATAACTTAATATTAAACTGTTTGTATAGAATTTTATTGAGCAGTGTTCCCACTGTGTTAGTTGAAATGTGGGCTCTTGTGTGTGCCAGGTCCGACCATATAATAGAGTGGCGGAGTGCAGTTACACTGTTAAGAACTGTGAATTTCTATATGCCATTTTAATCTTTAATAAAAAGGTGTGAAATTCCCATTACAATTGTGGCCATGCATCCAGAGTCATTTTCCTCCGTGTCGGTAAGCATGGCAGCAAGACATACTGCCATTTCCTAAATTCATGTGCCATTCACCTAATTAAGTGGATGATGTAACAGATTCACACTGCTGTGGAAACTATGGACAAAGTCTGAGTGTGCAGCAGCCTGTCGGACAGTGTCATGTTTTCAGTTTGTACAGTATTTGTACTTCAAACTATCCGGGTTTACTTTTCACCTCCCGCAGGGTTCATGTCGGTGTGACAGTGACCCAGCAGACTCCAAAGTAAGCCTGTTGTTTTTGTTTAACTGTGCCAGTTCCCTTTGGAGACTGATACAGTAATAATGTATGCAGAGTTTGTGTTGCTTGTAGGGTCCATGCGGTAGATGCAGATCCTGGTCGGAGGTCAGGTGTAGCAGAACGGCGCAGTACCACATGGTGTACCCTTCTGCTAGACCTGACCTCCAGATCAGGATTTGCCACTACAAACCTGTTACAGACAGCAAAGCAGTTTATTTTTAGTTTCATTTGTTATGGTAACTGATTTTAAGCCTTCGCAGTGATTCATTGTTAATGTTAATCCTGCTGCAGGGAGTGTTGCTGGCATTTCAGAGGAACATTGTACCTTTGCTTTAACCCTTTGACGCCTAACGACCACTATAGTGGTCGTACCGCACTGCTAACCTCTAAATGTTGCATTTTATATATTTATTCAACAAATATAGGTACTGAATATTTTTAACACAGTATATACTCTCCGTTTTTTCCTCTTCAAAATGCAGTTTGTTTCATAATTTTAACATATTTGGTTCCTGTTTTATTCACATTTTATATACAGGGTGTGCTAAATTTTAAAAAAATAATTCCAGCGCCAAAAGGTTAAGGGCCAAATTGTGTAGTATGAGAATGTGATATATTTTGGCAGGAGTGGTCTTCTCAGATGTATGGCAGTACAGGCCTCTTGCAAACTGTGCCCAAAACTCCAAAGAGGATAAACATTAAATTCCCTTTATATTTTTTTTGTAAGCTGATTTTTGTGATTCAATGAGTCAGGGACAGCTTGAGACTTCTAAGAATGCACAGTTTTGCTGGCTGAGTGCTATGGTCCGGTTTTAGTTCAGCTTGAGTATACAGAGGCAGTTGTCAGGATGTCCCATGGATCACCTTTCAGCATATTCCTAATATTCCAACTCATTCTGTTCAAATGAACATTGGCAGTGAAAACACACACCAGTGATAGGTGCTTTGGGCTAGTTGACACATTCTAAGTGGCTGGAAAGAGAGTCAAGACCAGAGTGTAGTCCTTCTCACTGGTCATGACACTTCTTTCTGTGGTGTCAGTATAATGCTGGATGTGTTGTAGCCAATGGGGAACAGCAGCTGCCAGAATCAGCTTCTTTTATGATTCTGCTAGGTTATGAAAACTCTGAGAATGACATACTGTATTGGTTCAAATACTGTGTACTCTCAAATAAGAAATGTATTTGGCCTTAAAAAATAAGGTAACATGTATATTTATTGATATGTTGTAGGATTGAATATCACACTGAGTACAGTATTCTTTGTAGTGAAGGTCCCCATGGTCAGCTGTGTCAAAATGGAAAGGTAGAATTCCATCTTGACACTGCTGGCAAACACCCCAAAAATTATTGTATTTACTCCCCATGAGAGTTCATATTTCATGCAGTATAAAGTAGTATAAAGCTCATTGATATTTAACATTTCCCATTTCTAGAGTTCTGCAGACAACCCTTTAATTGATTGATTGTCAGGCATGACAGGTACTGTGAGATCACATTATCACCACAAATGCATGTGATGAGCCTGAGTATGTCCAGAAAGGAACCTTGATAGAATCAGCAGTATAGCTGATATAGTGATTAAGTTGTAGGATGGATATTGAGGGTTTCAATTCTTGGCAGGCGAGAGAGAATTTTCTCCTCTCAAAATGTCCAGACTGACTCTGGGGCCACCCAGTCACCGCTTCAGTGGGTATCGAGGGGTCTGTACCCAGGTACGCGGCCAAGTTGTATAGGTGACAACTCATCAGCTTGGTGCTGAGGTTGGGAATGAATGTAGCTATGCCTCTATTCCCCTTATATGCCTTCATGGCAGGGACAGGGACGACTTTTCCTCTACTATACAGACATAACTTTTTATTGGCAAAGGTCAGTGTTTCAATACTGACTGAAGCATAGGTACCTCTTGAATTATTTGCTACGTGCAGCAGAATGACAACAGTTTCAGCTCAGCATTTTATATTTATCCCCCCTCTTCCCAGTTACTACATTTCGGTCTTTCTGGAGCAGAAAGTAATGCTCAATCAATTTCAGACTTTGTAACTGCAATACAGCGCATGACAGAAGGTACCTTTGTTAATTGATTCATACAGTGCAGATTATAATTATAGTGCAGATACTGAGTGTGATATTTTACTGACATAGTATTTGAACAGATATGGTATATTGGTGACATATGTGCCAAGACATGAGATTCTGAGGTTCTCACAGCAGTGAGTGTTAAGATTATGGTCTTCTAGGATGTGAATTTGTCAGCAAAGTGGAGGAACCTGCTACTTGTATGCTGTAGATACAGAGTGCATGTTCCTTCTTATCACTGTTTCTTTGCTATCAAACTGTATGGAATCATTTCCCAGAAGACTGGACTCTTGATGTGCAAACTTTGTTTCACAGGTAAAACTTGGAGCCATTGTGTTTGATGTTTGTACTTGATATCTCCTGTGTTTTCAGTGTATGGTGAGAGCTTCCATATGTGATAATATTAACCACTGTAGTATACGTTACGGAATATTCTGAGACCTTTCTTTGCTACACATTTTGTTCCCCTGGCCTAGACCATGTGTCTGATTGTTGATTTCCTGTTAATACCATTCTGCAGTGGTTCACATGTGACCATCCGTTAAGGAAACCACAGGATGACACCATAGAGTAATGATTACGCTTAACACAGTGGTTTGAGTGTGGTCTGAGTGTGAATTTTTTGTACCAAAGGCTATTATTATTATTATTATTATTATATCATTAGTGTATACATATCAGTAGAATATTTTTAGTGTGGAACATATTTTTGTAAACTTCCTAAAATGAATGTGTGTACAAAAACACAGTAACAGGGTCCAGGTGTTCTGAAGGATGGGGCTTGTAGATGCAGTTCTTTTGCGTTGTCATGCCATGTCAACTGATAAGCAGTTACAGATGTTTCAAAGGAAGTAGAGACAACTTGATCCTGAAGCTGAATGCACTGCTAAGCTTTAGTAGGCTGGTATGGGTACTATAGTGCAACACAGTGTAACAGTGAGAAGGCTGAAACTGCAGCAACACTGCTGTGAGAATGCTGTGTCTTGCATGCCTAAAGCAAGCATAATGTACCTAATTGCTTGTGAGGCAGTGGCTCATTGTGATATAGTTATTGCTTGCACTAAAGCAAAGAGATTTGGATTTGTTTGTGTTTGCGCAAAGAGAGGTCCGACAGTAGGTGCTGGTTTGTTTCTACACACGCATGGGATTGCTTCATGTTTTAGTAGCTATTGCTTTTACATTCTTTGGGAGGTAAGACATATCACATCTGAGACAACTAAAATCATCTCTTACCAAAAGTTTGGGTTAGCCAGGTTAGCTCTGTCATTATAGTGGCCTGGTAGGCTATGACCCTGGATGACTAGAGAATGTTTTTGCCTCATGCTGGACTGATTACTATTCCGTGGGTACCAAGTGGTACAGCAGCTGGGGCATGGTGCTTGTACCACTTACTGTTCTTAAGGTTCCCAAGTGGCCTTCCTCATTATGTGACACTTAACCAAAGATACATATTCTGTACTTTCCAATGTTTGTGGAGTACACATTTGAACAAGACTTCCGTGTACAGCTGACTGTGTTCATTAATTTGAATAATTCTGAGACAGTACAAGCGAGTAGCTTTGTTAGTGTCAAGTAAATTTACTTCTCACACATGTGGACAGTGGAATGGTGTGTTGTTTCACTAGAAGGAACATCCCCCCCTCCCCCCCCCCCAAATTTATCTTTTGCATACTTAATGCCCTAAGCACAGTGATAAGCACATAACTCACCTGTTTTGATATTAAAACTGGGTATTTATGTGTTTCATGCGGTTTGAATGGTAAACGGCAATTATTTCTCCAAATGGCAGTGACCAGTTTCTCATTCCTGTAGTTTTCTGAAAATTTGTACATTATGCAGATGAGTATCAGGCTACAAAGGTTCAATAGCTTTCATCCATGTGCACAGTGCACAAGAAAGTGTTACCAGTGTGAATGTGGCAGCCCTTAAACTTCATTGCATTTCAGTTATTCTGCTCCTGGATATAAAAAGAACATGTCAGATTTGCTGAATCATGTCTGGTGATACAGAATGTATACAGTTTGGGCAACATTATCCCATAATGTTAATCAACCAGTAACGATCCACAATGCATAGTCACAACACGTGAACTGTTGTCCGTTTGATTTATTGCTTCCTTTTGCGTGTTTCGGTCTTCGATTGACCACCATCTGGTAGAACAAATGCAAATACAAAAAAGTAAAATGATACAGAAGAGGCCTTCCTGTCACAATCATTCTACTAAAATATATTAAATATTACTCCCAACAGAGGAATAATAAAAAAATAATATAACTCCTTTTTTTCCCAATAAAATTTTGTACTAAAATCTAAATTATTGTAAAATACTGTTAGAGATGTTCTGTATACCGCACATCTATTCTGGTGATGTGAGCATGCAACTGGCATTGATGGAGTAATTTCAGTATCTGTGTAATGCTGCAAAAAATGGTCAGAATTTGTACCGCTTGCTGCACATGCACCATTTATGCCATCTGTTCATTGAACATCAGTTGTCTCGTATCTGTAGCACAGCCTCAACATGTTTCTGGAAGATTGCTCGACATCCTCAGGAGGCACTGTTTGGTCAAAGTACAGAATGTAATTACATAATTCTGTTAACCATTGATGCAGGTACATGTTCAATGTCACTGTATAGTGTCAGGCCATAGTGAGAGGGATGTTGAATACGTTATGATCCGCAGGTCATAACATTGAGAATCTACTATGTTAAATGCAGCTCATTTATTCCACAGAATTATCACTATTTTGCAGCATGATCCATGGCCACATTAATACATTTATCCCATCTTTGTATGGGTTTGAAAATTCCATCCTGGGAGAAAACAGGCTCTTGTTTTCGCAACCAATCATGAACAGTATTTTCAGTTCGTCGTCATCTTACTCGATGACTATGAGTCATCTGCAACATTTACTAGTTATAGTGTGGTACAAGAGCCATACCATAGTATTAGGTCATGCAAATTACCATGGCAAGTGCAGTTTTCTGGCTTTTTGAGGCAACTGGTGTGTAACAAAGCAGTGGTGCATCCTGCAGGCAGATTTGGGCTGTATGTTGCCAGGTGTCATTTTTAAAGTACTTTAAAATATTGTACAATTATATGTAATCCTCGACTGTAGTGCCCATTTGTGCCACCCTGTAGTTAACGTCCAGAACAAATTTGCCAGCCATCGGAGTATGACGCAGGATTTGTGACTTACAGCTAGACCCTGACATTGTTACCATTCATTTCTCCAAAATTGCTTTCAAGTATTGTACACCAGAAAGAACATATAGCTGAATTATCCTGCAGCTAAGATATGTATGGTCTGGGATGGGCTAATTTGATTGATAGGTACAAATATGTGAATGAAACCTGCCTGTCTTAGTCTTAGTACCTATGTTCGTAACTACATGGCATCACAATCTGCATGTGAGAACCTCAGTTATACATAGCCAGTACTTAATTTGGTAGAGATCAAGTTATGACATCTGGTAACCCTGCACTTAGCTAGTTTATGTCAGTGCATTTACTTTTACAAGGAGCAGGTGTATTAGAGCATGCTGCATGCTGATGTAGTCACTTGCCAGGCCCTCATACATCCCATGCTTTGTGTTGGCAGCATTAAATGTTGTTGCAATGTACAGTATACGATCAAGTGCCACTAAAAATATGAGATCAATCCATGCATTGTCACCATAAACAATCATTATCAAAACTTGATTGCAAATCTGGTAATGTTACTGAAGATTCCTGCCATCTCATACTTTATGCAGGAGGTAACAAGTGTGGCTGTTTGCGCCATTGAGATAAAAACTATACATGCCACACACATCTCTGCAACATACTGTGCCCAAGAATGCAACTGTAACTGAGGGGTGAGATTCTGTTAGTCTGGCACAAGTGTGTGTTCTACTGCCAGACTACACAATGATTCTGCAAGTTCCATGAGACCCTCAAATCTTGTGCTGTTGTGGAAACTTGACACCAGCCATCTCATAACATACAATACTTACAAGATACTGTTGGATATATAATTTGTATTCAGGATGTCCTGTACTGTTCGAAGTGTGTGGAGAAATAAAGTGACTGGTAGCAAGTACCAATGGATAAAATAGAACCATTGTTCCACTCATTGTAAGCAAGCATGTGAGTACATTTGTTATCTGTATACATGGTGTATTAATGTCACCATAAGTAGTTCATATTTTAAGGAGACTTGAGGTTCAGTTGCATGATAAAAACTGTGCAATGTTTTAACTTAATCTAAAACACACATTGAGATGATCTTGGGTAAGTTTTGGGACTTGCATGGTGTGGACTGATTGTGTCAGTTTTGGGACTTGCATGGTGTGAACTGATTGTGTCAGTTTTGACACTTGTGCCCAATTGGTATGTCAACACAAAAATTTCAGAAGAGTATGGTGCCTGACCCACACTTGATGCTACTGTATCACTTCTGCCCTTCATGTGGTTCTGACTCACCACATCTCTCTCATTCCACGTACATGCTCGAAACACGGCGTCACCCTTATCTCTTCAGCTTCTATCCAGACCCCAATTCCTTCAACCATGATTGGTGTTAATATTGAAACAATGCATTGTGTAAAAATCCATAAGACAGCAGCAGTATGAACAAAATATGTGACCAACATTTTTCTGATTGATCACGGGTTGAAATCCGAGAATGCTGGATTCCTGTTGCTTTGTAAATTTTGTCTCTAGTATACTGTCAGGATCAATCTTTTGTCAGGACAGGTTGGAACTGTATGACCAAAGTAGGGTGCTTGTGCATGTTGACATTAATTTATTATGAGAGTATAATTATAATGCATAAGATAAGATTTAAGAATGCAGTCATCTGTGATGTGCAATTTACCTTGGTAGATATGTACCAACATTGTGGAGGAATCTGATGTCTTTGTTTGCTGCTCCACATTTAAGATTTGAGGCCCCCTCCAAAATCTTGGTACCTATCTTCCAAACTTAATGAAGCGTCACAGTGAAAGCCTGCAATGTTAATACTGCCATGAGAATGTCAAGGTTTATATAAAATGCTGTGTGTTACAGAATATCATCATTACTTAGTATTGGTATTATTCAGTCGATTCATTGGAAGAACTTCTTACTTAAATACGTATTCTGTCTGCATTATTTTTGTTGGCATAACTTCAGAGTTACGCACTGTCTTTATGATTTTACTTATTCCCCTGTACACAATATTTCACACAGTACTACTAAGGTAGCTGGCTGAAGCAGTATGCTTCATAGACATTATAAGGCAAATTTGAGAAACCTGTATAAGAATTTGTATGAAAATTTATGCCAGAGAATTGGGGAACTAAATTCACTCACACACTACTTCCTGGGAATGTTGATCAATTTTAGAAACATAAAATTTAAACTCATATTTATGTATGTGGTCATTGTAGGATGGCTGAATACATAATATGAACAAAACTGTCTGTATATTACCTAAATGTGTGTGTGTGTGTGTGTGTGTGTGTGTGCGTGCATGTTCTGACTGCAAGAACAGGTGGCGGTGTGTTGAAATGCTGGACTAGTTCCTACTGCACCTGCATGAATGCAGACTGTCTGGGGCAACGTCATTCAGTATACTTATATGATTTTTACAGAAATAGTTTTGTCTGAATTATAATATGCATGTATGATTACTTTGTCATATGTATGTATATAATTTATGTATATCTTTGTAATGAACATTTTGATTTTCCTATTTATTAATTATAAAATAAACAGTACAGTTGGTTGAACTGTGGGTGTGTGACTGTGATTCTCCACCCTTTCAGATCCTTAATGTATTCTGTCATCCCTGTATGTGTCTGGCATAAATTTCCCAACCAAGATGTACAGTCAAATCTAGTCTTCTGGAATGTATACTGAGCAGCCTGAACATGTTGTGCAGAAGTGCACCAGACTGACTGCACAGCATCATTGCCAGAACCACATATACCTGGACTGATGTACCTTACTGTGGAGATGAAGTGGGTGTACCAGCGGCACTCAGCCACAGTACCAGTCTTGCATTCCGTTCCAACCCTTTATACTCCTGGCAGGCAATTAGCCTCTGCTTTTTCCAATTGAGACTGCCCCCAATGTTTTTAGGGCAAGCAAACAAAACTTGCTACTCATTTTGCGTTTCTTTTTTAAATATATCAACACTACCACAATCAAATACATGATGAAATTAAGAGAATATAAAATCCAGGGAATACTTGACGAAATTTGGTCCAGGATCTTTTTTCTTGTCTAAAATGTACAAATATAAAGATCGATTATACACATAGGCCGAGAAAGATTTTTGGACCCAAGAGGAAGTGACAGAAGGGTGAGGGGAAGGGATGTGCAGACAGGGCTTTGGTGGGGAAAAAGTTGGAAAGGCACAACTTGCAAGACCGTAAGTGCTGGGAATATGCAGTCACTACGATGAAACTGTTAGTCCTCTCAAAAACAAAGTGTTAGACAGTATGATGCAAAAAGTGTAATATTTTGTCCAAGAGAAAAATGCAGAATGGTACGTGTTCCACTTTCAATGCTTGTACAGAAGTGCCCTTTCAGTAACTGCATATTTAATGACTGCACCAAATATCAATTTTATGCAGTTTGGTGTATGGCAAGACAGTATGAATGCCTGAGTAAATCATTCCGCTGCAGAACATAAGGTATCCACAAGAATCCTCCACTGCACTCTATTCTTGGCGTCGCACTTGATTTCTGCCCAGGTCTTTTTCACTCCTTTGGCCTCTTCAAGCACCGTTCTTCGCCACGTATTCTTCGGTCTCCCTCTGCCCCGTTTGCCTTGGGGGT
>Ga0123355_10021255_pt1 | contig 10384 bp, 6 predicted proteins | sample TergutEmb28metaG_3_FD_89872 | JGI IMG/M metagenome (GOLD analysis project Ga0123355, IMG submission 89872) | Embiratermes neotenicus P1 segment gut microbial communities from Petit-Saut dam, French Guiana - Emb289 P1 | ecosystem: Host-associated > Arthropoda: Insects > Digestive system > Gut ... | reverse complement strand
TGGATAGACCGTGTTCCCATACAGTGCATGAGTGCTGGCTACCCACTCCATTCGCCTCTTTCCCCTTCACTTCTCCTCCCGTGCTTCGCCGTGTGCCATCAGATTCCGTTTCAACTCTACTTTTGCAAAAATAACTGCAAAAGAATGTTCTTTACAAACTCTTTTAACCTGAAAAGCGTTGTTTCAAAGCGGTGTTTGAATAGGTGCATTGAAAAGCGAAAGAATAATTTCGAGACATCAGCTTACTTAACAGTTTAAACCGCCGGCAGTCACTTGATTGTTACACACTTGCAATGGACGAATGTAACATCTGGGACAGCTGACATTTATTTGTGGTCCTGATAGTGCCTTTGACGTTCGTAACAGCCTGCTAGTTTATACGGCATGGAAGACACTACAAACGGAGAATATCCGTCACTGAAAGTAATCACATGCTTCTTCGGAACTGGGCTAGGAGAAACCGATGGTGGCAGACTGGCGTAGTAGGGCTTATCTGGAAGGAAGTTTCTGTCAATGAGCTGTGACAGACCGATAGTGTTACACAGCATTATTCATCAAAAGACACTCTAGAGGAATTGTTTGTGGAGAGGAAACAAGCTATGGACAGTACAGTTTTAGCAAGTAACTCATTCGACACAACGGTTTGAACCACAAATCAGTTCAGACATTTCCTGCCAGCACAGCGTTCAGATTATATCAACATTTTCACTGCGGGACTGAGATGGCTGCCTAAAGGTTGAGTGTGAAGTTATTTTCTACTTTGTGAACTGAGACTATCTGCGTGATGGGAAATGTCGAAGTGTATCAGTTATATGTTGAGAAACGGGTCATGGCTCTCTCATTTGTGGACAAAACAACTTACTACAGTCAACAAGAAAATTCAAGGAAAACGTAAATTACTATGTGACACATTTCCTGATATCAAGGCCCTCTGAAGCGAAACTAAGCCTGCTGCACAAACACATAAGCGAACAAACTCTTAGCCAATTCCCATTTTACAAAACCGCTTTCGCATCTTCCACCTCACCAGGAAATTGGCAGACACTGAAGAACAAATTCGTTGGCATCAAGCAGCACCAACAAAATTAATGTTCCTCAATGCATCACATAAAGGCAATTGACGTCCGAATGTTCCAAAATATCCTTCTTCCATTGGTAATGATCAGGTTCCAGTGTAGATGCAAATGCAGATATATACTTACTTACTCCATGGTACAGAGTCCTTGAGAAGCTAACTTAACTGGCTTGCATCTAGTCAAGAAATTCCCCGCATTTTATGGAACCCGAAGGTTCATTACCGCACTCACAAGCCTCCGCCACCCGTCCCTATCCTGGGCCAGCCCAATCCAGTCCATATACCAACATTCCACCTCCTGGAGATCCATCCTAATATTATCCACCCAGCTACGCCTAGGTCTCCCAAGTGGTCTCTTTCCATCCGGTTTCCCCACCAAAACCCTATACGCCCCCCTCTCCTCACCCATACGCGCCACATGCCCAGCCCATCTCATTCTTCTAAATTACAAAATAATGACACACTGAGAGATGCTTTCACCGAGAGAAATATAAGTTCTAGCAGTCTTATAGTAGCCTACTTAAAAATTTACGTATCATCAAAACAATGAAGAAGGTAATGCTAATCGCATTCCGGCAGCACCTACAGCAGCGAACAAGGGCTTTCGGCCAAAAACTTTCGAAAAAGTAAATTTTGTTCCAAGTTGAAGATACCAGACAGCCTGAAAAACACAAAGCTCAGCCACCAATGCCTGAGCCCAGTACCGTTGACTTCGAGACGGCTACTGAAATGCTGACAAGATCACCACCAAACATGGACCAAATTCCTGCAAAACTGAGTGATGCAGAAAGTGATGCATACTTATTAATTCTGTTGAGAATTAAAGAATACATACCTGAACAGTGGTAGGAGTCAATCACGGTACCCGTTTATAAGAAAGGTTACAAAACAGGCTGAGGTGACTATAAAGGAATTTCACTGTTGTCTGCTATATACAAAACTTTATCCAGCAGTCTTCTGTTAATTATTAACTCTACATGTACACGAAATTACTGAGGATCATCAGTGCGGATTTCAACGCGGCAGATCAACTACTGATTATGTGCACTGAATTGTGACACGCCATCTTCTGACCTACGCTGGTGATATTTACTGGGTGAAAACAACAAATAAAATACTGTGCTTATGAAGAAATTAAGAGCGGACTGACTCCCGCGAAAGCACAATACCATTAGGTCCAGGCTCTTCTACGATCCCGTCGCCTATCCAAAAATATACAGACTGAAATACACAGAACTATAATCTTGCCTATTGTTTTATATGGGTGGGAAACCTAGTCTTTCACAATGAAGAAGAACGTAAGCCGAGGGTGTTCGAAAAAGGCTGCTGAGGAAAGTATTTTGGGCGAAGGAGGGACGAAGTAACAGGGTACTGAAGGAAATTGCACAATGAGGAGCTTCATGCTGTCAAACCCTCAGCAAGTATTATCCTGGTAATCAAATCAAGAAGAACGACATGTGCGGGGCAAGTGACACGTATGAGGAAGAGGAAAGGTGCACACAAGGTTTAGGTTAGGAAACTTGTGGGAAAGAGACCACTTGTAAGACTCAGACGTAGATAGTATATTAAAATAGGTCTTATATAAATCTGTTGGATTGGACTCACCTGACTCACGATGGGAACACGTGGTGGGCACTCGTGAACGCGGTAAATAACGTTCGGCTTCCATACACTCCTGGAAATTTCTTGACTAGCTGAGAAACCGCTAGCTTTAAGAGACGGCCTCTGCTCCAGGCAGTTATTAAAACTAACCCACCTATCACCACAACTTGAGAAAGTGAAGTGAAATTACATTGACTTCTACAGAGTTTTCAATGACTGCACACACAAATAGGTCATGTAACAGTAATTCCGTGTTATGGTTCAACCACAAACAAAAGAAATGCTTCTTCAGAAAGCATGCTAACTAAATTCTAGAATTACAAACCCAAGTGCCAACGACATATATCAGCTGCAATTTGTAATTCTAGATGGATCTACACCGTTGTTCCATGTCTGCAACACAACGCCGCAAGCCTCCACCTATCATTTTTATTTCAGAGAAAATGTGTATTTACAGCCATGAAACACTACTAGCCTACTGTAAATGCTTCGTCCTACAAACACTTCTGAATGCCATTAACTACAGCAACTGATGACAAAAATCTTTACCATGGAGACAATGGGGGCAATGTAATTCGTGTGCTGTGACTGGCAGTGCTGCTTCGAAGTATGGCCTGGAGGCCAGCTGTCCTCTTTTTCGTGGTCTTCCTCAGCCCGTCGTCAACAGAAATGCTGTTCTAGTACGATAAACTCGCTTCCTTCCTCATATTTCCCAGTGTATTATTCACAAACATCCTGCTATTCAAGGCTATATGAAAAGTAAGTTGTGGCGCAGAAGTGCCGTTAACACCGGCCATTTATCCACTTAGTCCGCAGTTCCTACGTTCTTCGTCTGTGTATAAACACCGAGCTCTTCGAAACTTCGAAGGTAAATCTTATTTTCAACATTACACTTTATCACGCTGCACGTATTTCACTTACCATATAACACAAAGCCGATGTAATTTCAAAGTTAAAAATTTTATATTTCGAACTAAGATTTTCGCAGATACCCCTCCCACTTATCCAGTTTAGTCCATTATAGCCAACGAAATCACACTTTATTAAATATTCACGTCATGAAGTACAAAAGTTTTTGAAACGCGGATTTACAGAACACGCTGTAATACTACCCACAGGTAATTTATATCGACAAAGGTCAAGGGTGCAATACAGACCGCAGCATAGGTATCTTCGACTATTCCATAACTATAAGGATTCCGGTAATCACTGCCGTCTGGCATACAAATCCGTAACTGAAAGAATGACTTGTTACACGACGACAGAATAACGACAGAATTTCAACGCTTATGTTTTTATATACTTACCAGTGTGTTTACCCCTGGTCAAAAAGGCGTAAACTGGTTCTGTTTCTTCAAACCGAAAGAAAGGCAACATTACAGACTGAAGTTATGGATGCTTTACGAATAGGACAAGAGAGAAACTGTCAACTCACGTGCTATTTTGATCATTATTTTACTTCGACAGCAAGGGCTGAGCACAACACACGAGCTCAATGTACCTGACAGCAAATGGGAAACCTACTGACAGCAATGAGGGAAGGAGACAAAGAAATATCTCATTCAGCCCTCACAATCAGGCAACAGTTTTCACGAATTCTTCCACAAAATTACACAGAAGAACCAACACTCCCATAACATTCGTCAATAAATGCAAAACACACGGTTGCTGCTGAAATAATGGGAGAGCAACTTTTTTAACGACCAGAACGGCTAACCCTTCGTATATCATAATTAAAATGGTGCCGCTTATCACAACGCTTTTTCAGAAGCAAACACTTTCTGCACTAGGAATTACAGTACAAAAATGTGCTTCAGCTCATGGGTTTTCACCCACAGCAGGTGACAGAAAATGGCAAGTGAATCATAATGTTCGGATTGGAAGAGTTAGCCAACTAAAGCGCTGCTTGATGACCACGTCACATCCCTAAACACACCCAGAATAAAAACGACACGTCGTGGTGAATAAACTATCCGAACAAGCAGTTATGTCCCCTTCTCTTCACCTCACTATGGAACAAACGACCTGTTGCATGCACACACACGTATTTTACGCTTCATGAAACGTGCTTATAACGTTAGACCCACGTGGATCGAAACATTTTCCAACAAAACTTCTTAAATTAACTATGTCACTGATGTTATCATCAACATTTATTGGGTACAAAACTTCCCAATTCATGAGGCTGTAAACCACAGCGTACTTCCCAGAAACCACACGCAAAAAAACTGTCGAATAATAAGTAATAAATAAAGCTATTACAACGGCTGACTTATCTCCCTTTCTTGCCAGGGGAGGCAGCGGGGCGGGTACAGAATCTTTCCAGTCCTATTCGTTAAATATATGCCACACGAAGGATATTTCCAATAGGCCTACATGTTAAAAGGACCTATATTTTGTTATAGGCCTACACAAAGTTTGGTGGAGCCCTTTCTTTAAGAAACTTAAAATTCAGCATCTGAACGTTGTGCGACCACAATGAAATTCATTTAGTTGTTTCGCAGATGAAATATTCAGCCGATCGGAATGAGAGAACGTTTTCCATTATGCACAAATTTAATGCACGTTCAGCACAGCGCATAATGAAACAAATATCACGTAATGTTGTCATTAAGACACAGATATCACTTCTGAAATAAGTAGCAAGGAGGTCCCCAGTACTGTCGGCAATCTAGTCCAACTCCCGACTTATCTCCTATTCTTATTTAGTTGACCACCCATCCCCATCTACTGCCAAGCTTAAAGAAAGAGTACAGCTATACCTCTAATGCCCGTCTGGGCATGTTCTAGGGTGAACTCTACCTTTATCACCGCTTCTTTTGAATATTTCCGCGCGCGGACTGAATCAAATGCTCTAATCAAAATGTGATCTAGATTAATTATTTGCTATAAATATAACACCCCATCGTACACAAATCTTAAAAACAGATTAACAGATTCTCCAAATACAGAATTTACAACGCAAACAGACAGCACTTACAGCGTCGTCACTAGCAAAAATACAAGTTGTGCCATTTCCCAGTGATGACGCCGTGTTACGAATGTAGCGTTGTATCATTCAATATAACATTCGTAACAAACAAGTGGAAACGTGCGAGGGACGATAATCCCTCTTAAATCGCCACTCCCATCTCCGAAGGACACATCGACACTTTACAAACGTGTAAAATGAGAGATCCTGACTGAACTTCGCAGTCGAGTGCGTAGCGCTCCTACTTCGTATTCAGCAGGTACCAGAGGCAAACCAGATCAGAGACCAGCTATCATGCCTGAAGTGTTCGTGGTTTAACCCAGCCCCTCCCGATCAAAGTCGAGTTTAGTATATCTAATTAGACCAGGATGTTGCCTTTTTTATCCTTCCAAATTCATTAATTACTAATTATCCAACCAACAGATATATATACTTGTATACATATACTTGTGTGTGTGTGTGTGTGTGTGTATATATATATATACACACACATATATATATACTTATATATAAGTATATATACCGAATGTGGGCCGGGTAGCTCAGTCGGTTTAGCGACTACCTACGGGCTGGACGGTCCGGGATCGAATCCCGGTGGGGATGAGATTTTCCGCCCGTCCAGACAGGCTCTGGGGCCCATCCAGCCTCCTGTAAAATGGGTACCGGGTCTTTCCCGGGGGTAAAGTGCGGCCGACGCGTGCTGCTAACCACTCATCCCCTTCTAGTGCTGCGGTCATGGAAGAGTAGATATATACCTCTACCCACCCTCTGGGCCACACCGGGCCTGTAACGGGACCACTTTACCTTATATATATATCGAATAGTGGGATGTGTATACCCATATAGTCTGAGTATTATCGTTACGTCATCCATAAATAAATATTAATGATCTGCATGGTTGGACAATAAATCCCGCCAGCTCAGTCAACACACCCACAAGAAAAGAAAGAAAATACAACCATGATTGGAGTTTGTACAAGTAAACCAATAACGCAAGGTCAACAAGAGAAAATGTTAACGACTTCCCCATCCTTCTGCCAATGCCCTAAAAATTAATATTCGGCATGTTTAAATTCTATACTTCTCATGTGCCTTCAGCATCGTCACCATTAACGTCACAACTCGAACCAAAAAGGCTATGTAAATACCTGTAGCTGCCCATCATATCACTTTCCGAGACTGAGATGTGCACTTGCGCATATCAGAACACAGAAAACCCACAAACACATTTCTATGACCGCCATTAATTTCAGTATACTTAATTCTTACATTTGTCATAAAATGATGTGTTCCTGTCACTACATGCAGCGTCATCATGTTGCGGGGGGAGAGCGGCGTCGTGATACGGACAGTAGATGGGAATACACTGAATAAGCAGCTGCGGACAGCGACAAGGGGAGGTCTTCCGGCTTTGGTGTTGGGCTACGTGCTAACAACTCCTCACCAAAACGTCATGTGTTACAAAATGTTACAGAGGCTTCGGGCTTTAACAGGTCATTTGGGATGGCCTAAGCCAGGGCTGGGCAACTTCAACCCACAGTAGGGCCACATAATTCGTTAAGGACTCACCCTGAGGGCCGCATTTGTGTTATATATCGCAAAGGGGACGGAGGCACTGAATTAACTATATAGCCGTCATTTGCAATCAACTACGCCAAAAGTACGGATGAATCACAAGGTAGTAGGCCTAATCAAATTGGGCAAAACACCGAAGAAATGTTGGTTTACTGTGTGGTGTCTTAAAAAGCGATAAATTGCAGCATGCAAACATTTTCTCTGCCAATAAAGCTGCCATATTATTTTCTATATACTCACTATATTATGTTATTAAATTGTCCTGCTGAATATTCACGTGACCCGATGGCCGCAAATAACTCGAGAGCCGCATGCTGGCCAGCCCTGGCCTAAGCAATGCCAAATGGACATAAGATCTGAACATGGAATGTTAAGAGCCTCTATATGTCACGTTCACCGAACATAATTAGCGAATTACAGGAGGTCAAATAGGACACAGACGGTACTGAACCAGCATAGAATTGCACACTTTCTCATGTGGAAAATGGAATGAAAATCATCAATTACGGACGGGATCTTTTGTATGTAACAGAACTGCATCAGCGGTTAAATGAGTGGAGTTTGTTGGGAACAGGATACTCTATACAGTGGTAAGAAGAGGCTTGTGTCACACTTTTCTGAAAGAGCATGTCCTTAACTGGAAGAAAGAAATGTTGACTCGAAGATTATTTTCTAAGGAATTAGGGCAGGTATTCGCTCGGCTCTCTAACTACCACATGAAAATCATGTTACGAGAGTTCAATCCAAAATTATGGATAAATATTTTCAAAGTGACAACTGGGAATCTGTGTATACTTGAAAGTAGTAAAGACAATGGCGTTTACAAGTAGTAAACTTCGCCCCATCGAAAATTCTGTCAACAGAGAACTGTTCCCACAGCGGAACATTCGTAAATACACCTGGACCTGGGAAGACACAGTCACAAGCTACAGAAATTTAATGTAGAATTCCGAAATACTCTGTGATAAAAGACGTTTAAAATTATAAAACACGCGTTAAGATACTTGTAGAATATTCGAAAAAGCGCGAGATCCATGTTGAGCTCGCGGTTTAGTGGCAATTACTAATGGCTTACTAATAAAGTGAAACTGGAGACATAAGGAAAATAAGCCATCAACAATGTTACACACGTGTATGGTTTATTCTTTGAATATACATTACAAACATGGTGTCAGTGGGAACAGTCAACGTTATGTGCAAAATTACGTAGCGTAATAAAATCAAGAATGATGAGTGGGGGGTAATGGGAAACCTACCGGGAGGGGGGGGGGGGCAAATGTAGAGAGGGCTTTGGTGAACCTCTTGCAAGGTGGGGTGACAGGTGGGTGGATATTGGACTGGATCTTACAAAAATATGACGAGGTGGCACGGACTGGGTTTTTAAATGGAAAAACGTTAGGGTCTTGTGAACAACGTAATGAACCAACAGGGTGCACAAAATGCTGAAAATTTCGTGACTAGGTGACGAACTACTGGATTTTCAAAAATATTATGCTCCATGGAGCTAGAAAATTAAGTAAAGCAAATATGTGGGAGTACCATTACATATGTCCAGAAATAATTACCATGTAATTATGAATTTGTAATATGTTGAAGCCGTCCTACTTCAATGGAAGCAAGAGATGATAAGCAGTAATGATTTAGTCATTCTAGTAAGTGTCTGTACAATTTACCGAGTCTATTTTCTGCAACACCCGATACTGACACTGACCCCACTACTGAGAAAAAAATGCCTGAAACTGTATACAATCACAGCCTAAGTTGAGAGATATGTGGTTCTCACAGTGGTGTTGCTGAGGTTTCAGGTCTTCTGGATGTGAAGCTGTGTCGTTGGTTAAGTAGATGCCGACGACAAATCGTCACATCCCAAAAGTCCTTATTCCCAGCGGCATAAGTTAATAATTTGTAAGCCTTCGGAAGGACCTAGCTGGCTTATGTGTACCGCTACAAAGCACAGCAGGATCGACGGGATTAGCAATAGAACACACACACACACACACGCAGTGCAAAGCACAATATTTGTGTAACACAGTTTTTGAAACAGAAAGCTCAGGTTATGACCTCATGTACACTGCAACAACAGCATCTGTTGCTTGTTTTGTTCATCGTTCGCCCGCACTCCAGAAGCCTCCAACAACCGGTTTTCAGACGCATACACCTCTCATAAATCCCCTGCTTCTTGATGATGCACGCTTATCAGGAGCCATCAGCAAGTTTCCTTTCTGGTTTTCAACCGATGCTTTCTCACACCTGACTTCTCAATGTCTATGTCTTTTTCTGCCGTCTGGCCGATGCTTTTTGCCCTGTGCGTGGAGTACACCATGAACTCGATATGGAATCTGTTCTAGCACCCGTACAAACTACTGTCTTGAATCCAGAAACATTTTTCACAACAACAAGGCAATTTAGACACAGGAATTAGCTGACACGTTACACACATCGTAACAGAGTTAACGGCAAACCAATGTATGTGGACTTGTATTGCAATACAACTTCCTGAATTATATGCGTCACAACAGCTTATTCTTTTTTGCGAAGCGGTCGTCGCCGCCGGCCGACGAAGGAGCACCACTCGGTCTTCGTGTAAGTAAAGGTAGGAGTCCACAAATTTCCAATGTATGCTGGAGCTACCCACAACTCTAAGAACCGGAAGGGCGACAGAAGTTCCATACTAAGGACCCACGGGTGAGGAGTGACCTGTAAACCTGTTTGCTACCTGGCGAATTCTGCGCAATACGTTCGAAATGATCACATATTAGTAGTACTGCAATAGTTATGTGAAATATATTAAAACAAACCATACAAAATTTCGTCGCCCGGGCAACAACGCAGCCAAGATCTGCAAGCCATATATGAATGCAAATATGGCGCATTCAAACACGAACCTTTTAATGTGTTCGATGTCCTACGGATGTCCGTAACTTCGTGGTCAGCTCTGCTGGACCGTGAGTCACAAATATTCAATAATGTAGATCTTAGAGTAATTTCACCTATCTCTTTCTACACACATTTTACTTCGGATCCCCCCCCCCCCCCCCCAAAAAAAAAAAACACAAACCACCCCACCCCCCCACATAAAAAAAATTTTTTTTACAAAAAAAAGAAAAAAAAAACACACAAAAAAATAAAAAAACAAAATTTTTGTTTTTTTTTTTGTGGGC
>Ga0123355_10021254_pt1 | contig 10385 bp, 4 predicted proteins | sample TergutEmb28metaG_3_FD_89872 | JGI IMG/M metagenome (GOLD analysis project Ga0123355, IMG submission 89872) | Embiratermes neotenicus P1 segment gut microbial communities from Petit-Saut dam, French Guiana - Emb289 P1 | ecosystem: Host-associated > Arthropoda: Insects > Digestive system > Gut ... | reverse complement strand
AAGATTTTAAGTTGCTGTTCCTGTAGCAATCTGACATGGTTTCTTGAGAATGAAATATCGTTGGTGAAATATCTTACATTTCCATCATTCTTGAACCGTAAGAACTGAACTAATTATTTATTCCATTCAATGTCACTTTGTGTCTCGTAACATAACATGATGCATACTGCTGTACCACACATCGCTATAAATTACTTGAAAATATTTTGTTAGAAATATCTTGGTTTTTAAGTTATTCGTTAAGAAGTTGATACCTACACTGAGTTATATTGTTACATAAGTTACAGTTCGTCTCGAAATTTACGTTTACTTTACATGATCACTCCAAATTAATATGATAAGATTTCTTTAAACAAATGTTCACAAATCTCTCTCTGTGTTCAAACATGTAGAATATATTAGATAATTTAAAATATTTTGAGTTGTATTACAGTGCATACGATCCTAGTAATTCGCTGCGTTGTTTTCACTTACGGTCTTTCAAATGCTTAAGATTGAGAAACTACAACTGTACTAGCACTTGACTGCAATAAAACAGTTCTTTTTGCACACTTATTAATAGTCCGTAACTCAGAGACTTAATTTTTGTAATCAGCGGACGAAAAGTACGAAACGAAACGGAGAGAGGACGTTGAGAACTATGGCGAAGCATCTCGCTGGAGTGTTGATGGTGAAGTGAGAAGCAAACAGGTGGTCGGCTGCGTCGTCGATTGATAGTGCGTACGAACGGGGTGGGGCCTGAGCGTCCAATCTGAACACGCTTCACAAGTCTATCTGAGAGCTCACTACTGACGTAGGAAAAGTCTTGTCACCAACGCGTTTCGAGCTCCGTTGATCTGAATAAAACCTGTAGTGAAGTATGGGAACATGCACGACATTTCGGAGGGTGGCTCAGTCTACGTTTTCAGATAATGCTTCTCGTGATATGGAGTAGCTTTATTGAAGGGACTCGGTGTATGAACAAACCTTTTCCGTTTACAGAATAAGTTAGGACCAAGCTGCAAAACCGGTAAAGTGTCCGATATGTTGTAATTTGGGGCTACACAAAGAACGTTGTCTGTGAAGTACCACACCAGGAAACGATGAGCTTTTGTCAAAACCGTAAGGAAGTATTAAATGGAGTCTCTTTTTTAGTGTTCATAATATTTGGGTCCCTTTCACATTTTTGGTTTTAAGAGGATGATGGAATATTGTTAACATTATAAAGCCCAGTGGCAAATATATATATAACGCAAGCTTCAGCAGCACAGAATTCAGCATCTTGTCAAAACAGTATTTATTGTTTTACACTATTATGAAAAAAACAAGATTAATTTCCGTAAGAGAATTAATACATTCTTCATCTTTATTTTCCCTAACAGAATTAATAGATTCTTCTTTAATTGAAAAATTAAATTTTGGGCATGAAATAGAATACTGAAAGAGAGCTAAATTTATTTGTTCTCTATGTGCAAGCAGCATTAAAATATTTTCAAATGGCCTTAATTATTAAATTACTGAAAACCTTGCTGTAAAATTTTTCCAATTTGAAAAAAATCTTACTTATTAGGGCTACAACATCTTATGTGAATAACACTCACATATGTATATATAAAACCTCTTATTTGCAAGTTACCGTCTGATATCAACAGTTGAGCCTAGTAACAAGGCACGTTTCTTTATTTGTTTATGGCAATAGTATACAAGGTTAACAAGTACATGGCACCATTGGAAACTGGTTAAGAGAATGACTTCTATCGGTTTATTTAGATGTCTCTTAGTTCTTCAAAGTGTGAAGCTGTAAAACCCGACCGAAATAATAGCATTATTGAAATAAAAATTTTCAAAAAAATCACAATTGGCACAATATATTTTATTTTCCACTCTTAAATATTTGAAATATATTCATCATAAAAGAGAATACTAATTAAATAATTGCTTCACTGGTTAGACAACGCTTTCTGTAAAAGCAGAAGGAAGTATTTTATCAAATCTAAATAAACAAAACCACTACGTTGAATGTGTCTTTCCGCTCTTGGCGTACAAGTAATCTGATTCACCATCATTGCATTTTCATTATTGTAATTGGTTTGTCTCTAAAATGCCGTTTAGAATCAATTTTTGTTGGCTTGGAGAGAATAACGCATATTTTGGACGCATTTTATATTTTGAAAATTGAAATAACAGAGAGGAAATAAATTGTATTTAGTCTTTTAAAACCAAATTTTTTTTAATACTGGACAATATATTTCACCATTATTAAAATAAGTTCATATATTTAATGCGCCAAAGAATTTACAGCAGTGAAATATGCAGAAATAATTAGATGTATTCGGCAAATTGTAGCCATTTACTTTACCATCTAAGCAGCATTGTGAGACGGCGTCGCTACAGCAGAAATTTCACGCGTTCTTTAATTTCACAAATTAACGTTTGTGACTGAATTTCATTGTTTGGGAAACCTCATTCGTTGCTGTCAGTCAGACGCTAGTAGAAATATATTCTGCTGAAAAGGTGTAACTTCCAAAATAACCACCAGCAAGTATGCGAACATTAGATGGTTTCAGATACACGTTTCTTCGAATTTCAAGAAAATTTTGAGAGAGAATTCTAAGGTTTAAATGTCACCGGAAAGTATTAGGAGAGTTTTCTATTCTTTATTCTTCGAATCTTCCTCTTCTGCTTTTCATCCCAGTTTCGTTTCTTTACGTGCTTCCATTTTTCCTGCGCTATTTCTTTTCTTTCTTTTTCTTTCATTCTCCCATTTCTTTAGTTTTAATTTCTTCCATTTCTTCTACCCTGGTTGTTTTATTTCTTTTTACAGTCTCTCCATTCTCCTTACTTCCATTCTTGTTGGATTTCTTTCTGTCTTTCTTTTATATTTCATTCCTCTTAATTCTTCCTTTTTGTCTCTCTCTCGTTCGGACTTTACTAAGCAGAGCATAATTAATCACTGACCTGGCAATCGCCTTACAGAAGTAAGAAATATGCGATCGTTGTGTCTGTCTGATTATCTCCATTCACGATCTACGTAAGGACTTGAAAGGAATCCACTAATGTAGTTGCGGATCTGCACTTTTTGTTTCCTTTCGTATCACTACAACACAACCACAACATTGAAAATATTATTATAAACGGAACTGAATGTCAAGACAGATAATAGGCTCATATTTCTTAACCTCGAGAGTGTTCGACATTTTGATGCCTAAATATAAACAACGAATTTGATGACCCAATAATACTGTAATTCAAGAAGTACACTGCTGTTTTTAACACTGGATAACCAATATATTAATTATCATTTATCGTTCTTTGTATTGTAAATTTATTGTTTTTTAATGTAAATTTTAACTTAATCTATACATTCACATGCATAACATCGTAAGGGCTAATTTATTGTTGTGAGTTTTAACGTATTTGGTTGTGAGTTCCCTTAAGGATGACGACCAACGAAACATGTAGGAACTAAGCAAGGTTATATATGTATTAGTAAAACACTTGCTTTTTTTTGTATTTATAGACTTTAATAATGACTCAAGGTATCTGCGATGTGATGCAGTGTGGACCGGTGAATGTTTAGTGATGTGTCAGAGCAGCGTGTTGCTTTCTTCTTCATGGCTTGGGTAGTAAAATAGACTATTCAAACGGTGAAGACAGAGGCAAAAGCTCCTCAAAGAAAGTCGGTTTCTACTTAGCAAGCTATAAAATTCTCTTGATGAGCACCTGTAAATTAAGTTCAATCCTCCAAATAAAATCGTTTTCTAACTGTGGTGATAGCATCCCACTAACATTTGTTTATCTGCAGTATTGAACATGAAGGTCAATGTATAAATACCGCTTAGAGCAATCGCAAATAACCTGTTAAAACACAATGGGAAGGAAAAACAGCCTAAAGAATTTTGGCAGGCGAAGTGTTTCGAAGTATACATTGCAGGTGGCTGGTAAAGCCAGTACATAAACGTTATGAACTTGAGAGACAAAATCGCCTAAATAACATTAGGACGGATGGGTCAAGAACTAGATATTATGGGTATTTAGATGGAGTATTCAGAAAGTTCATTATTCCTATCTTGTTATTTGGGCACTAATTTACATCGCTCATAATTTTACTAAGTAATTAATTTTTTATTAAAAAAGTTCCCAACTAACTATTTGTATTTATAGTTTATCAGGTTGCTTTACCCATGTTTTATTTTCTGCTGGTGCCTTGTATTTAATTGTAAACCGTTTACTCAATTTTACGAATCCAATTCAAGCATACATCAGTGTGGGCGTAGATTGCTTCTACTGTATTTACCACTTCGGGTTTAATGAAATTAACCCCTACCCTTTTAGACTGTTAAAGGAGAATAAAGTTAGCCCTTAAAAATAAGATGTCCTTCCAACATTACATGAAAAAACTCCGCTCTCTCCCATTAGGGGCCTACATTCCATTTGTACTGTAACGGTGGATAAAGCAACTGGAACAGCATACAAATCAGTGTGCTATTGAATTGACTAATGCAGAATACAGCGGCATCACTGCTCTTCTCAGAATTTACCCACCCGCCCGCAGCCCGCCCCTCATTCTGCCTACCCACTCACGTTTCATTCACTGGCCCAGGGCAACAATCCGTAGGCTGCGTGGCCTCATAACTGCAGACAGCAGCTTGTAAATTCCCATCACGGAGTTTAGGATGTCCAATATACGGGGCGCAGCACGTATGGAGGAGGTGATGTGACGGTGATATCAGAAGGATTAACAGTCGTATCTCGAAGTTCTTACGGTATCACTATACTTGTGTTAAAATGGACTAGAATATTTTTTAAACAGAATGAAATAGATTTTAAATTAAATTTTCTCAGAAATTACTCTATGGCGCCAGCAACTATATCCAGGATCGATGAATGAGAAAATGCGGGTAATTTTACTTTTCATACTTCAAATATTGCTATTTTGGAATCTTCCTTAGCACTTGTCGGATTGTACGGTATTCAGCAGTATGGTGAAATGTGTTTTTAGTGATGTTATATTTTTCGGAATGTATTTACCGGTAGAAACAAAGTAGCTGTTGAGGTTAAATTCGAGTTCCTGGATTAAAAATGTAGTTCTGTAACTTACCTACTACGTTGATAATATCTTTTACACAGTCTGCTTGCTACAAGCAACCCATCCTCCACAAACAGTATGTTTGATCCACTTTGGAGATGTTAAAGTGAACTTATATTGGAGTATGTGAAGATAATTTGTGCTAGGATGAATCTAATCGGTAATGGAATATTGTGAAGTACGTAGAGTGTTCTTATGTACGGCCGCTGTAACTTACTGAATCAGAACTCTAATATAATTTTCTTCGTTTGCAGTTCTGGTACGCACACCAAGTATGTGAACGTTGTTTGACAGTTATAAATCAGTATCATATACGGAAATTTCACTGTAAAGCTGTCAGTGTCTGTTCTGCTCCTGTGTTACATTCAATAGTTTTCGTGAAATAAAACTTTTGTTAAAATATTGCAATATTTGTAGCAGACAAGTGTATTAAAATATGCAAAATTATTTTATTAATTTGATACTGTCTACTGCCTGATAGAATTCAGTGATGCTGAACATAACCCGGACGAAATTCTACACATGAAATTAGAGGGAAATATGCTATCTACAATAATTTAAATTTCTTCAATTACGAATAGGTACTTGCGTGATTTCAGGCTTCCGCTGAGGTGTAACTGAGATCTTTGATTTTCTGGGATCTTACGTGGCGTAATTTGGCAGTTAATACCGAAGTTTCAGGATAGCATATCGGTCCCATCTTCCAAGGGTCTCCTTGGAATGCTTGACCCTTGAAGATGGGACCGGTAGGTTTTTCCGAAAACTCCCATTCCCACTTTCTGAAGATCATTCTTAATATTATCCTTCCATCTACGCCAGGATCTTCCTAAAATCAACTGAATTATATAAATAAAACTCGGGGGACTTTATAAGGCGCGTTGCCATAATTGGGATAGCGACTTTTAGATTCATTATGTCTGTCTGTTCGTCTTTCCGCGTGGAACATGTCGCATTTCACAGGACGAATTTTAAAGGAATTTGACTGAATATTTTTCGAGAAATCCGTCTAGAAAATTCAAGTTTCATTAAATCTGACAAGAATAACAGATACTTTACGTGTAGACTAATTTTTTATTTCCCACATTTAGACACACCCACTATTTGGGAAGAATTTTAACACATTAAAATTCTATTCCGGAAGAAATTAAGAGCAGATTGAGGTTAGGAAATGCTATCATTCGGTGCAGAATCTTTTGTCTTCTAGGTTGCTATCCAAAAATTTAAAAATTAAGATATACAGAAATATAATTTTTCCGGTTGTTTTGTACGGGTGCGAAGCTTGGTTGCTGATATTGAGGGAGAAAAGGAAGCTGATGGTGTTTGAGAATATGGTTTCGAGGAGAATATTTGGACCTAGGATGGACGAGGTAACGGGGGAATGGAGGAGATTGCATAATGATGAGCTAAATGATCTGTACTCCTCACCCAATATTGTGCGTGTGATAAAATCGAGAACAATGAGATGAGCTGGTCATGTGGCGCGTATGGGTTAGTAGAGGGGTGTGTGTAGGATCTTGGTGGGGAAACCGGAGGGAAAGACACCACTGGGGAGACCTAGGCGTGGGTGGGTGAATAATATTAGGATGGGTCTCCAGGAGGTGGGATGTGGTTATATGGACTGGTTTGGGCTGGCCCAGGATAGAGACAAGTGGCGGACGCTTGGACTGCGGTAATGAACCTTCGGGCTCCATAAAATGCGGGTAATTTCTTGACTAGCTGCAAACCAGTTAGCTTCTCAATAAGAAGTACGCACCGTGGAGTAAGTAAGTAAGTAAGACACACCCACGGCTAGGACTCATCGGAAAGAGTCATCAGCTCGTCGCAGAAGAGCCGAATTCACATGATATGTTCGTGTAATTGGAAATGTCTACCTTCAGTGCATGAACTCTCTGTGCTCCCTCTCGTTAATTGCTCTGCAGTATGGTAGTAATGATGCAGATATGTTGACTATGGTAGTATGAATGACGCTGGTCACAAATTGTTGTTATTCCCAGTGCTGTTTAGTCATTTCAGCGACAGCGGTGCCTCGACTAAAGCAGATGTTCATTTCAAAGTGTTACATATGAAATTTGTGGAAAAGCTGTGGGACCGGCTATTCTAGGATTTACAAAGCAGATTCTTGGAATATATAGGTTTTTTCTACCTGAGAGATAAGCGCCGAACCGACGCTCCTGTGGGTTTTTATTAGACTGTCTAAAGTTTATTATTGCTGCTATCGATTCTCTAGCTCCCGTCGTTGACTGTTAAACCTCACGGACACGCGGCGTAAGACACAAAGTTGGCGGAGCGTCGGACGAAGAGTTGGGTTGCCGATTATCGGTCAAGCATTAAACAAAATACCATATACAAAATCGCACTAACAGTTGTCATTAACATTTGCTTTGATAAGATATGGTTGCGTTAAATTTTGCTGAAACGGCAGGTCAATGTATTTGCAGATCTTAGATTAACATTCTTTTTGGCTTGTAACTTCACTTTACAACTTTTGACATGAATATAAGGTTCAAAATGTTCCCGCAACTTGCTGGTATAATTTACAAGAATTAGTTGGTATAATATACGGGAATTGCTACTTTGAATAAAGAAATGTTCATTAATATTCGTTGCCGTGTTAGGGGTGCGGTGAGATGGCAACACCCAGGATAATTTAAACCAGCCTTTAGTTGTTCCTTCACTACAATGCTCCAGGTCACCGGTCAGTTTTAGTCAAGGATTTATTAGCAACGAACGATGTGACAACACTGGAGCATCCCCAGCACTCTCGTGATTGGCTTCAGCTGATTTGTACCTGTTCCCTCGACTGGAATTAGCATTGAACGGAATTAATCCGATTCGATAAACCCCACCCTTATCCATTAAGAATTTTCGACTACCGTATGAGTGCGTCAGAGAATACAATGTACATAGGGTGATGGTGTACAACAAACAAACAAACAAACAAACAAACAAATAAACACAAAGTTAGAAGGAAGAATTTGGCGTCTTAATAAAATAGAACGAAAGACAAGAAAAGAATTTAAAATGTTATTGTAGATCATCGAAAATTGAGGATTGGAAACAGGCCTGAGTTTTGAGTAATTAGTAGTGATAGGTCTACTAGCAATAAAGGTGTTATTCGGTAAAACTTTAGTATCGCTACGGTTTTCGTTATATTGAAAAGGAGAAAATTCAAAGAAGAAACAACATAAATACATTTCTGTTTTACATTTCGTAAATCATTGTGGAGTATTTATCATCTGAATGACGTCAAAAACACATAGCAACATTTATTTCCGCATAATTAATTATGTAGACCGTCTTGCTGTAGTTAAAATTGTTGACCATTTTTGAGTGGGTTATTAAACCCCAACTGATATGAGAAGTTTTAATTTCTGCAGAAAATGCAGTTTAACTCCTAGTATCCACATATCATGCAGTGGCATGTGAAAATGTTGTGGCTGCTTACGTAAGAATAACTTAGTTTTGGCTTCCGAATTTAGGGGTGTAATTTGCACAAATATCTCCTTCTGACTTCAAAGATTCAGAAATAAGGATCAGAAAATCGCAGTAAATTGTCATGCGCTAGTAAACATGGTAATGTAATTTGAATCGTATTAAACGAGCGAAATTTATTGACAAGCTGAGGGCATTTTAGGGTCTGACGTAGGAGTTTGTTCTACGAAGTTATATAGTCAGATATTTCTCAGATTTACCAGGTCAGTGCTGGAATTATATTATCATGCATTCCTACCAAATATATAATTTAATGATCATATTCCATATCATGAAACCTAGTAAAATTTTGAACCTTACAAATAAGGCAGTTTCGTTAAATGGTATAACAATCAGCTGTCATGAACATTTTGTAAACTAAAAAAACTGAAATCTTGTCTTCGAAGATCTATAAGTAGAAAATATATTCCTTTTTACTTAAGCAACATAACCAGTAGGTTAATTATCAGTTTAAAGAAAGAGCAATCAAGTGTCTAAAGGCTGACTAATTACCTAACATTCAGTAATTAAATAACCACTAATTCTATGAAGAAACGACAAACCCATACCAAACAAGCAGGCAAGCAATCAAGCAACCAACCAACCAATGAATCAATGAACAACAAACAAACAAACAAACAAACAAACCAGACATGAAAGCAAGCAAGCAAGCAATCAGACAATCAAACAATTGAAAACCAACAATCCTGTCCCTTCACTGTACATATTACTCGTATTACTGCCGTATTTCCTTCTACGTTTTATGCCCTATATGTCATGGAAGGAATATATGGAAAGAGCAAGAAAGATTTTGCTATACCCTAGAGGTTTTATTGGGGGTGGCGTAACATAGACGTCATTAAGTTCTTGCAGGTTTCCACCCCTGAATACGCAGAGGAAAATTCAATCTCAATTCCAGGAAACCTCCCCAAAGCTCACAGTGTTTTGGTTTGCAATGTCTGTCCGTGCACGACGAGTTCGGTAACAGGAGAAAAGCGTCTTGCGGTCGCTGAATTTAACTTAGCATTTAACGTCATAATTCAGCATTATGGCTGATCTCTGAGTGTCATTTGTGCAGGAAGCAGCAAACAGTGCAGTACAGGCTTCCAAGTTTCAGGGGGCATATTATTCAGCTGACAGTCTTCCGGGTTATAGGAACCTTTGTTGACACCGATGTTTCAGTGGAACAAGCTGCCTCCATCTTCAGGATAACTAGGCTACGTCCAGGTACCCGCTGAGGTGATTAGGGATGGGTAATTGGGTACAGTTTGTGGTCTGTTCAAAAAGTATCGGACTTTAATTTTTCCCGCATAAACAAATCAAGCACGGGAAGTGTCCATCATTGTAGATGTGGGGGGGATATTTATGCGCATGCGTGAATTTTTTCCCGCCTATAGAAAGCGGCAACAACCGGCAGTCGGTCGATGAAGCTTTCCAGAAATGTTTCCAACAAAGGCAGGACCGCTGGAAGAAGTGTGTGCAATACCAAGGAGACTACTCTGAAGGGGATTAGGGTTTCAGACGCCAAAATAAATAATTGTATTTTTGCCGACCAAAGGTCCAATACTTTTTGTGCAGCCCACGTATATAGGTAGGTAGCAAAGCGTATCAGAAAGCCGAACCACGGAAAGGGGACAGCCAGTTGATATTGCACCAGCACAATGTATGTATGAGGCAGACAGGGAGATAAACGAGGAGAAATGTGAATAAATAGTGCGTGACGTTACAGGTGTAAGGCCTGTTACAGCTATCTTACGGAAAGGTGGGGAGCTCACAGTTATCTGAGGAAGATATACTCCGTACACTATGATGAGCAGTTTCTAAGGCATGAGTCTGCGGCCGCTTT
>Ga0123355_10021253_pt1 | contig 10385 bp, 3 predicted proteins | sample TergutEmb28metaG_3_FD_89872 | JGI IMG/M metagenome (GOLD analysis project Ga0123355, IMG submission 89872) | Embiratermes neotenicus P1 segment gut microbial communities from Petit-Saut dam, French Guiana - Emb289 P1 | ecosystem: Host-associated > Arthropoda: Insects > Digestive system > Gut ... | reverse complement strand
TGCCCTCGATACTTACTTACTTACTTCGTGGTGCAGAGTCCTTCTTGACAAGCTAACTGGTTTGCAGCTAGTCAAGAAATTCCCCGCATTTCACGTAACCCGAAGGTTCATTACCGCACTCAAAAGCGTCCGCCAACTCTCTCTATCCTGGACCAGCCCAAACCAGTCCATATATCCACATACCACCTCCTGGAGATCCATACTAATATTATCCACCCATCTATACCTAGGTCTCCCCAGAGATCTCCTTCCCTCCGGTTTCCCCACAAAGACCCTATACACCCCTTTCTCCTCACGCATACGCGCCACATGCACCGCTCCCTGCGATACTGGTATAAAACCCCAAGAAGGACGAAGACCAAATAAATAAATGGAACAGTTTCGTTGCGATTGCAGCTTTGGGTGTAGCAGGTTTGTGTTCGTATTGATTGCAATGGCCGTCTGGAGGGTTAAAGACGCAATCTCTTAAGATGGAAAGTGTTGTTACATTTATACCATTTACAGCCATAATATCAATTACTACTATTAATACTATTATAAGATTGTCGTTTATTTACGCAATGACTCGACAATATGTGGAAGGTTACAAAATCAGCTGCAAAAACCACACAAAACACCAAAATAACAAAACATAAGACAATAATAATAATAATAATAATAATAATAATAATATATGTTAATAGACTTTGCAATCTCAGGAGATAGTAATGTGATTAAAAAAGAAGCCTTGAAAATTCTAAAATATAAAGACCTTACAATAGAAATACAGCGCATGTGGAATGTAAAAACAAAGGTGATACCAGTAATAATAGGGGTGACTGGGACTATTTCAAAGTCACTTAGAAAATACGTGAGCAACATACCAGGAAACCATGAAGTCAAGGAACTCCAGAAAATAGCCATATTGGGCACTGCACCCATACTTCGGAAAGTACTAATGTAAAAGTACAATAGATTCAACACTGAAACTAACGATATAAGCACCATGAATAGTAAAAACAGAATAGCTGCAATACTGTATTCCCTAGGGACACAGTTTGTCTCAGTAATATAAGTATAAATACCCTGCATAAAGGAGACGAAGATGATGATAATGCTAATAATAATAATAATAATAATTTCAGAGGTTTGTTTTTTAAATTTAATTTTTTAGGTAAGGGAAGTGCATCGCGTTATTTTGTCTTCTTCTCTTTCCTCTTTTATGTGTTCTGCTCGTGTATTAAAGATGATTTTATACTTGGTCGTAAGGCTGTCGATTCGCCACCTAAACACTTCGCGGAGTTCATCGTAATTCTTTATCACCGCCATCATAATTGTCTGAATTAATTTCTGCACTTGAAGGTGAAGTTTTTACTGACACACGGGCATAAAAACACATTTTAATTCGCATCACTGTAAGCCGAAGTATACAGAGGTATAAATTTCACCCTGTAACCTGCCGTAAAGGCGCTGGTACCTACAAATCACGCAGCTCCAGAAATTTTACTTTCTACTTTCAGGAGTTTAAACCAAAGAGATCTTCAATTTCTGAAAGTCTTGGATGATTACTTTCATTTCAAATGTATAGATGTCATTAAATTTACCTCCCGTAAATAAGGCTCTAATAGATGAATTTGCTAAAATATGGTAAATGACAAAGGAGGCTAATATTCACAGTTATGAACACTTTAAGATTTTATCTTTGAATAAATTTTTGAAACAGGGGTTTTAGTCTCACACTAGAGCTCAGATTTATAGATGAAAATATGACAAGACAAAGGATGGCACCATGATATCTTGCCTTCTGAAGTACGCTATTATGGGTGCGTTATTACAACCGAGGGTGGAGGAAATGGAGATCGTGGAACCTGTTTTCGCTTAATTTCTCACTTAATAACGTCCAAAATAAAGACGGTTAAAGACGCCCTGAATATTTTAAACTAATTGAAAATAATAGAAATTCAGGAAGGTAACAACAAAGCCATATTAACCAGCGAAGAGATACACAAACCAAGACACTCCCACAAAATTACTACAACAACGACAGGAGATGCAGCTGAAACCATACTGAGCAGGTTTATGTAGAAACGGAACACCGCTACAATACCAACAAACGATATTCGTGTCATAACTACACTGACCCAGACAACCTTAGAGAATTAGACATTGGTACGAGGCAAAGTACAGCACAAGTTGAAACAAGATCGTCGAATTTAAACGCAGAAGCACTGACATGTCGGGAGAAAAATGGTAACGGTCCTCGAGTCGAAACCAATACATTCAGCTCGTAAAACTACCACAGAGCAGCGCAGGAACCTTATACGTTCTACATGCTAAAGCAAAAGGAAGGCCAGACCGATTTGTTACAATTACTGAGAAACACCCAACTACAGGCACTTGAAACGCAGAAATTTAAAGAAACCCAGGTTCAGAAAGAAGCAGAGTTGACAACATTTTTCATAAGTGAAACCAATTTGAGAAACTGTCCACACACACATATATGTTCAAGTCGCGAATAAGACAATAGTTGCGACAGTTGACTCAGGTAGTGAAATTTCCATTGTAAATTAAGAGTTATATTAACATCTCATGTCGCAAGGTTTAGTGGCTATTGAAAGAGGGATAAGTAATACACGGTTGGTAACAGTCGTTGAAGGACGCAGTCGGCTTATCAGGAAAACAAATTTTTTACCGCTTTCCCAGGGAGGAAGAAATATTAGAGGTTTTGTTCTTAGTATCGCAATAAATGTTAACACCGATGCTTAATGGTGTGATATTTTAGAAGAATATGGCGCAGATATTGATTTTCGTCAGCGACGCTTACTTTTCGAAGTAAATAACACAACGAGGAGGTGAAGATTTGTGAACGAAGGCGTAGTTAGTTTGGAGGAAACAGCGAATTGTGTTACAGTTGACAACCAAGCAGATGATGAAAGGGACAGTGATTTGACCATCAGATAGGAGAGGAAAAGTGGCCACTGCCAATTAAAATCGAAGCTGAAGATTAATAAGTGGAAAAGACTAGTGATAGGAAACGCCTCTTTTATAAGTATAAATCATAGATATAATATAACACTTTCATGGGTTTTTGTAATCCTGTTTAGAAATTACGCACACGCCAAGGCGCAAACGCTAGCTTACATATATTAAACATGTGCAAGTCATCCTATGTTAAACTCCCATAAAGCAATAACGACCGCTTGATTTTTCAAGAAACTCTGGGGTTCTTATCTGTATTTCGCTGCACTTTTAACGCAGGCGAAACTGTGGGGTCACCCGTTACCCACCGCTGGCAAGTAACACCTCTCCATAGCAACAGTAGAAACAGAAAATTTTGTAGCTTTTTCGTCCAAAAGCCAATTATTCCTGTTTGTTAGTCGCGTTAAACTACTCTCGCTCTCTCTGCTTCTCCCTTTCTCTCGCTCTTCCTTTTATCTCTCTATGAAGACAACTGCAAGCCCACAATGATGATGTTACCGCCTCATTTCTCGATGCCTGCCAGTGTCTGAACCCTAGTTTCGACGCGTTTGAAACTGCCTACAGCTTGCGATTCCAGAATTGCCCACAGAACTTTCCACACGATGTTTCCTCAGTCCGTTAAGGTGCTGGGTCTTGTTCTTGCTGTAACATTTTCTTGTTTTCCTCCCTCGACTAATTACAGATGTAAAGCTTTACCTCGACGTCAGTCAGAGTTCACCTCTTTTATCTTCAGTACAATACGAGCATTGCTGCTACGAGACTCACATGCATCCAGCGGAAGTTCACCTTACCTACTTACTCTATGGAGCAGCGTCCTTCTAGAGCAGCTAACCGTTTCGCAGCTGTCCAGAAATTTTCTGCACTTTATGGAAACCCGAAAGTTCATTACAGCGTTTACAACAGTCCGTCACCTGTCCCTATCCCTGAGCCAGATCAATCCAGTCCATGTGCCCCACACCTCACTTTCTGAAGATCCATTTTAATATTATCCTCCCATCTATGCCTGAGTATTCCAAGTGGCCTCTTTCCCTCAAGTTTCCCCACCAAATCCCTGTATGCACCTCCCCTGTCCAAAATACGTGTTACGTGCCCTACCCATCTCATTCTTATCCATTTTATCGCCCGAATAATTTTGGTGAGGAATACACATCAAGCGGAAGTTTGCCGCTCTGTAGTAATCTTCTCTTCCTTTCGCCCGTTTATTTTTACCACAACATTACAGTACCTCAACTACACAACGTTCCTTATGTAGGAGAAAATATCACCTAGAAACACTACTTTTTTGTTACTGTTTGCTCTGGCATATAAAGTTATCCTTCCATTTTGGACACTATATGTTCTCGAGTACCTACTTCGATACTTAGACATTTCCTTTAGCTTGGTGTTTTATCTGCTTACCAAGAATTGTGGAGCTAGTTGTGAAACTTTAGCTTCTAAATAGTTGGATACATTTACAAACAAATTATTATTGTCCTTCTGTAGATTTTACTTTAGCAATGTTCTTTGTTTTATCTAATAATCTGTTTTTTGGAATTGTAAAATTGTATTCTGTATAATAATGTGCATTTGTCCTCTATTCTAATTCGGTAATTAATTGATTTTTATTGCACTACGTGCCCAATTCCTTTTTTGTTTACTTAGTACATATCATGCGTAGAAACTGCCTTCGATGTCACGTTATTTAAGGAAGGATGGAAGGAAGAATAACATGAATAGAAAGCAGACGAAGACATGAGCAGCTACAGGATAGACCTAGGGAAAAGAGAAGATTTCGGAACTTCAGAGAGCAAACAATGCATCGCACTGCGTGGAGAATTTGCTTTGGAAAGGCTTTGGACCTGTCGCAAGACCGTCCAAGTAACGAATACGCACTCCTTTGCTTACGAGTCCTAATTTTGTAACTGACCGTTATTATTTTGGGTCAGCATGCTAGAACACAAGAATTGAATTGAACCGAATTAATATTCATATATACAGCAGGAAATAGTTACAGGGCAGCATGCAAATTTGATGTGACTGTGGCCACCGCGAAGGCAAATGGGGTAGTGGAGTTGAGCCCCATTCTTCTGAATCTCGACATAAATGGGAGTGGGTGATCAGCTTTACATTCTGGCCGCCTTATCCTCGTAAACCAGTACCCTGTATTTTCTTAAGAAGTAGCTCATACGATTTCTTGCAGCTGTCGAGAAATAAACCTGAGGGCAGAAATGAGACTTTATTCCATAGATTATTTGTGTAATATGAAAATGATCAATCAGGTTACAATATGCCTATATGTGAAATGAAAGCACATAGAATTATTTATTTATTCTTGAAATACCAAAGAGTATTAAACAAGCAGTCTAATTGCATTTTTTTTTGTAAGTTCTATTACTCCAACTAAAGGTTTATATTTCAGAAACTGTACATGTTTTGCTATAACACATTCGTCCTGCTATGTGCGCACTGTAATTGCTAAAGTGTTTGGAAGGACAGGGAAAGTTAACTGTTTGACAACACGTCTACAGAATATGTATGGTTCTGTATTTCTATTGTCCGCTACATGAACGATGACAACTTTCAAGCCATCAGTTATCTCTCCTTTCTCTTTTGAGTTTAAACAATTTTGCAAAACTTTTATTTTTTATTTGTATTTCCTCGTGTTTAGCACGCAAATCCCATTCATACATAAAACTATCCTCTCTCTCTGCCATATCGGAAAAAATCTGAACATTTGATCACCAGTACAGATCTGCGTGAAACAAAGTTGTTATATTTTAAAACTAAGTTACACAGGCATGTATATAATTACAGGGGTTGATAAATTAAAATACAATTCTTAAACTTTACTTATATGAAATTTTCGAAATGAATCGTACATAGTAAGTTGCTACAAATGAAGTGTAAGGAATTTTTAACTTAAGAAATACTCAAGCGATTATGATTAATTGCAACATAATGTATCGATAAGTTTAAGATGCCCTAATTGTACAAAGTTAAATCGCCTTTAAAATTTAAATATTAATGAAGAAAAAATAAAATAATTTTAAGTTGCGAAATGTGCTGTCCTCAGTACATTTAGGTTTACAACAACACGTTTGTATTTAAACAAATTATTATGAAAACTTGAAGCCTGGTGCATACAAAGGGAAGATTTTCTTAAATGTATATTCTTTCAAGCACAGTTCAGTCGTACTCTCGTCAAAATTTGATGTGGTGCGAAATTCATAATTTTATTTTCGCTAATAAGTTAGCATTAGTCCAGTTACTACTGAGTGAATAGTCTGGCAACTAAGTTCGTTCATGTTCTTATAATAAAACCAACTAGATGCACTAATTTCTCAAATTTATTTTTGGAATAAAACTCTACATGTTACGGACAATTACTCTGTTCATCATCAGGAGTTTTTCACTGCACACACCGCAATGGTATATGTCATACAGATTTGCTGACAGCTTGCAGCTGTCAGCAAATCTGTATGACATATACCATTGCGGTGGGTGCAGTGCAAAACTCCTGATGATGAACACAGGAATTGTCCGAAACATGTAGAGTTTTATTCCAAAAATAAATTTGAGAAATTAGTGCATCTAGTTGGTTTTATTATAAGAATTTTTCACGATGCACGGTGACCTGAAAGTCAAAATCGTTCATTTTTTTTGCCGTCCAGTAAGTACGACTGATTTCTTACAAATTATAATTTTTAGGGTGCTAACGATATCATGATAAGGTCCAACAACATTCTCAACGGAAAGTGGTAATGAAATTTCATGTTCTGTTTTATAGATAATTCCTTGAACATACTGCTACCGACTTTTTAGGGAAGGTCCTATACAACGTAGTCAATTCAATAGTTACGTGAGATGAAAACTGAGAACCGCAATTAATAACACTCCGGCATTTGAATGTAATGCGTAAGCCATGCGGATTCGACACGCTATGTAACCTGTTACCACAAATTATGTCTGTATTAGTTATGGTTTAGTTCCTTCCTTTGACAAAGGGGTGACACAACTAATTACATCCGTATCGACCCATGAACTATGTAGAACACAATTGACTCTCTCACTAAGCCCTTCAGCAACTCGAGAGTTTCATGTTGCTATTACAATATTATAGACAAGTATTCTCCCGAAAATTAATTAATCTCTCTGAATGCATTTATTTTAGCCCTGAAGATAGAATCAGAATTTTTCCTGCCGGATTTGGGGTCAAATCGCAGTGCTCAAATCCAGAAGACCATCAACCGATCAGTACTCACATTGAAGACCTGAAAACTTGTAACTTATAAAATCTACACAACTTAGAATTTTGAATTTTGAAGCAATTAGCTAATCCAATATTTTCATAAAATTGTTTTGAATAAAAGTCAATATTATTTCACAGGTAAATGAAATAAGCGGCAAACTTCATAGTACAAGTTTGCTGCAATAACTTCTTTGTAATTTATTCCAATAAAGTTCTCTATTTGCTACGTACTCTGATGTTTAACATCTCAGCACACTGCGCATTCCGCACACAGTGACTTATGTGCACCAAAAGATTCTGACAGTGCAATTTCGCCGTTTTTTATATCGGCAGAACACTGTGTTCTCTCAGAGTTAGGAGCTAAAACTTTGAATATAAAAGATTGATTGTAGTCTGTGAAATAGCTAACATTAATTAGCACTCCGCGGACCAAAACATTCAAACTGAGCGACTGGTTGCAACACGCTTTGTATTGGGCTACTTTTCCAAATATTTGTAGCCAGAACCATCTATAACATTTAACACATACTGCACTCAAAATCTTTCTCACTACGCCAATATATAATTACGAGTAAATGTATCTTACACGTAACCATCTACGTCACAGACGTAATTTTGTGAGTGCGTGTGGTTAAGTTTCAAAGTTGTACTTAATACAATTTTTAAGTCGGAATAAGTATGTAATATTACAAAATCTTTATATACTTCCTTATATTTCCTCCCGACCTAAATATGCACCGAAATGGTCAAGTATTTTTGTATAGTACATTTCAAAATTTCTTCACCTCACGAAAGCTTCATTACGAAGTATGACACCGTGTTCTATAAACTGTGCACAATATTCATATCTGTGTGATTTAGAAAAACAGAAATTCTTTTATAATGTTTTAAAGCAATGTACCTAATATTTTGATGTTTATTGGACCGTGCATCTTTGTGATAACTGAAGAATAAAAAAAAACAACTAGGTGCCACTTATTATTTTATTGTACTTCTTATAGGCTCAACATGTTTTGGGCATTACTATGATGTTGATTACCACATTGGTCGTTTCGTTCTTGGTTTGCTGTAGGTTGGAGGTTAGGTGCGGTTAGGCTGGAGTAGTGTCCGGGATGCAGAGAAAATTCTCGCTTTCAAAACACATAACGAAAACTCCCCACATAACATTTATGTAATTATGTGCTTATCAATCTCTTGGGTTTTTAGTCCAATGTAAAGTCGCTTATTTGAAAGTTACTGTAAAAGTCAGTGCCCTAAAATAATCCGAGCTTAAAGAAGAGAATAGAAAAGCAATAAACACATAAATTTTTCCTTACGTCTTTACACAACCTATTTCTGTTAAAATTTCTGTTTTATCCGAAAGACATATGTTATGCTTGGAAATGTTTGTCGCCTGCATGCTTCTTTTCATGCAATAACATTTTTGATTCATGACTCTTTCGTTCATTTTTCTACCATTTGGAGGGTAACACCACTGACTTATAAGTGCGATGGAAGATGGAGTTTGGGTTTTCGAACTCTCCCCAGGAATCTATCTAATCATAAGAAGGGAAAGTTTACGTTAAAATACATAAGTACATACTAGTTAATATATGAGCATACATAGGCTTACTAAAGGTCTGAATTTGTGCGAATTTTGTCGAAGTTTCATGCAACAAAAACTAACTTAAAACTAAACGAGTTGCATATATTGAAAGATTAAAAATATATTTTGTTGCCAAGTTTGATAAATGATTTTTGGAATAACATACCAAACGATTATTTTTGGAATAATATATGAAACACACAATAAATTGAACGAGACATGATGACAAAAGTTTGAAAGCAGGTTACGATGACTTTTATAATGTAATGTCATATATTTTATACAGGCATTTACAATTATTTGACAATGAACGGCAGAGCACATAAGTTTCCGACGTTGATACACATTTTCATAATAGTACTAGGAAATATTGTAAATTTCCCAAAACTCTATATAAGAACCATTTCAATGCCTTAATCAAGTAGTGATAATGTTATTCTATTAATTCGAATCTTATGGAAATAGAATGCATTATTGTGGACTGGAGTCAGCTGGCTCAGTACGAATGGACATCCGTGTTCTATAATACGTGCAAAAATCCTTGACTGGCCAAGGAAATGTAACTTTTCAAGAATAAATCTACTCTATGAAATTATTCTCACTGCAGAAATTTGTATACCCATTAGTAAATATTATTACGAATAAAGGATTGCAAGCAAAGGGTATAACATGTTCTGTAGGGTCATGAGGTTCCACGTCTGAAAGATTTCTATAAATCATCACAGACTACTATAAATAAATGAAGATGGAATACTTTAAGATTTAATTCTCAGTAATATAATTTTGAATGTAGTATGTCCGTTACATCTTCATCTTCACAAGAACCTAATATTGATATTAATAGATTTTTCTAAGAAAATTTTCAAATACAATAGAGATAAAAAACACGGAGTTTTTGAAGGTATATAATATTTATGAATGTATTTTTATGTGAATAGTAGAAAATTAATCATTCAAGATAATTTAGAGTTGTTTAGATTTATCGAAATTCTGTAGGTATTTTGGCAGTCGGACAGTAGCATGTTATGGGTAGTGATGCAGTGTTCTGATGCAATATATAACATATCGCAAGTAGAATTAGTTGTTGGAAACGACATACTTTAAATCTCAAATTTGGTTGACATATAGTGAGCAGACTACTAAATACTCTTTGAAGTTGTTATCTAGAAATTGCCCATAATTTGCAGCAAGTTGAACAGCAGCTGTGTGACTCACCGCCACTCGTCGTGTTGTGTACCTTACACCCCGCCATACAGGGCACATAATTCCGTTTTATCCGAGTTCACAAGAGAAGCTTCAAGCACAGCCTAACGTATGTATCTGTTGTTTGTGGGTACACAATACTGTTTAATACTGAGTATTTTTGTTATGGAGTAATATGTAAGTCAAAAATAGTATGACAATATAGTATGACAATTATCAAAGGAATTTATAACACGTTTCCCATTGATGACCGCCTCTGTGATCTAGTGGTCAGAGTTTCTGGCTACAGGGTTCGATCCCCGGCGCTACCAGATTTTCTGAGTAGTAGTGGGTCTGGAACGGGGTCCACTCAGCCTCGTGAGGTCAAACTGAGGAGCTACTTGAATAAAAAAGTAGCTGCTCCAGGTTCAG
>Ga0123355_10021252_pt1 | contig 10385 bp, 7 predicted proteins | sample TergutEmb28metaG_3_FD_89872 | JGI IMG/M metagenome (GOLD analysis project Ga0123355, IMG submission 89872) | Embiratermes neotenicus P1 segment gut microbial communities from Petit-Saut dam, French Guiana - Emb289 P1 | ecosystem: Host-associated > Arthropoda: Insects > Digestive system > Gut ... | reverse complement strand
TGCAGAAATGCAAACCAGTGCGGCGGATGTTCTGCCGCTGCTAAACCAAGGCTGCTATGACGTGTACATGCCGGATGTCCGGTACATTGGCGGCATTACCGGAATGATGAAATTTGCCGCAGTGGCGGAAACATTTGACGTGCTAATGTCCCCTCACAATATGTGCAGCGTGATAACCTGCGCGGCAAGCCTGCACTGCGCAAGCACAATGAAGCATTTAATGCACTTGGAATATCACCCGCCGGAAAGCCCATGGCTGCCAGAACTTGCGGACACAAGCTTTACCCCCAAAGATGGCTGCTTCACAGTTTCCGAAAAACCGGGGCTTGGGGTGGAATTAAACCTAGAGCTTCTAAAAAAATACCCATACCAAAAAGCAACACCAATAAGGCTAAACATGCTTGGAGGATGATAGGCTTGAAACCAAATATTTTATGGATTTGCGCAGACCAGCTAAGGTACGACACACTAAGCGTCAGCGGCGACCCAATAGTAAGCACACCCAATATCGAGCGGCTAAGCGCGATGGGTGTGCAATTTTCTAATTGTTATTGCCAAAACCCGGTATGCGCCCCGTCGCGGGCATCGTTTTTAACCGGGCGTTACCCAAGGACGGCAAGAGTACGGCAAAACGGGCAAGATATTCCGCCGGATGAAGTAACTGTGCCAAAAATGCTAACAGACAACGGCTACGTTTGCGGGCTGGCAGGGAAATTGCATATTTCCGCGTGTCACCCATCCGTATGCCCGGTTACGGAGCGGCGCATTGACGACGGCTATGGCGTTTTCAAATGGTCACACGGGACTATGTACGAGTATGACAAAAATGTTTGGATGGTTAACGAATACACAGACTGGCTGCTGGCAAAGGGCATAACGCACAATGATACTATCCGTGACGACTGCCGGTTTCTGCACCGTGGCATAGCCAGTGAACACAGCCAAACCCACTGGTGCACAGACATGGCACTGGATTTTATAGGCAAAGCCACCACAGTGGAAAAGCCATGGCTGTTCTCCATTAACTATTACGACCCGCATCATCAATTTGACCCGCCGGAAGATTTACTGCAAAAATATGTAAAAAAACTGGACGAAATCCCACTACCAAAATACACACCGGGTGAGTTGGACAACAAGCCAATTTTCCAGCGCAAAGACCATACAGGCGCGTACGACAACCCCGGCCATTATGCATACACAGAAATGACGGACTACGACCACAAGATGATTCGCGCCGCGTACTACGCCATGATAGAACTGCTTGACACCAACATTGGGCGCCTGCTGGACGACTTGGAAGCCCGCGGCATACTGGACAATACCATGGTTATTTTCCATTCCGACCATGGCGAAATGCTGGGCGACCACGGGATATATTTGAAAGGGCCGTACTTTTACGAGCCCGGTGTGCGCGTGCCGCTTATTATTTCTTTGCCGGGTAAGTTCCAAGCAGGGCAAGTGTGCAACGACTTGACAGAACTCACAGACCTTGCCCCCACCATACTGGAAGCCTGCGGCTTCGAACCCGGTGCGGGTATGCAGGGACGGTCGCTATTGCCTATATTAGCACACGGCGCGGCGGGTACAAGGGACAGCGTGTACTGCGAATATTACGATGCCAACATTAGGCACCAAAACCCTAAAGCGCATTTGACCATGGTTAGGAATGCGCGCTACAAGCTTGTGCGCTCTCACGGGGCGGTGTGCGGCGTTGGCGGCGAGCTGTACGATTTGCACACAGACCCGGGCGAAGTCAACAACTTATACGGAAATGTACAACATGCCGCGATACAAATTGAACTGCTTGAAAAACTTGCAGACCGAATGGCACAAACCGCAGATCCACTGCCTTTGCGACGGGCCAGTTGGTAGATTTAATGTAAAAATCAGATTCAGTCGGTCGGTAAAACCGACCAACTGAATTTGTTCGCAAAAAGCGATAAGTGGCAAAGAAACGATGAACACAGCCGCCGTCATTGTGGGCTTGACCCGCAATCCCCATGTTTAAAATTATACAAGTAGTATTGCGGAACGATGATATATGTAGGGGACGCCGCCCTCGGCGTCCCGCAGATTTCATATTGAGTAGGCTTCGGTACGCCAAGGGCAGCGTCCCCCACGAGACATAAAGCAATTATCTCTGATAGTGATAAACTTGACTTTGCAATCCACAGCCTAAAGATTCCGGGTCAAGCCCGGAATGACAACACTTACGTATTTTCGGCTCGAATTGAATAGACATGGTTAGCAAATACAAACAGGAGGAATTCACCCATGAACAATAATTTCGAATTACGCACCACCGCAACCGATTGGCTAATCCACCACAACAACCGCCCGGTTTGCCGCCCTGTGAACCACAATGGCAGCATAACCGCCGTAATAGAAAACGGCACAGCCCTAAAAATCACCCCGGATTCCAACGCCCCCCTAACCTACACAGGCGGTGGCTTCACCATAACAGACAAAATCACAACCATAGAAGACGGCTTCTACAAAATACAGCGAAAATTCCAAAACACAACCGTCACCCCACGCTCCGTTGTGCTTATGTTTGAATGCGAGGCCATGTTTTCACCCACGTTCTACATGATTCCATCCGTAACTTACAACGGCAACCGCTGGGGAACAGGCAACGAGCCAAAGGGGCTGTCCCGCGATGGCCAGCCGTGGGTTTTTGCATACAACCGGGTTTCTATTCCGTCGGCGACATTTTCGGAAGACGCAACAACATCTGTCGGGCTATTCGCTTGCGACAGCGATAAAAACAGCCTTGTATCGTCATGCTCTATGTCCGAGACAGCCGGCGGCATGGTTCACCGCCTAATTTGGCCAGACAGGGAAGAGCCGCTGGTATACATTTCCCGGGACAGCTACGCCCCCGCCGCCACGCCGGAAATAACAATCCCGGGCAATGGGGAATTTGTCGTGTCGTTCTACTTATCACTTTACCCGGTGCAAAAGCCGTTTTTTGGCTGGACAAAAACATTTGACCGCGCCCACGCCCTCATGAAACGTGATATTAACGCGCCAATGACTGCAAAGCAATTCTGGCAGCATCGCATAAACTACGTCAAGAACGTGCAGTTCACACAATCCGAAATGTCTGGCGGGTATCCCCTACTCGACATGGGTTTGCTGCCAAACGGGGATACCTACAACTTTTTCCCGGGCGAAAGCGGTACGGAAGGCGTAACATTCCAAACCCGCAAAACAGGCGAAGAAGGCGGCGAACGGCATTTTGAAATTGGCTGGTGCGGCCAAAACGCGTCCCTCGCAGTATCACTTATCTACGATTATCTGGAAACAAAAGACCAAAGCTCCCTAGATATAGCCACCGCCGTGTTAGACACATGGGCAACCCACGCCACCCTACCATGCGGGCTGTTTGAAGCCGTGTTCGACGAGGTATTGCGCGAAGAAGGTGAACACCGCTACTTAATTGACACATGCAACCTTGGCTGGGGCATTTGGCAAATGCTAGAAGCATACCAAGCGTTGCAAACAATTGGCATAGACAAGCCGGCGTACCGTAAAATGGCACTGGCTACCTGCGACTTTTTCCTAACAAATCGTGCCCCCGATGGCTCTTTTGGCAAAACATGGAGCCGGGACGGCAAACCGCTGGACGCAGGCGGCACCATAGGCTGCTTCATTTTGCCGGGGCTAACAAAGGCCTATGAAATAACAGGCGACAAAAAGTATTTAACATGCGCGTCGGAAATGTACCGTTTTTATGTAGAAAGGGACTTGTACCGCATGGAATGTACCGCCGGCGCACTAGACACCCATTGCATAGACAAGGAAACAGGCTGGCCGCTGCTAAAATCTGGCCTAGATTTATATGAACTAACCGGCGACAACCGCTTCCTAGAAGACGCAACCCTTGCGGCATATTACATCGCAAGCTTCATGTTCCAATACGACGCGCTGTATGCAGAAGATACAGATTTTGCACTACATGGCTACCAAACCTACGGCGGCACGTCTGTATCTACCCAGCACCATCACTTAGACCCATGGGGCAGCCTGCTTGCATACGACTTCTATCGCCTGCACAAAATCACAGGCGAAGACAAATGGTACACATGGTTTGACGCGCTGTGGAAAAATTCCATGCTTTGTGTGTCTGACGGAACGCAGGTTGTGCATGGGCTAACGCGCCCAGCTTCTGCCCAAAACGAGATATTTTTGCAATGCCGCTTCACCTTTGCCGCAGACTGCCCCCCCGGCCGGTTAAATGACTGGTTGCAATCTTGGCCCGGTGCGTTTAAACTTGTTACTATGTACCGAGCAAAACAAGATGGGCAGGAGGTCTTCTAACATGGCAAATGCAACAATCAACAGCATAGCAAAAGAAACAAATTTATCTACCGCCACCGTGTCACGGGTATTAAGCGGCAGTAACTACCCTGTAAAGGAAGAAACACGTCAAATAATTTTGGAAGCAGCCAAAAATTCCGGGTATGTTCCAAACATGTTGGCAAGAAGTTTAAAGACAAAAGTCAGCAATGAGATTGCGGTAATAATCCCGCTAATAAAAAACCCCTTTTACACAGCCTTCGCAGGGGGTATAGAAGGGGAACTGGCAAAGACTAACTACAGCATGTCGCTGTATACAACAGAGTACAATGACTCGCAAACAGAGTCATTAGTTAGCAAACTTGCAAGCAGGGCGGTTGCGGGTGTAATAGTTGCGTCCGACAGTATGACTTTAGATTTATACAACGCACTATGTAAATTGAAGCAAACAACCCAAGTTCCTATTATAACAATGGGGCATAAATCCGATTACAATAACTTACCCGGTATATTTTGCGACTACGTTTCCGGCATGAAAATGGCAGTGGAACACCTATTTGACAAAGGACACCGCAATATTGCATTTGCGTTTAGTTCCATGAACCGTGAAACATCTATAGCAAAGTGGGTAGGCGCGCAAGCGGCATACAATGCAAAAGGCTATACGGCAAGCGACTATTTTATGAAGGCCGCTAATAATGACAGTATATCCGGCACCTTATTGGCGAAAGAGATTATGAATAGCGAAATAAAATACACGGCAATAGCTGCAGGCAACGACATTCTTGCCACAGGGCTGCTGCTTGGGCTTTCGGAACTAAATGTCAAAGTACCGGAAGATATTTCCGTAATGGGGTTCAATGACTCTTTGTACGCCAGAGTGTGCTACCCCGCACTTACCACCATACGTATGCCATCTTGGGCTATTGGTGTACAAGCCGTACAAATGTTGTTTGACATGTTGCAAAATGGTGAAATGCCAGAGAGTGTGTTTTTGGAGCCGCAGGTTATTGAGCGGGCAAGCATTAAAAGGATATGAGAATAACATGAAATTTAACACGGAGAGGAAAACATAAAATGATAGAACTAACAAGCTATGAGCGCGTAAAGCGCATGTTAAACCGCGAACCGGCAGACCGCATTTGCTTAAACGAATCTTTTTGGCCGGAAACCCCGGGTGCCTATGTAGAGCAAGGCCATATGAAGCCGGAAGAAACAGTAGAAGACCATTTTAACTTAGACATATTGCAAAGCTGGACATTTAATTGTGTGGCAGACTTAGACTTCAAAAACGAAATTGTTGAAGAAACTGACGAAACAAGGTTGGAGAAAGACGGCAACGGCGCAATTCTGCGTTATTGGAAAAACAAAAGCGGCACGCCGGAACATGTAGATTTTACAGTAAAGGACCGCAAAACGTGGGAAGAAGTGCGCGAAAAAATTGTAAATATAGACGAGAGACGTATAGATTTTGAAAAGTATCGCAATGTAAAAGCCAAAGCAAAGGCGCAGAACAAGTTTTTCCTATGGGCGGGCATAAATGTGTTTGAGCAAATGCACCCAATTTGCGGGCATGAGTATATGCTAATGGGCATGGCACTTGACCCGGACTGGATTCACGACATGGTCAATGTTTATACCGACCTAACCCTGCAACTACAAGAGATCCTATTTGCGAAAGAAGGCTTGCCGGACGGCATTTGGTATTACGAGGACATGGGCTTTAAAGAGCGTCCGTTTATGTCGCCCGCTATGTACAACGAAATAATTTTTCCGGGGCATAAGCGCTCAATAGACTTTGCTCACGAGCGTAAACTGCCTGTTATCATGCATTCATGCGGGTTTATTGAGCCATTGCTTCCCGGCATGGTAAAGGCAGGCATTGACTGCTTGCAAGCCATTGAAGTGAAAGCGGGCATGGATTTACTACGCATCTACAAGGATTACGGCGATGTTATCAGCCTAATGGGCGGCCTAGACGTACGCGTTCTAAACTCCAACGACAAAGCCGTTATTGACCGAGAGCTTGAAGCAAAAATCCCATTTGTAAAGCAAAACAACGGGTTTTGTTTGCACAGCGACCATTCCATTCCGCCAACGGTAGAGTACGATACACTAAAATATTTTATCGAAAAGGGATTATCATTAGGAGCGTGAAATCGCCATGAAACCTAACATTCTATTAATAGTAACTGACCAAATGCGTTGTGACAGCATGGGCATAGCCGGGAATCCGGTAATAGAAACCCCTCACCTAGACAACATGGCGGCAAGAGGCGCGTATTTTGAAAATGCGTATTCTGCCGCGCCAACCTGCATACCTGCCAGAGCGGCACTTTTCACCGGAATGTCGCAGTCATCCCATGGGCGGGTTGGGTATCAAGACCGTGTACCGTGGGAATATGAGAATTATTTGGCCGGGGTTTTGGCCGATGGCGGGTATCATACCCAATGCGTTGGGAAAATGCATGTACACCCGCCGCGTTCTTTGTGTGGCTTTCATAATATATCGTTGCACGACGGCTACCTTCACGCATACCGCGACATGGAAACTGCCGCAGGCGAAAATCAATATTTAAACGACGACTACTTATACTGGCTAAAAGGCAAAATCGGCATACAAGCAGATGCCATTGATACGGGGCTGGAATGTAACTCGTGGGTAGCGCGGCCGTGGATATATGACGAACATTTGCACCCAACAAACTGGGTTGTTACAGAGTCTATAGATTTTTTGCGTAAGAAGGACCCGACAAAGCCCTTCTTTTTAACAATGTCATTTGTGCGCCCCCATTCCCCACTGGACCCGCCCCAGTATTACTTTGACATGTATCAAGGCAAGGCCAATGCCCCTTTGATGGGCGATTGGGCCGAAACGGAAGATGTAAACAACGAGGGGCTAATCTACAACACCCTTAGAGGCAAGGTAGACGAAAAGCAACTACAGCGCGCCAGAGCCGCTTATTATGGCTGTATTACCCATATCGACCACCAAATTGGCCGGTTTATGCGGGCTATGTTCGACTACAACGCCTTGCAGAATACAATTATTTTGTTCACGTCCGACCATGGGGATTTGTTGGGCGACCATAATTTGTTCAGAAAATCCCTGCCTTATAAAGGAAGCGCGGGCGTACCGTTCATAGTTTATGACCCCGGCAACCATTTGAAAATAAAGCCCGGTACCCGCGTAAGCGAAGTGGTAGAACTAAGAGATATAATGCCCACATTGCTTGATATAGCCGGTGTCGATATACCTGAAACCGTAGACGGCAAAAGCGTTCTGCCCCTTATAAAAGGCGATGACAAAGAGTGGCGAGAGTACATCCATGGCGGACACACACAGGGCATGGACACAAACCAGTTCATTGTAACCAAAAAAGATAAGTACATTTGGTTTGCCAAAACCGGCAGGGAACAGTACTTTGACTTGGAAAATGACCCGGACGAACTATGCAATTTAATTGGCAGCGACAATTGCCAAGAGCGTATAGCGTATCTGCGGGAAATGCTTGTCAAAGAGCTTGCAGGCAGGGAAGATGGGTATTCTGACGGCGTTAATCTAATTACAAAACCCACAGAAATGAGCATCCTGCCAAATATATTAAAAAGGGTGGCGAACAATGAAAAATGAAATGACAGGCAAGGAACGCTGGCTGGCCACTTTTGCATCACAGCCGGTAGACCGCTTGGTTTTTTGGCCCAAAATAACATATGCGTATGCATTGCACCGCAACACAAAAAATGTTGACTATGCAGGGCTTGCCGGGTCGGACAAGCATTGTTGGTCCGGCACTGTGTTTAAAGAGGAATACACAAACGGGGCGTCTTATAGCGACATAGCACTTGATGACATTACAAGCAGACATATATTCAAAACAAAGTACGGCGAACTTAAAGGGCTAAGCAAATTTGACGCACAAACCCACACATGGCACCCGGTAGAATACCCAGTGCAGTCGCTGGAAGACCTAAAAATTATGACTGAGTGGTTTCTTGCAAAGGTAAACACCCCCGACCGCGATAAAATAGCCGCCGCAAAAGAGCAGTACAAGCATCATGGCGAGGATGCACTTGTGGCCGCTGTGATGACGGGCGACACAAAGAACAAGTCTCCACTTATGAATTTTTTGGAATTTATCGCGGGCATTGAAACCGGGCAGTACCTATTAATTGACCACCCGGACGAAACAGCCGCCTTGTTTGAGGCCATGCACAAAAGCTTGCTTGCGCAATTGGAAATAACCGCCGAACATTCCCCGGCAGACATGGTGTATTTATTTGAAGATACATCCACAACCCTTATTTCCCCCGCCCAATACAAAGACCTCTGCTTTAATCACATAAACGACTATGGGCACACGCTACATGCAGGTGGCAAGTTGCTTGCCCTGCATATGTGCGGTCACTTGAAGGCGTTGCTGCCTATGTTAAACGAAACGGTGTCTGATATATTTGAAGCACTGTCGCCACCATCCGTGGGTGATACGGACTTGGTAACGGCTAGGCAGTTTTGCCCTAATAAGGCATTTATGGGCGGCACAAACGCTACCATGTGGCAAACATCCCCCAAAGATACCATAAGCTATTTGGAAAATCAGTTTTCTCTCTTGCCGCACTTGCGCGGGTTGGTAATTACATCTGGCGGGGAAATGCCGCCGTCGTGCGATATTGAGTATATTAAAGCGGTTGGGGAGTTTGTAAAAGGGCATCGAGTTATATAGGAAAAAAACCAAATTCAACTGGTACGATTTTCGTACCAGTTGAATTTTTTATTATCCATTTTTCTTCCAAAAAAAATTTTGTAACGAAATTGCAACAAAAATATTGACAATTGCCAACAGAAATACTATACTATTCTTGCACACAGTAATCGTTTACTTTTTGCGTCATTAATGCTTGTTTGTGTATATTCTACAATTTTATTTTTGATAGGTGGCTTAATATGGAAAAACCGAAAAAAGTAAAAGAAAAACGCCGTGGCTTACTTTTGGACATAAAGCGCAACCACTGGCTGTACCTTATGCTGATTCCTGCTGTTATCTTCTACATTATATTTAGCTATATCCCAACGGCCGGTGTGTTCATTTCATTCCAAAATTTCCGCTTTGGCGAAGGTTTCTTCTTCGGCATATTCGGGCATGAATGGGTTGGCTTTCAAAACTTCCGCATTATAATGAGTAGCGACCGCATCATTGGGCTTATCAGAATGACTGTACTCTACAGTATTGCATTTATGATAGTTGGGCTTGTAAGTTCCGTTGGTTTGGCATTGCTATTGTCCGAACTCGGTAGCAAATGGTTCAAAAAAATATCGCATTCCATGATATTTTTGCCATACTTTGTTTCTTGGGTTGTGGTTTCGTTTATTACATTCGCGCTGTTTAGTGGCCGCACAGGTATGTTACCTAATCTACTTAGCAACTTTGGAATTGACTTTAGCTTCTACACCACAACATGGATATGGCCATGGATCATGATATTCCTTTCCATTTGGAAACACGTGGGCTACAGCAGTATTATTTATCTGGCGGTTATAACGGGAACAGACCCGCAACTGCATGAATCGGCACGTGTAGACGGCGCAAATGTTTGGCAACGTATTTGGCATGTAAGCCTGCCGCTGTTAAAGCCAACAATTATCCTTCTTACAATAATGGGGCTTGCAGGCATTATGTCAACTGACGGCGGTATGTTCTTCCAAGTAGTTGGCAACAACACCATGTTGCACCGCACAGCCGACACTATAGACGCGCACATTTTGCGCTCTATCCTAGTGCCGGGTACGGCAATATCATTTGAACAAACGGCGGCACTTGGTTTGTTCCAGCAGTTTGTAGGTTTTGTATTGATAATGACAGTTAATACCATCATCAAATTTGTTGCGCCAGAACACGCAATATTCTAAAGGAAGGGGATACTCACATGGAGAGTAAAAACCGCTTAGACCGTAACCCAATTGGTTTTAGCATAATGGGCTACGGCATTGTAGGAATCATGGCTGTACTTGGCTTTTTGCCGTTTTGGTTATTGGTAATGGGCTCGCTAACCGACAACCCAACAATTATGCGGGAAGGTTT
>Ga0123355_10021251_pt1 | contig 10385 bp, 20 predicted proteins | sample TergutEmb28metaG_3_FD_89872 | JGI IMG/M metagenome (GOLD analysis project Ga0123355, IMG submission 89872) | Embiratermes neotenicus P1 segment gut microbial communities from Petit-Saut dam, French Guiana - Emb289 P1 | ecosystem: Host-associated > Arthropoda: Insects > Digestive system > Gut ... | reverse complement strand
CTCTTTGTCCGATTTGTCCGAGGGGGTTCCCCCCCACCGGTCTGGCTGGCGGCGGTCTGGCTGGCGGCCGGGCAGGCTCCCCCGTTCCCGGCCCGGCCGCCGCGCGGGACCGGGCGGGCGTCCGCGTCGCCGGCCCGGCCCCGGTGCCGCCCGGCCGTGGCCTCGGCGGCGGTCTTCGCCCGGTGGCACGAGGCGCACAGGGCCTGCAGGTTCCACTCGTCGTCGGGTCCGCCGGCCGACGCCGGCGTGACGTGGTCGACCTCGGTGGCCGGGGCGCCGCACCCCCGGCAGGCGCGGCCGTCGCGGGCCAGGACGCGCCGGCGGGTCGCGGCCCACCCCGGGGGCATGGGCCGGCCCCGGGCGCCCTCGGCCCAGGTGGGGGCAGGGTGGGCCGGGCAGGGCCGGGTGCCCGGGCAGCCGGGGGTGGTGCAGGCCGTGGGGGCGCGGCTAGGCACGGTCGCTCCCGGCCGGTCCCGTCATGCCCATCGGCCCGGACGGTCCGGGCGGTCCGGCGAGCCATTGGCAGACAAGGTCGTTCATCTGCTCGCGCGTCACGGTCAGGTCCGGATGGTCGAGGTCGAACGTCATCTCGCCGTCGTCTTCGTCGCGGACGGTGCGGCTGATCCAGATCTGGACGGTGCCGTCGTAGCGGCGCGACAGCAGCGGCGTCTCGCTCATCACAGCCGCCCGTCGTTGGCCGCGACGGTGGTCACGTGGCGCGGCAGCTCGGCGTCGGCGCGCTGGTCGAGGTGCTCGGCGAGCAGTTCGTACGCGTCCTGCTGGTCGGTGTTGCGCTGGCATTCCTCGCACGATCCGCCGTCGATCCGGCAGCGGACGCACGACGTGGCGAGGTCGCTGCGGTACGCGGCGGCGTCGCCGAGCGCGGACTGGATCACCGTGAGTTCCTCGTCGCTGATCGTCATCGCGTCCGCCGTCGTGTCGTGTGCAGCGACGGGACTTCGCGGGCGGTGGTGCGGGCGCGGCCGACGCGGCGCACGGTCGACAGCGCGCCGCGCGTCGAGGACCGGGCGGCGAACGACTGCGCCGAGCGGATCATGCGCAGGCGGCGGTCGTTGCTCATGCCGACCCTCGCCGCCTGGGCGCGGGTCGGCATCGGGTAGGCGCGGCGTGCGGGGTAGGCGAACGCGGAGTCGGGCAGCCGGGATCGCCAGCTGGTCCGTCGCCGTGCTCGTGCCATGGCGGGTGTCCCTCCGCGGGGCGTGCGTTCCGGTTCAGCCTACGCCGGGCGGCGGCGTGGTGCACGCGGCGGATGGCCCGGTAGGCGTGCCACATGAGCCAGCCGTAGCCGAGCAGGATCATGCTCCCGAAGATCGTGGCGGCGGCGAGCACGGCGGCGTCGATCATCACGAGACGCTGCCGGGCCAGGTCGCGTCCTGCACGCGGTCGATGAACCGCAGCACCTCGAACGCGTACCCGGGCGTGCAGCCGGTCGTGCCGGTGTACTCGCCCGGCCCGTCCGACGCCATGCGCAGCCCGAACTCGACGGCGGCCATCGTCAGGCTCATCGGGTCGCGGGTGTTGGCGTACACGGCGCGGGCGCCCTCGGGGTCGCGGGCGACGACGGCGCGGTACAGCGCGAGGACGTCGCGCATGGTGTCGTCCTCGACGTACGGGACGCGGGGCCGGCGGCTAGCCACGGTCGCTCCCGTGGGGGCCGGCCTTGGCGTCGTGGCGGATGCCCTCGCCGATGCCGTCGAGCTTGACGGGCATGGTCATGCGGGCGGTGTCGGTGCCGAACCGGGAGTACGCCTCGTCGGGCGGCGAGGCGGGGTCGTAGATCTCGACGAGCCACGGGAGGCCGGCGTCGCTGGCGGCCTGGGCGCGGTCCTGGTGCTTGCGGGCCGTGGCGTCGACGTCGGCGGGGTCGGTGCCGATCCAGGTTTCGTCGCGGACCTGGCCGTCGACCAGCAGGCGGATGCGGAGGCGTTCGCCGCGCTGGTCGGGGCAGCCGGGGTGCCAGCCGTGCTCCGTGCGCTGCCAGGCGCACGCCCCGTCGGGGGCGGCGGTGCCGGTGCCGGCGAGGGCGAGCCATGCGCGCTTGCCGCAGCGGCACATGGTGCCGCTGACGATCATGAGGGCGAGGGCCTCGGCGGCCTCGGCGGGGCCGGGGTAGCCGCCGGCGGCGATGCGGTTGCCGCCGGGGCCGCTGGCGGCGGCGTCCCAGCGGCGGTCGCTGGCGGGGTCGCCGGCGGCGAGCGTGACGTGGCTGCCGCCGGCCAGCTCGATGACGTCGGCGGCGGCGGCGACGCGGGGCATCGCGGCGAGGATGAGTTCCTCGTCGGCGGCCCACTCGGCGTCGTCGTGGTCGTGGTGCATGGCGGGTTGCTCCTGTCGGCTAGAACGGGTCGTCGTCGGTGACGTCGGGGTCCGGGTCGGGTTCGGGCTCGATGGGCGGCCAGTCGTCGAGGTCGGGGTCGAGCGGCCCGTCGTCGGCGGGGCGGCGCGGCGGCGGCACGCCGAGGCTGGCGCGGATCTCCGCGATGCGCTCGGCCTGGACGGCGGGGTCGGCGGGGGGGCCGGTGACGCCGGCGGCGAGGGCGTCGGCGACGGACCGGGCGGACGACGGGGCGGTGCGGCGGCGGGGCGGGTAGTCGCCGGGGCCGGCGTGGCCGCCGAGGTCGTTCCACGGGCGGTCACGCTCGGTGACCGTCGGGTCGGTTGCGGGGGCGGGGGCGGGCGAGCCCGGAGGGTTCGCTCGCGCGCCCGCGCCCCCCGCCCCAGTAACACTCTTTAGAGTGTTACGGGTCGGGTCGGGTCGGGGTTCTGTTACCAACGGCGTTACACACGCGTTGGTAACACGTTCCTGTGACGCGTTGGCAACGCTTTCGGTAACGCGTTCCTGTTGCGTGTCACGACGCTGCGACCAGCGGCGATGACGTTCCGTCGCTGCCTTCCGGCGTGACTCCACGACCTCGCGCGACGGCTGCCAGTCGGTCCAGTCATGAAAGCGGAACCCGTCTCCACATGACTCCCAGAGTCCGCGAGCCTGCAAGATGGACGCAGCTTGCCGCGCGTTGCGCCCGAACAGCCGCAGCGCCTCGGGCGGGATCACCCCGTCCGTCAGGTGCCGCGACGACCACACCCCCGCCCGCACCCACAATGCGAGGGCGCTGTCGGGCAGCCCGCAGAACTTCGCGTGGTCGTACGCGCTGTCGTCGACTTTGAACCAGGCCATCACGAGGAGCCGTCCATGCCCGCTAGTGCCCGCACGGCGCGCTCGGCTGCCTCCTGATTGATGACGCTCACAAGATCATCGATGAGTCGGCGCGCGTCGTCGCTGTAGTCGATGCGCGCCCCGGGCGACGCAAGCTGGACAACGGAGCCGAGCGCGTCGACCTTCTGCGCCATGGTGAGGTTGGGAGTGTCTTCTAGGATCAGGCCGAGCAATGCGTAGTCCTGCTTGGCGAGTGCGGATAGGGCCGCGTTGCATTCCCTGCGGGTCATTGCCATGGTCATGCTTCCTTTCGGTTGTGGGTTGGGCCGCACGTGGCGCAGTAGGCGCTCCAGCCGTCGCATGGGCGGGCGCGGCAGTCATAGCAGAGACCGGCGAGCGAGCGGGTGGTGCGGGCCTCGGCGATCGTCTCGGCCGGGTTCTCCTCGGGCAGCCGCCCGCCGTGCCGTTCGTAGTCTTCGCGGCGGGCGACGCACCACGAGTCGGTGCAGTCGCCGAGGGTGGAGCGGTGCGGGCAGGGTTCGGTGAGCATCTTCTGCCAGCGCGGGTTGTCCCCGTGGGCTGGCGGCAGCGGGACGTCGGCCATGACGGTCACTGGCCGTGGTCTGCGTCGTCCCGGCAGGTGCGGTACGCCTTGTGCAGCGCGAACACGGTTTCCTGCGCCAGGTCGAGATCGGCGCCCAGCAGCTTCGCGAACGCCAGGGTGCACTGGCGCTGGTACTGGTGAGCTTTCTCGGCGGCGCTGGACTGCCGCAGTTGCGTCCGGGTGAACTGGGACTTGAAGTCCTTGACGGCCCGCTTGGTCTCGGCCTGAGTTGGCAGGGCGCCGTCGGCGAGTTCCACGGCGCGCTGGTACACCTCGCCGATGCGGTCGGCGTACCCGGCCCTCCTAAGGCCGACTAGCGGCCGGACCGCCCACTCCCCTGTCGGCACCTGATTTGTTGTTACGGCCGTAACAATAAATGCGTCGGTCACTTCCAGCGCGCCGTGCAGCTGGCGAACCCGCGACGGCACTAGCCCGCTGTTCTGGAGCACCCAGCTTGCGAACCGGTTGCGCGAGTACGGGTCGACGGGGGCGCCGCGCCACACCTGGTGCACCGGGGCGGGCATCTCGTCGGCCCACTTCTTGGCCTGGTAGATCAGCTCAAGGTCGCGGGCGCGATCGAGGCTGCCATGGTCGGCATTCCGGTCGGCTTGGCGTATCTGCTCGGCGTAGTCGCGTACGCGGTCGAGCGCGGCGACTAGGTCGTCGGTCGTGGTGTCGGTCATTGCGATTCCCCCGAATCATCGCTGGTCGTTTCTACTTGTGGCTGGTGAAGGAACACGCGGCGGTGTGCGGCGCGGCCTTCGTGGTCGTCGAAGTACTTGCCGCCGCACACCTGGCAGGTGATCAGCCGCGCGGGGCCGGAATCGGCGGTCATGTGCGGTGCTCCCTGGCGGCGATCGCGCTGCGGTGCGCGTCGAGGAGCGTGAACACCCGGCGGGCGAACTCGGGGGTGGGGCCGTTGCCGTCGAAGTCGCCGGCGCCGGAGGCCAGGCCGACGGCAGCGGCGGCGAGGGCGACCGCGAGGCACGGCAGGCAGGGACTCGCGGCGACGAGCACCTGGACCGCTGCGTGGTCGTCCATGACGCTGGCGGCTATGAGGTCGAAGGCCTCGTTCAGCGCGCGGCTGCCGCGGATCTGGTGGTTGGCATGGTCGCTCATGTGTTGACCTCCATGAGTCCGTCGGCGGCGATGCGGGCGATCTGGCCGAACGTCATGTTGCCGGTGGCGCATCCCTCGTGGATCAGCGCGAGGGCGCGCTGCGCGGCCTTAAGTGCGCCGGTGGACAGGTCGGGCTGGCGGTGGCGGTCGTCGATGACGCAGAGCCACTGGCCGGCGTCGAAGTCGGCGGCGTGGACCCCGCCGGCGGCATAGACGGTGAGGCGCCCGGCTGCGCTGACGCGCCAGTCGTCGGCGGTGAAGTGGACCGCGTTGTTGCCGTAGTTGCCCTTGACCAGGACGATGACGGTGGTGGGTTCGGTGGTCATGGTTACGATCCGATCGGGTTGCCCTGGGTAGGCGGGACGGGCCGGTAGCTGCGGCGGCCGCGGTGCTGCGCGCTGGCGGGGACGCTGGTCATCTGGCGCCGGTAGGCATCGAGTTCGGCGCGGCGCAGCTCCACGAGGGCCTGAAGCTCTGCGATGCGGCGCCGGTGCTGCCCGGCGGCCTGCGCTTTGGCGAGGCGGGCCTCGGCGCGGGCGAGGCGTTCCTGGGCGTGGCGGTAGTTGTTCTCGGCGCGAGTGGTGTCGCGCTGGACCTCGGCCTCGTAGTCGGGGCTGACGTCGGCGCTGACGGGCGCGGTCCACCAGTTGCCGGGGGTGCGGTGCTTGATCTTCACAACTCGTACACTGCCTCGTCACGCGTGGACAGCGGGCAGTCCTTCCACTCGCACGGTCGCGTCCGAAGGCGCTCCGCGCTGGCGGCCATGTGCGCCTGGAGCATCATCACGACGTCTTCGCTGGTGTGCGGACGCCGCCGGCGCTGGGCGGCCTGGACGTCATACGCGCCTTCGGCCGTGATGTTGCGCGCGATGAGGCCCTGAGGTATAAGGGTGCCCGCATACGTCACGTCGCGGCCCTCGGGGTCGAGGAACATCAGCATCTCGGTGGCCTCAACGCGGCTGAGCCCGAGCCCGGCCACGAGGAGCTGCCCCCAGCCGACCAACATCCGGTTCAGTGCCTCGCCCGCTTGGCGGCGGTCGCGCTCGGCCTTGTCGGCGCGCTGCCGCTGGCGTTCCAGTTCCTTCCGCAGCGCGAGGATCTCGGGGGTCAGTCCCTCGTCGAGCTGGGCGCGGAGCCGCTGCGTCTCGCGCTTGCGGGACTCCTGCTCGGCGGCCAGCTTGTTCCGCAGCTCTGCGTTCTCGTCGGTGAGCCGCTTGACGTGGTGCTGGTAGGCGCTGATCTCGGTCTGGACGCTTTCGTCTTCCCTGCGTAGCCGGGCGCGGTTCGCGTACTTGCCTTTGGTCACGGATGTGGTTCCTTTCCCGGGATGGGGTGCGGGGCCGGTGCTCCGACCTCGTCGATGGTGAAGTCGACCAGGGGCCAGCCCCTGGACCTGGATTCGTGCAGGCCCGTGATCCGGCGCAGCCGCATGAGGCCGCGTTCAGGCCAGTCAGCGACGATGGGGGTGGCGCCGGCATCGCGGGCGGCGAGGTAGAGCTCGTTCAGCCACGCCCCGCGCAGGCTCGCGTCACCCGACTTGACCTGGATCATCAGGCACTGGCCGGCCTTGATGGCGATCAGATCGGCCGCGCCGTGCGACCCCCTGGACTCGACGACCGCGTACCCGTTGGCGCGCATCCGGGCGCCGACCTGCTTCTCGCGGTAGACGCCTCTCCGGTAGGCGGTCACGGGAGTTCCCCTGTTCCGGCGGCGGGGCCGCCCGCGCGGCGCAGCATGTCGAGGCGGTGAAGGTTCAGCGCGCGGCGCTGCGAGCGGTACAAGATGTCGATCTCCGCGAGCAGGTCGTCCAGGTCCCGTTCCGTGAACGCGCTACGGTCGCCGCAGACCAGCCACAGGCGGGCGTTGACGCGGATTTCCTCACGCCGGGCGTTGGTCAGCAGCCGCATCGCCGTCACCTCCGTCCTCGGGTGGCTCGTTCGCGGCGATGGTGGCGCCGAGGCGCTCGATCACCTTGCTGGCCTCCGTCATGGTCAGGTCGTTGGCGGAGTCGACATCCCTGGCGAGCCAGTACGAGATCAGCCCGTGGGCCTCGTCGCGGTCGTGGATGCCGGCCTGGCGCAGCATGGCGTTGATCTTGGCGCGCTGGGCGTCGCTGATCGGCCGGGCCTGCTCGGCCTGCTCGGTCTCGGTGGGGTACGACTCGCGCGGGGGGCCGCCGGGGTCGGGGACGGGCGGGCCGATCGGCGGCGGCGGCGCCGACGGCAGCGCGGCCCGCGGCGCGGCCGGGCGCCGGCGGGACCGGCCCCGCTGGACGGGCGGGCTGCCGTCGACCTCGGCCGTGTCGGGCTCCCTCGCGCTGACCCACTCGATGAGGGGCTGGCCGTCGCTGTCGAGTTCCTCGCTGACGTACGGCACGCCGAGGACCGCGTCCGCGGCGACCCACCGGGCGACCTCCGCCGACGCGCGGGCGACGAGCATCGCGATGGGCTGCCTGCGCCACTGGGAGTCGGGGCCGCCGGGAAACAGGCCGAGCTGCTGCGCCCGGTCGAGCGTCCAGGTCGACTCCTGCCACGTGTCGGTCTCGGCGCGGCGGGCCTTCACCTTGGCGCGGGTCGCGGTGGCCTCCACCACCACGATCTCGTGCCCGTGGGCCAGCAGCAGGGCGCGCTGCGCGACGGCGGACAGCGTCGGCTTGCCCTTGATCACGTTGATGGCGCTGAGGCTCTGCATCGGCTTCAGACCGAGTTCGCTGCCGGTGACGATCGCGCAGGTGACGGTCGCGATGGTGGCGTCCCGGTCGAGTTCGCCCCGGCGCTGATTGCCCTGGGGCGGCCGGTAGACCTTGAGGCTGTCGGGCACGAACGCGGTGTGCGCGATCCGGGCGGCGCTCACGGCGACGGCCTCGATGTCGGCGGCCCACGCCTGCAGCTCGCCGCCGTGATGCCCATTGTGGTTGTCGTTCAACTGGTGTCTCCCCATGGTTCCGGGCACTGGTGTGAAGCTCTCGGGGCTCGGGGTGGGGGTTAAGGGGCGGGGGCGGGGTCCGTGGCGCGGGCCTCCGGGGACGGGTGACTGGGCCGTCCCCGGGTGGGTTGGGGTAGTGGAGGCGCGCGCCACAGTGCGGGAATGGACCCCGCCCCCGGTCTAGAAGCCGGGCGGTCCCGGCGACGGCGGGTCGACCGCCGCGCCGACCCACTCGGCGGGGGGCTCGTGGTACTTGTCGTCCCCGTGGTTGAACAGCCACGCCAGGCGGGTGAAGTACCCCCAGACGTCGGGGCCGGTGTCGACGGGCCGCATGTCGAATCCGTCGGCGCGGATGTGGACCGCGCCGCACCGCTCGATCATCAGCCAGCTCATCGGGCGTTCCTCGCCCGACTCGGGGTCGACGAACACCTCGGCGAATCGGTACCCCGCCAGCTGCAGGGCGGTCTCGGCGAAGATCCCCGACCGGCTGGTCTTGACGTCGAGCAGCCACCGGGCGGGCGGGATCTGCGTGCCCTCGCAGGTTAGGGCGGGCAGGTCCGCGATGACGTCGAGGGTTCCGCAGTATCCGAGGGCGCGGTGCGCGACGACGAGTTCCACGGCGACCACGACGGGCTGCATGGCGTCGAGGAACTTCACGTAGCTGTCGACATGGCCGCGCAGTTCCTCGGGGACGTCGTCGTCGTGTAGCTCGCCGTCGATGAGCGCCTGCCCGAGCCGGTGCACCTCGGTGCCCCGGCGGGCGGCGGCGTCGCGGTCCTCGAACCGGGCGACCTTGAGTTTCGCGAGGCGCTTGGACGGCGGCAGGAGAGCGAGGGCGTCCCAGTTGTCGACGGCGTACTCGGCGGTCGCGTCGCCGTGCCACTTGGACAGCGCGCCCTTGGGCGCCAGCTTGGTGACGCTGGTGACGCCGGGCTTCTTGACGCCGTTGATCTTGTAGCCGTGGCTTTTGCCGTACTCGCGGCGCTCGACGCCTGTGGTGCTGCTGATGCTCATGAGGCCAACCCCCGGGCAGGCTCGATGGCGGGGTTGACGGCCTCGTGACCCGGTACGTTACACGGGGTGCTGCTGTGGTTGCAAGACGGCGCGGCCCCGGCCGCGGTGAACACCGGCGCGCTGGTCAGGTAGCGGTTCCCCATGCGCGTCTGGAAGAAGCGCCGGCGGTTGGTCAGCGTGCCGTGCGCCGGCAGATCGTCCGGGCCGTTCCACCGGGGCAGCCGCACGGCGAGCACGGCGTCCGGCGCGGCGGCCAGCGTGCACCGCAGCGTGCCGTCGCTGACGTCGAGCGCGGTGACCGCCAGGTCCGTGCCCGGGATGACGACCCGCCAGCGGCCGCCGTCGGCGTGCCGCGCGTCCCCGCCGGCCTGCGCGGCGATCGCGTCGGCGAGCAGCCGCGAGCCGACCGTGACCTCCCAGCCGGGCGAGCAGTCGGACGGGGAGGCCCACGGCGCGAGCAGGCCGGCCTCGCTGCGGGCGCTCACCGGGCGCCGGCCTGGTTGCCGGGCAGGGAGCCGAACGACAGCACGAGCAGGGCCAGGCGCAGTTTCTGCTCGGCGGTGAGCTGAGCGCGTTCCAGGGACCGGATGTAGGAATCGGGGTGGTTGCGGGCCTTCGCGGCGCGGACGGCGCGTTCGTGCGTCATCGCCGGGTCGGCGGCGTAGCTGCGCTTGTCCGGCGCGGGGGTCGGCGTTGCGGGCATGACTGTCTCCGTCAGTCGCGTCCATCCGCGCTAACGGGGCGGTCTCGCCGTCGCTGGGCAGCTTTCACGAGGGACCTTCCCGGGCTGTCAGGTCGTGCCCGGACCCTCGTGCGTCTCGGGGGGTTTTTCGGTCTCCCCGGATGACCCCGGCCCTTTGGGACTTCCGCGTCGAGCGCGCTGCTCGGGCGGCGGGCCGGTATCCCAGCGACGTGCCGTTCCCCGGCGTGAGCGGGGCGGGCTCCTCACAGAGCGCGACGGCGTGAACACAATTTAGCACGCTCGGGCGGCGGGCGGGAGGCCCGGGGGCGGGCGGCCGGCGGGTATAGTGTGTTTAGTGAATGTCGCCGTGCGCGAACATTGGCTAAACACAGTGTAACAACCGCCTACAGAGGGTAATCAAAAATCATGTCCCCCACCAAGAAGAAGAAGCACGACGCGCCCGTCACACTCTACGACGGCTGCGGCAGGTGCTGGGTCGGCGTCCGCCGGCTCAGCCGCGAGACCGACAAGACGTCCAGCCCCGAACGGCAGGCCGAGCAGGTCCTGGAGGCCGCCAAGCGCGAAGGCGGCCACGTCATCGGCTGGGGCGACGACTGGGAAGTCTCCGGCGCGGTCGACCCGCTCGTCCGGGAAGGCCTCGGCCCGTGGCTCCTCGGCAAGATGGGACCGTACGACGGAATCGTCAGCAGCACCGTCGACAGGGTAGGCCGCGAGGTCGTCGACACGATCAACTGCCAGCGGCTGCTGACCAAGCAGGGCCGCGCGATCGTCACCCACGACCACATCGGCGTCTGGGACTTCAGCGACCCGAACCAGGAAAACGAATGGATGATCAAAGCCTGGGGG
>Ga0123355_10021250_pt1 | contig 10385 bp, 5 predicted proteins | sample TergutEmb28metaG_3_FD_89872 | JGI IMG/M metagenome (GOLD analysis project Ga0123355, IMG submission 89872) | Embiratermes neotenicus P1 segment gut microbial communities from Petit-Saut dam, French Guiana - Emb289 P1 | ecosystem: Host-associated > Arthropoda: Insects > Digestive system > Gut ... | reverse complement strand
CTATGAAGATGGAACCGATAGTGAGTTCCGAAACGTCGGCAATTAGAACTCAGACGCCGGGGAATTACCCAAAAAGGAATAATTTACATTTAGAACATGGCGAAAGTTTAAGAACAAGATTAATCATAATTATGTCCAAAAATTCAATTTTTACGTAACGGAAAACAGACCATGTCTGTAATACAATTAATACTGTACAGGGAAAAATCAATGTTTATTGTGTGGTTAATACAGAACTGTGGAGGACAAAAAGCGGAGATTTTTAATGTCAGGCGTGTTGGCGCTTGTACTAACCACGCAACTTTAAATACCTAGCACGTAGTCTTTTCCTAGGTTCGCATTTGTAGTTTATGTAACAAAGCTACAATACTTCGTATTATATAGCAAAGAATGACTACGTCACGACAAATAATGATTCAAGTTTACGGCGATACTAACGTTATTGTACACTCGTAAATAGTTACCGACGCTTCGAATTGTTGTGCTGCTTTTATCGCTTGGGATAATCGGTCCAAGCACATTATACTGCTTGTCCCTGAAGACGAACACACTACAGTACTTCCAACATTTCGGTGACTCTTTACCAGCCTACACGGCGTAACATCCAATAACGCTTGAAACTTCAGAGATACCGCTGTGAGAACCTCAAATATGGCAATAAATTGTGAAGTAGAAACAGTGAGGGAGAAGGCATCGTGGTTTGACTTAGATTATCATTTCGGCATTTACATGGACGTACAGAAGAAAACCACGAAGTTAACACAAGAGTTCCGGAGACTTTCCTGACTGTCACCTTCCATTTACGGGACAGAACCATTACACCTGAAGGCATCTGGATTGGCATTAGCCCATAGCACGCACTGTGATTACTACTCCACTGTAGTGTGTGCATAAAGAGGAGTAGTGGTGACTACTACAAACAACAACATACCGTTTGTTGACCTGTGACTAGTGGGTAGATGGTAAGAACTAAGCCCATTGTATAGATGTGACCGAGAATTTGACTTTCACCATGGTCTCAGGGCACAAAATACACAGATTTTCGAAGCAGAAACTTGTCTTCATATTCCGGTGGAAAGATAAGAATTGTGAAGAGCCCGGTAGAAGCAGGTTATCGATCACTGCTGGCCCAATCGTTTATTTTCGGTCTTCTTGTTACTTTACAATTAAAGATCAACTATACTTAACAATCTAACAAAGACGCCTATGATTATAGTACTGAAACATTAAATACAATTTCTTGCTGGAAACAAAAAGCATGCCTTATTGTATCAAGCCGGCGTAAATTCATGTAGCAGAATGTAGATTATATTGCACGAGACGCTAAAGATAACTTTGTGCAATCTCAGAGCATAGTCATATTACCTACTGCCTTTTGCACACTGAAAATGACCTTCGACACACACACCGTGTTTAGCAGCATATTGCGAAGACAAACACACCGCAGTTTAGCTTTATGTACGTTAATACTTAGATCAAACATTTTGAGAAGAATATAGTAAACGTACACCTTTGTGTTCCGAACAATTTTCATTACTCTTCCGTCTACTGTTCTGTTGCCAGTTCTTATAAAAAAAAAAAGTGTCATACACTGTAGAGTTTTCAAAATTCCTGTCTCTTGCAGTCTCTAACGACAAGGAACTTTAAAGAGAAAAAGTGTTGCACGTATTCAGGTTCATTCTCCAGCCAGGTAATGTACGTTACACAGTTAATTCAGCTGGAAATAAAACGATGCCAACATGGAGGTGGATTCACCTTATTTAGCACCACTGATCTTAGTCACTTCCTTACTGTGAGTGACTAGAACATTTAATTCTAAATAAAAAATTAATAATTTGTGTGAAATTAGACAACATTTGAAATGCCTCTAGGGGGTTTTAACGTTTCTTTTATCATTGTCGACAGTATTATTAACGGTTCAATATTTAACTCTGAACCTTTTGGCGCCGGAATTATTTTTTTAAATTTTAGCACATCCTGTATATAAAATGTGAATAAAACAGGAATCAAATAAGTTAGAATTATGAAACAAACTGCATTTTTAAGAGGAAAAAACGGAGAGTATATACCACGTTTAAAATATTCAGTACCTGTATTTGTTGAATAAATATATAAAATGAAACGTTTAGAGGTTAGCGGAGCGGTACAATAGGGGTCGTTAGGCTTCAAAGGGTTAATATAAAATCATTTATTTATTAATTTTATCTTCCATAATACAACTCTCTTGTAACTACTGGAAGTACAGTAGTGCCCCAAAACACACACACACACACATATATATATATATATATATATATAAATGATACAAATCTGTGCACTACAAGTGTACAGAGACTCGTCGAACTCGTAGATTTAGATTATGAAGAAATAAAATAGCTCGCAGGTATAAAATGGTACCAAATAACATACTGCAACGACTTAAATTGTACTCACTTAAACACAGCAGTCTTTTCTGACCTGGCACCGCTGACAGAATTACTAGGTCCTTGTCTGTAAACGAGCCTTGGCACGCAATTTCCCTCTATCCAAAGGAAGATGCTCCTGTGCTTCTGTGTGGCTCACCCCCAATAATACTGGAAACAATTGTCGTGCTACCAGGCAATATAGTAAGAACACGCTATAAAGCTGCTAGTGGCCACTCAGTCTTTTTATTATTTTATGAATGTGTGGTTGTATACTTCCACAAATTCATAAAATTTCAGACGTGGTAATTAAACCCTGAAGACATTTTCTTTTTAAGACAAACTTCAAAGGCCAACGCCAGAAAAAAAGGCGATACTCTGCTTCGGTATTAGTGCATGTCCAACCACGTACGTTGACCATGTGCCTTATAATACAACCGACCGACTTCAACATTATACGAAATGGTATTCCCCAAATCAAATGTACGCAATATGCAGAAGGGAAACTTTGTTTGATGTCTTGTATTGTAGGAAAACCTTGTTTCATGGGAGGCACGGATCTGACCAGCTTCTGTTCCATTAGTGGTTTCGGAACAATGTCATACGGTAGAAGGAACGAAATGTAATTTCGTCTGTGAGTGACTTCTTGCATGGTAAGGCCTCTATTGAACCGAGACACAGAGAGGACACGGTCTGTACACAGGGACACTGCGCTCCTCGCACGCCAGCATGCACACACGCACACGCACGCACACACACACACACAGAGCATCAATATTATTTCTATGAGAATATAACAGGTTTTAAGATTTTTTTCAGTGTTCATAATAATATAAGAATGGCACTGGATATAGAATTTCGTAACGACAAGAGATCATTTATACAGTTATACATTTTTACAACTTCTTAAATACCGAATTTTACTGAGCATCAAATATTGTAGTTTGCCCTTACGTGATGTACAAAAGGCCATCCTCTTATCCTAATCATAACCACCACCACCGTCGTCGTCATCATCGCCGCCGTCCTTATCCTTGTCGTCGTCGCCGTCGTCATCGTCATCGTCATCATCATCATCACCATCATCATGTCTAATCCGTTCCGCTCCAAAGGTACTATTTAAAAGAATTAAAATTTTCTTCAAGTGCATTCCGCACAGCACTTGAAGCAAATTTTCATTTCAGTTAAATTCTTAGTATCTAAATTAGTGCAAGCGGTCTTGTATTGTACATACTCGCGGCCAACACACATTAAATGATAGCAGGTAACAGCCAAAATTATCGATATGCTGTAATTCCCTCAACTCTTCTCTATGTGCATCAAGTCACAAAACGGCCAACTTCCTTTGTGTACTTGTGTCACTGTTACCTTAAGAGCGACCATATAATTTGTTTAAAATGAAGTTAAATGCAGTAATCATTTACAACAAAATGCCAAATAGCTCTTACTGTGTCAAGTCATTAGCACGTGTTTTCCTTGGCCGTCACAATAAAAAAAACTGAAAATAAAATTCATATTACGTAACCACACCGACAAATTTCAAATCATTCGCTTCATCGTCAGGGATTGTACACCATACTTAAGAGAATATAGTTTAAAATAAGTGTAAAATTATTTAAAAATTTCATCAGGATGTAGGCACATCTTGTTCCTATAAAAGGCTTTTCTTATGTACGAATTAAAATCATTAGACAATTAAATGCCATATTATATCCAGAGCAGTCTAAATTGCTAATTAGAAACTTATTTTTGAAATTACGACTTTTCTGTGTTGTTTACTACGTGCAGCTATAATAGTTACAAGTTGACTTCTTTTTGATTACTTTCTAGTCGCCATGCATGACTAATACTCTGACAATCAGAACTAAATAGGTGAATTAACAATAACAACTACACACAGAAAATAATTAAATATGCAAATGAAATGCAATCAGTAAGCAACGACCACAGATCCGTATCGTCTACGTGACGGGAGTCACTTGACATATCCGTAAGAATAGTAAAAATAATGTAATATTATTAAAAATCCAAGTTAATTTTTCAAAATTGTTGTTCACCATATAGGGAGATTAGAGGTACAGCTCAACTCGTTCTTAATCTCGGCACTAGATGTGAGTGACCAGCTTCATGACCCGGCCGCTTTAACCCAGGAAAAAGAACACCCGGGAGCCAACGAAATGAGGAGGGCCACCCTCCTGATTAGACTGTCCTGCCTTTCTAATTTTATAAGCAAAGTTTGAAGTTTTGACTTCAGTTTAACATGACAGTACTTCCTTGTTGGATCTCACAGCAATTTTACTGGGCCGTAGATTAGACAAGGGTTTTCTGCACAAAACAAAACTGGCTGCATAACGTTTACAGGGGAGGCGGCAGTAGATGGTGGTAGTGGTGTTGGAGCAACTGTCACTGACAACACCAACCCCTAACTAATGACCAGACGATAATATAACACAGCCATTGAGCCTGTGACTCTACAGGGCTTCTCACAAGCGAGCTGCCTCGAGATCCGACCATGTGTCACTTCGATGTAGCGTTTCGCTATTACAAAACATTGTCTCCGTCTCTATTGTAATAACTAGCTTAAAATTCTACAAATTGGTATCACATGGTACAACTGCACGAAGCCGTCTAAGAAACCCGAGCATACACAGACTTTTATTTCAAAATAATTTAATATCCTTGGTTCGGAAAGTGGCAGGCTCTTGTGAGCAAAGCAAAAGACCACCTAGTTTTGTACAAGAAAGGTAACGTTTTGACCACCTGCGCAACCATCGATTTCGCAAGCAACAATCTAAAATGCTAAGAAAGTTGTTATTGAAATAAAAGCAGACAAAACTAGTAAATTCATGTCTCAACAACTGATTTCATAATAGAAACACAGGTGTCGGCAAATGTGTAGGAAATGTCCAAAATTTCTTACGTTACTGAGTGACAAAGAGTGAAAATTACATTCACGAGAACATTTAGATTATACTCGGGAGAGGCTCACTACCATTCAGTTCAGTACCTCTTTAGTAACTCCATATTCTCATTTGGAACTATAGTAAGGTTGCGGGGCTCCCATGATTCGATATGGGGCACGAAGGGCCCGTCCTAATCAAAGCCTAGGTGCATCGCGGCTGAGAGGCCCCGAAGACAAATGCAAATCAACCAACCAATCAATCAATCTCTAAATTCTATCAAAGAAGTGGTCACGGTTGGTTGAGCCACTGCGCCACAAGAAGGAATGTCGTGGGTTCGGTTCTCGATCGCGTCACTTGAATCTTTCATTGACATAATTCTTCCGGCCGCACTACGCCCCGAGTTCGACTCAGCCTCTAACAGAAATGAGTACCACGAATATTTCCTGTGGGTAAAGGCGGCCGGTATGTATGGCTGACAACATTACCATCTTCATGTGTCGACTGTCTTGAAATCTGAGAGCCTCAAGCTCCTGGAACCCTCAGGGCCTGTCCAGGGATTGTTTACATTCGTCTATCAAAGAAAATAAAAATTAAAATAAACAAACATGTGAGCTGAAATTGGATTCCGTAAATTTGAAAAGTTTTCTCTTGTCATAAGGGGGGAACATAAACAATAAGTTCGAGGAACTGCATACCATTTCACAGACCATCGTTTTTTTATGCTTTCAACATCTATCGACAGAGGATTATTTAATCTGCATTCAGCAGTTCTCATAACCTATGGAAAAACATTCGAAACAAAAGATGCAGCTGAAGATTCGAATCTTTTTGGAAAAATTTGCCAGCCGACACGACTTCACTCCAGTAACACCGGCGTGAGCATTGCAAATCGTAGATTATCTAAACCTCCGTACATTTCACTATGTGGTTTCGCCGATTCTTTGAAAGACAAGCAGCTTTCCGGGAAACGTATAATGTTCCATCATAAAGCTGGGATAACTGACGACCAATACTGCGAAGATTAAAACCTTCAGTTAACTTTTGATTAAACCCCTCAAAATAAGTTCGGAACTTAAACAAGTGGTGAGAAGAATGACTGTAAACTTCCTCCCTAACAAGCAGTTTGTTTTTTGAATTCCGAAGCAGAAAACGTACAAAGATTTAATAGTGGGGTCTTAAGTTACATTTGCAATTCCGTCCATAAGGAATACGCAAAATATTAACGCACAGATCACAGAATACTAAATAGGACACTGATTGACGTACCACCCAGACAGCACTCCTGCTGCAACATACTCCTGTCCTGTACCTCTACGGAGAGGAATCCTTATTGAGAGATTGATCATCATTCAGTTGCTCAAACATTTGTCCTCCTTTTATGGTTTCGGAAAGTTTATAACTTGTACAAAACAGCCCAGCAGTGGATTCTCTCCTGAACCAGCAGAAGCCAGGCCACTTTGTGAAACAATCTCACTTTCAGGTACACTCTTTTAGTACACTAAAATTTATCGGTACATGCGAACCGTAATATAAACTTTCACAGAACCGAAAAATTTGATAACACAGAAACTGATAATCCAAAAACTACAGCAACTTGACAGGAACTATAAGCAAGCACTTTGTCTATTTCCATGCGCGTTTAATCATAAGAAATTTTATAATGAGTAATCTCCAGTGTTCTGAAAGAAAAGCACTGACAGTTTGTGATTTAAAGCTTTTTCCGCCGCTCCTCTGGGTTATTACGCTGCGAGTAGTTGTAATTTCGTACCGACGTTTCGGGACAAACTATCGGATATACCATCCTCATGTTAACTTAGAAACAGAAATAGTTTTCACAAGTGAAAGCGATTGTATGAACATTTTTGACATCATAAACAATTATATCTTATGTCAAAGAGAGATATTTTTGGAATTCATACAGCATTTCTTATTAATTAAATTAACTGTACACCGTTATATGTGCAAGACAAGGCTAATGACTTTAATAACTCAAAAACACAACAAGATTAAACATTCAAAAGCAAACAGAACTCACTTTATGGCTGACATCCCAATGACGTCAGCAAGCCTGAAATCTAGAAAGTTACATCGAAAACTTCACATAGTTTGTAATAAATCTGACAGGGCAGTGTCATAGCTGGGGGACAGCAAACTTGAGGTTGACGAAGCGATAAATATCATAAATAATTACTTGGAAATGTTCGTAACATTTTAAAATTAAGAGGAAGGACGGACGATACAGAACTCAGGCACGGGTCTGAAATAGAAAGTAATTCAGACCGCTCATTTGCAGTCACTAGCATGCCTACGGAATATTTTAAGTTTCTGTCTAATCGTACTGCTCAGATATCGGTGAGTGCTGTAGGAAATTAGTACTGCAACTTTTCTATCCTCACTCTCTCAGTTGCTCCCGGTAGAACATTCTCCTCTAGTACACTAAGAACTATCCTAAGCACGGAAGCCCTAAGGGAAGGTTAAGGCGTTTTAAGGGCTGTTAAAGAATGGAAAAGCGCAGGGAGTACAAAAAAGAGGAGGCCGCTGATAAATTCACTGAAAAAAAATATCTGTATACGGAATTGCTTTTGGGAACACAACTACCCTCACTTTCAAATTTAATAATTTTCTAACAAGATGCAACTGTATTCAGTTTATTATATTTCTGTAGGCAGCTCTATATGTTTCGTGTGTTGACAACCATCATCAGGAGCTAGTATAGCTGTAATTACAGCTTCTGGCACTGGTCAATCGGGTCTACTACCACCAGTGCCAGAAGCTGTAATTACAGCTGTACGAGCTCCTGATGACGGGTGTCAACACACGAAACATGTAGAGCTGCCTACAGAAATGTAATGAACTGAATAAGTCGCATCTTGTTGGACAATTATTAAATTTGATCACGAAGCACGGACCCATGTATATAAAAAAAATACCCTCAGTTTCATTCCCTATGCTGAAAGCAATTATTTTCCTTTTTTATTCTTCGATAATGGTAGCCCCTTGTTGTGTTTAAGGAAACAAAAAAAGACACGTGGACTGTTCTTTGCGTTCACACATTTCGCAAACTAATGGGAGGAATGAGGAACATTCATAGTAACTTCTGCGTTCTCTTAATAAATAGGTACCGATGAACAAGCTTTGGTCGGCTTAATTATACAAAGTCATTACATAATTTCGCCCAATTAGTGCATGCTCCTACGTTGTCGTGTAACACGGGAACAGAGGAGCATAATCCCTTCTCTGAACCACGAACGGTATTACGCTCCGATCAGTATTCGAACCATTGGACTTCACAAATACGGTTGAACCCGGTTATAACGACATAAGTTCAGCGACACCTCGCCTATAGCGTCAGATATTCTGTAGTACCAATTAAATCCTCACTCTTAACCACATCATTATGCTCCTCGGTTATAATGATATTCGCATACAACACCACCAAATATTTAGTCTCCTTCATGACGTCATAAGAGAGTACGACTGTATTATCATAAGCGAAGTGGCGAGTAAGGAATGGACGTATTGAATTTATTTCTATTAGACTCGTAAAAATATCTCAGCTCTAGAGCCGTTCGTTCAGTTCTGTCATTGCTTGTCGACAGCAAAGGGAAAAGAAGTCTGAAACATTTTAAGAAAGCCCTGTAATAACATCAGTAATCACTTCTGCACATTCCTCCTTCTAGTGAAACTCGCAACTATGTTGTGTAAATTCACGAATTTATCACAAAGATTAGTAATCTGGTGCAGAACTTTAGCGCTATTACCGGGCACGAGTGCGTACAGCCTGAAACATGGACGCTATACAGAGAAAAGGGAAATTCTTTCCCTCAAAAGACAACTGCCCAGAACGTTTCAGTTACTTCTGGCTAGTAAGCGAAGATTATCCTGCCTGTTTATAATCACAATTTTCCATGACAATGAAATTTAGAATTATTTGGAGCTCTTAACCTTTTGAAAGTATTTAAAATCTTAGGAATGGAAGGTAAAATGGGAGAGAGAAATGTAAATTTTGTGAGGCAAACCAACATTCACACTTCGCCAATTTAGACGTTATTCACGAAGGATAGTAAAAAAACGGATTTAATAGGACTTGGGAGAAGGGCAGGATGAAACATATTGAAAAAGGACAACGAAATGAAACAGCAATGAAACACGGGCACAAACATGAACACAATACAACAATTTTGGCACAAAGAAAGGAAAGAAGTAACAAAGAATAAAGAAAGGAAAATACAAATAACAAAAAATAACGAAAAAATTGATAGGAGAGAAGACGATAGAAACAAAAGAAAAAGAGGAAAAGAAATTCTGAAAGTAAAAGAGAAAGAAATGTGGAAAGGAACAAACAAAAATGACAGAAATAGAAAATGTCAGGTTGTGACAAGTTATTCTTCCGAAAGTAAAAGACAAATCCAGGAAAAGTTCTGCACTTTGTCGCTCTGACCAGCGTGGGGCAGTCAGTAACTACGGAAAAACCAGAAAGAACGGGCCAGTATGCGACAACGAACTTACAAGCTTTACCCTCCCCAACACAAAACCTTCCATAGAATTCACTCACCCCACAAGTTAAGGAAATGTAAACATTGCAGGGAAATATGAGAAAAGGAAAATTGGGCGATACATACAGAGAGCATGCCGTCAATCCGCAAAGATGACAGGGGAAAGCGACGTTAAACAAATGAATGCCTACTTGACCCCAGATGTCAGAGCGAAAGATAACGAGTAACAGCACTTGTTAAGATGGCTACAGTGAAAGATTATACGCTTACTGCTCGTTGTCTCCCTCCTAGAAGTCTTTTGAGAGCACCGCTTTCAGGCACCTTTTACAAATCATTTGTCTCTGTAAGTTGTCCTTACCTTGTACTGTTCAGATTAAACAAACAGAAGTTAAGATGGGTTGGTACATAGGATTGTATATGCACACGTAGGTACACACGTAACTTCAGTAAATAAAGTAAGGTAAGTGACCACTTGCGGGGGGGGGGGGGAAAAAAATAGATTTGGGGTCAGGATGGGGGTTGGGGAATTTCCCAATGGCGGGGTGTTTTGGGTAAGGGGGTGAAGTTCGAAGTTTAATAAAAGG
>Ga0123355_10021249_pt1 | contig 10386 bp, 4 predicted proteins | sample TergutEmb28metaG_3_FD_89872 | JGI IMG/M metagenome (GOLD analysis project Ga0123355, IMG submission 89872) | Embiratermes neotenicus P1 segment gut microbial communities from Petit-Saut dam, French Guiana - Emb289 P1 | ecosystem: Host-associated > Arthropoda: Insects > Digestive system > Gut ... | reverse complement strand
TGAGACAGCGGCATGTGTGTTGTGTGTAGTGCGGAGTGAGACAGCAGCATGTGGGTTGTGTGCAGTGCGGAGTGAGACAGCGGTTTGTGTGTTGTATGTAGTGTAGAGTGAGACAGCAGCATGTGTGTTGTGTGCAGTGCAGAGTGAGACAGCAGCATGTGTGTTGTGTGTAGTGCGGAGTGAGACAGCGGCATGTGTGTTGTGTGTAGTGCGGAGTGAGACAACAGCATGTGTGTTGTGTGTAGTGCAGAGTGAGACAGGGGCGTGTGTGTTGTGTGCAGTGCAGAGTGAGACAGTAGCTTATGTGTTGTGTGCAGTGCGGAGTGAGACAGCGGCATGTGTGTTGTGTGCAGTGCGGAGTGAGACAGCGGCATGTGTGTTGTGTGTAGTGCGGAGTGAGACAGCGGCCTGTGTGTTGCGTGCAGTGCGGAGTGAGACAGCAGCATGCGTGTTGTGTGCAGTGCGGAGTGAGACAGCGGCTTGTGTGTTGTATGTAGTGTAGAGTGAGACAGCAGCATGTGTGTTGTGTGCAGTGCGGCGTGAGACAGCGGCATGTGTGTTGTGTGCAGTGCGGAGTGAGACAGCAGCAAATGTGTTGTGTGCAGTGCGGAGTGAGAGAGCGGCATGTGTGTTGTGTGCAGTGCGGAGTGAGACAGCGGCATGTGTGTTGTGTGTAGTGCGGAGTGAGACAGCGTCATTTGTGTTGTGTGCAGTGCGGAGTGAGACAGCAGCTTGTGTGTTGTGTGCAGTGCAGAGTGAGACAGCAGCATGTGTGTTGTGTGCAGTGCGGAGTGAGACAGCGGCATGTGTGTTGCGTGCAGTGCGGAGTGAGACAGCGGCCTGTGCGTTGTGTGCAGTGCGGAGTGAGACAGCAGCTTGTGTGTTGTGTGTAGTGCAGAGTGAGACAGCGGCATATGTGTTGTGTGCAGTGCAGAGTGAGACAGCAGCATGTGTGTTGTGTGCAGTGTAGAGTGAGACAGTGGCATGTGTGTAGCGTGTAGTGCGGAGTGAGTGTCTTTAAAAACTTTAAACCCAATTTATAAATATTTTATTTTTTTGGTGAGTGAACTACGTAAATGAATACATTTGTTTATAGTTTAAGAAAGCTTTATAAGCGCCTAATACAAATATTTATTTCTAAAATATCAGGCCTTATTTATTTTGCACTACAATGCGATGCACAAACCATATGTTTTGACTTAACAAACTTAACAATAATACGAAGAATCGAAGTAGTATTTGAGTAGCTAAGAGAAAGGCGCATTTCTAAATAAATCCTCATAAATACGAAATTATGTGAATCTAATAATTTTCTACACAAAATCTTATCCTTCGGTCACACCAGTACAACGAACACTCTAATTATCTTATTGCTCCTGAAAGCTCTTCCTAATTACATTGTGTCTCATTAGAGAATCAGAGAATTTAGTGTCCAATTTATTTACCACTATCATTTGATTATGCTCTACTCTATTCTCTGTCTCTCTTTAATTATATATCTAACGCAGCAGTTTGCCTGAAGCTATAAGCCTCTGGCTTTTATTTTGGAAGCTCTCGGTTCGAATCCACTCACGGACATTATCTAGTTTAAATAACGACTTTTCTTGTGTACCCCTACGTCAGTGCCTGCGAGGGATAGTGAATTAACCCTTTACAGACGAAGCGCAGTCCGCTTTATTTAAAAACCCAGTACGTACCGCGCAGTAAACACTTTTCGTCTTGTTATAAAAACCAATCTGTTTATACTGTAAGTGGTACAAGTCGCTCTTTGTTCTCAGATAAACACAAAGACATAAATAAAGTGTGGACAGAGCGTACAGTTGTTGCAATATTAACCTTTAAAGACGAAGCGCAGAACGCTTTATTTAAAAACCCAATCCGTACCGCGCTGTAAACACTTTTCATCTCGGTTATAAAACCAATCATTTTATGCTGTAAGTGGCACAAGTCACTGTTTGTTCTCAGATAAATACAAAGCACGTGTTTACTGTGTGGGCAGAACGTACAGTTGTTGAATGTTAAACTGGTGGTGCATCACGTAACCATTAGGGCTTTAAAAAGTTAAATTAAACGAAGACCGTTACTTACACGCCATATTGTTCAGATTCAGACTGAACACGCTGAACACATAATCCTTGAAACTCATGATTCGTGTCAATTTAATAAACGTCAATATTTTATTTTAAAATGTCTTGTGTGTATTGTTGCCATCTTATGTGTATTTGTTGTACTATGTGTGTATTGCTGTCTTACATACTTTAGATGCCGAACTGCGGGCTAGAAGTCAGTATCCAGAAGGTCCTGCGACCGGCCAAATCGACACAGGTTTTTCTTGGTTTCCCTCTTTGTATAGCAAATACTAAGATGGTTCCCAAGATTCCAAGGTGCCACTACATGCTTCTCTTGTAGCCCTCCCAGCTTAAATTTAGTAATAAACAATTTCATGTTTTATATGCATGTAAAATAACCACTGCTACCGGGTGACAACCAAATTACAGTTAATAATTATTATCAATAACACAGAGGTTTGGACACAACGCGATTGTGGGTACCTAGTTAAAATAATTGTGTTTTTCTTTACCATAAAGTGATTTTAAATATTTTAATTTTATTTGCATTTAGGAACTGATATATAAAATTCCATCTCTACCACGTAAGGTACCACATAAGCTGTAAACGTCAATACACTTAGCTATCTCCTTGAAGATTTTCAAGATTGTGGCCGCAAGAGCAATAATCCTTAACAAATGTAAACATAGTGCAACAGGTTGATAATAAGTATTGTATGTGTAATATAGTTGTATGGAAAATGTATAATATTTTAAAATGTAATGAATTCATTTTTTTCTAGATTCAATATAGCCCGAACAGGAGCCTCGTGTAAAATAAAGTAAAGGTAAATCAGTCCCCTTACAGCTCCGGAGGGGCCCAGAGGGTTCCAGGAAGATAGGGTTCCCATATTTTATGACAACGGCACAAGATGGTGATAAGTTTGTCAGCCTTACGTACCGGCCGCCTTTACCCCCAGGAAATGCTCCTTGTATTCATTTCTGTTAGAGGCTGAGTCGAACCCATAGCCAAAGTGCGTTAGGAAGGATTTTATATCAATGAACAATTACAATGACATCATCTTGAATCGAACCAACAACCTTCCGATTTTAGCACAACACCTTAACCACTGTGCCACTGCAGTCCCTCCTTTTTTATAAATACGAGGAAAAAAAGAATCAGAATCTTACCGCCCACATGGATGAACCCGACCCCTCCCAAGGGAAGTGAAGTTTATCCAGGACATGAACAGTAATCACTGTGTTCAAATTCCTTTACTCCGCATTGCTAATTGTAGATAACATCAGTAGTTTGTACTGTATTTCTCGGTGGTCACCCGCTACCTCATTTCCATAAATATGGCAAAGAATTCTGGAGATAATTTCTACAGTAAAACCCACAAGGTGAACAAACGAATCAAATTTGTTTCAGTTTGGAATGACACTCTACATGTTTCAGCTCAGTCGGGAGAGCGACTGACTACGGGCGTTGGGGTGTTGGCATCTTAAAATCAGCAATTTTTAACAGTTTTCAAAATCGGGTTGAGTTTGGCACGATTTTGGAAGACCTTCGAAATATTGGGAGGGGGGTTTGAACCCCCAACCCCTCGGTATGCCGATAGTTGTAATCCAATGATATTTGGCTACATACACATAGTAACTGAGAGAAATCATCATAATCTGAGCAGTGAATTCGAACCAAGTACACATGAGTCAAGAAACATGTTACTTACAGCTCCTCGGTACTCCGTCAAATTTTCACCGAGGAATTGAAAAAATCGCCGTTTGTTTCGGACAACAAACATGTTTCTAATTTCCGACACTGCATATCCATTGTATCATGCCTACAAGCTGAGTCACGTGGCCACTAAAGCACGTGCGGGCACCGTGTCTTCAGAAGAGCTCGAGATCCTCCTGTGATATCGGGTATGCTGAACTGAAGGGGATAAATGGGCTTATAAATTGCCTGGAGGATTCTATCATCCGAAGCGATGGTTCCCGTGACGGTCGTCGTGTGGACAGTTAAAATTAAATGGACCGTCTGTATATCAAAAGCCCTAACCTTGTGTTAGAGAGAACCGAAATTCTTTCACGTGTCATACTGGTATTACACATCGCTTCTGTTCCTATACTTCAACAGTAGATCTCCGATACAATTATCTAGAGGGTTTTTGCGGAAATTTCTTTTTCTGGAGTGACAATGCGTCTTCAAGTCCGAGGACACAGTACTTACTTACTTGCTTACTTACTTACTTACTCCATGAAACAGAGCCCTTCTTGAGAAGCTAACCGATTTTCATCTAGTCAATAAATTCCCAAAATTTTATGGAACACGAAGATTCATTACCTCATTCATAAGTGCCAACCACCTGTCTCTATCCTGAGCCAGCTCGATCCAGTCCATTACCCATATACTACTTCCTGAAAATCCATCTTAATATTATCCTCTCATCAACACCTGGGTCTCCCAATCGGTCCCTTATTCTCAGGTTTCCCCACAAAGACTCTGAATATCTCTCTCCTCCCCATACGCGCTACATGCCCCGCCCATCTCATTTTTTTCGATTTTATCACTTGAACAATATTGGGTGAGGAGTACAGATCTTTAACCCTGCTCTGTTACAATGGGGTCTATGTGACCACAGTCCTCTTTGACTCGCTTTTTTTTTTAAACTGTCACGAATACTGACATCGTCTTTTACGTATTTTTTCGTAAAGCCTTCCTAACAATGTCACACACATTCGCTAGTTTTTGTGTCTTTCCGTTTATTTTTTATTTATGTTTATTTCCGCTTGGGGTCAAATGGACCCCATAGTACATTCCATGTAATATAAATAATTGTCTGCAAACTGCAGAAAACGCAGTATGTGTAAAAATCTGTCAAGTGTCATGTTCTCGCCGTAAAAATAATCTACCATTTACAGTTATAAACAACGCTAGAATACATTAGTCAGCTGGGGAAAAATGCGCAGTTGCTCTGCGTAAGACATATAGATCGCGGTATTGTGAGGGGCTTACGGGGTAGAAGGGGATCATTCTGGGTACACAGAGGAGAACACTGACCTTCAAGTGTCCTGCAGCATAACAAACCTATGCAGTGGTATCGTATAGAAGTAAACAAAATTCCTCCCACCATCGACACACTGTTTGCGACGTCTTTACAAGACGTTCGGTATGACTGTGTGACGTGTTTAGAAAGCGTTCGGTGCCAAAGGGATCATATATATACATGATATACAAAACTAAACCAAATAATAATAATTACTCGTCTGAAAGGCCAAATTTTGTTCTAATGGAAAAATCTCAAAAGAGATTAAATATTCCGAGCAATTATATCTTTATTCGTCCAACAAATGGCACATCAACAATTGAATATTTTTAATATATACTAAATATCTCCTAGACTGACTACGGGCTGGAGGGTCCGGGATCGAATTCCGGTGGAGACGAGATTTTCCGCACGTCCAGACTGGCCCTGGAGCCCACCCACCCTCCTGTAAAATTGGTACCGGGTCTATCCCGGGGGTAAAGTACGGCCGGAGAGTGCTACTGACCACTCACATCCTTCTCGTGCTGCGGTCATGGCAGATTAGAGCTGTACCTCTACCCAACCTCTGGGCCACATCGGGTCTGTAACGGGATCAATTTACCTTTACATTTACTAAATATCTCCTATGTGTTTCGGCGCTCACTGTGCCATCCTAAGAGGGAAAATTTAAATCACTTCTCCAAACCATCTGTTTACTCTAAGGTCGTTACTTTGATTGCGTTACAGAGTGTTTCATTACTCAGCTTATTCCGACACACAAAACACAGGAACGGCACAACAAGAGGACAGGCGGGTCTTCACAGGATTATCGACTGATCCGAACAGTTGGAACAGAAAATAAACCAACATTACCACAACATTATGAAATAATTTAAGAAGTAGCCGTTCCCTACCAAAATGTGTGAACATGATAGAGACAATGGTTTTTAATACTAAAATAATATTTAACCCAAAACTACGAGAGCAGAATGAGGTCAGGAAATGCTTACTATCATTCGGTGCAGAATCTTTTGTCTTCTAGGTTGCTATAAAAAAACTTAAAGATCAAGATATATAGAACCATAATTTTGTCTGTTGTTTTGTATGGGTGTGAAACTTTGTCACTGAAATTGCGGGAGGAAAGGAAGCTGAGGGTATTTGAGAGCATGGTTTTGGGGAGAATATTTTGACCGATGAGGGAAGAGGTAACGGTGGAATCGAGGAGATTGCACAAGGAGGAGCTAAATGATTTGTACTCCTCACCCAATATTGCGCGGGTGATGAAATCGAGAAGAATGAGATGGGCTGGGCATGTGGCGCGTATGGGTGAGGAGAGGTGGGCGTATAGGGTCTTGGTAGGGAAACCGGAGGGAAAGAGACCAATGGAGAGACCTAAGCGTAGATGTGTGGATAATAATAGGATGGATCTCCAGGAGGTGGGATGTGGGTGTAAGGAATGGATTGGTTTGGCCCAGGATAGAGACAAGTGGTGGACGTTTGTGAGTGCGGTAATGAACTTTCGGGTTCCGTGAAATGCGGTGAATTTCTTGACTAGCTGCAAACCAGTTAGCTTCGCAAGAAGGACTCTGCACCATGGAGTAAGTAAGTAAGTAAGTAATTATGTAGCTCGGCCACTGCAACAAACTTACAGTAAGCAGATAAAATTATGGAAAATGTAAAATGATCCCGTTTCAGGCCCGGTGTGGCCCAGAGGGTGGGTAGAAGTATAGCTCTACTGTTCCATGACCGCAGCACTAGAAGTGGGTGTGTGGTCAGTAGCACGCCCCGGCCGCACTTTACTCCCGAGAAAGACCCGGTACCCATTTTACAGGAGGCTGGATGGGCCCCAGGGCCGGTCTGAAAGGGCGGAAAATCTCGTCCGCACCGGGATTCGATGCCGTACCGTCCAGCCTGTAGTCAGTCGCTATACCGACTGAGCTATCCGAACCACTTATAGTAAGCAGATGTTTCCGAGAAATGATATTTCTTCCTGAAGATGGTGCAGTGAGGGCCGAAACATGTAGCAGACATTTAGTAAACAATAACAAATATTCAATCTTCATGTTTACACCGTGAATCAATGATAATTAAACAATCTCTTATCCAACTATTACAAATATATATATAATACTTAGGTACAATTAAAATTATAAAATAGGAGCACTTTTAAATATTTTATAATTTTAATTGTATCTGCATGTTATATATTGTGCATTAGTTGGAAAATAGAATCTTTAATTAATAAAAAATATTCAGTTTATATGTGCATTTAGTTGAGCAATTAAATGTATAATTTCTCTACTAACAACAATTCATATTTTGAGTTTGTTATGGTGTTCCAGATTACAAATTTTGAAAATAGATCTTGCTGATTTTAATTTATGAAAGCTCTGTGTAGCTCTCCTTAGCACATTTACACAAATACTACAATACTACATTATTTTCAGCAGCATATGTTCTTCCCTTACTTTCTCCTGTTCACTTACATCTCGTTTGATACAACGTCGTCACAAAACCCATGAAGCATCCAGTTACGTTTGGTACAGTCCTAAAGAAGTGTCCGTTAGGCCCTTCAGTTCAAGAGATGGGACTAAGCACCGTATTTTTGACCCTTACCCTGCTAACGTGGAGAATATGGTGAGCTCTTAATAATGCCAGCAGATGGCAGAAGGGATTTAACTAGGCGTTTAGAGGGTTAAAATCCTTGAAGGTGAACTGTGATGAAGTTTCACTAAGTGATTTCGCAAACCGAGAGAGGTGAATCCGTCAGCTGGCCAGTACGGCATTAAACCTTGCGTACAAAAATGTCGTGTGTGGAATTTTTAATATTACTTTCTGCAATATTACCTTCTCGTCTCAGCTAAATTTCTGGAGATTTCTGTTATAACTCGGAGATCCCTACGGCCCCTACGGACAAGTCAAACACCTGGCACAAACACATTACTTTTAGAGTCCCATGGGTATTAAATTACAGTTCAGAGTGCAGACTTATATCTTAGCAAATCAACCTTAACATATATTCAAGACATTAAACAACAATTATCATCTATTTCCCTTATTTTGTCTTCTTCTGATGCCTCGTTTATTTAGAATGAAGAAATTCTGACAGCTGTAACTGAATTTCCCGTCTTCCCGTTCGATAACAATTTCTCTTCCTTCCCTTTCTGGATTACGGTTTCTAAATCACTACATTTATTTTCGTGTAGACATCATAATTTACGTCAGGTCTGCTGTTTCATCCATTCTATAAGCAAATTAAATGTAGGGATTTTGAGGCGCATTGGCAAAGTTACAAAAATCGACCATCAGATTCGTCACTTTTGTCCGTACGTCTGCCCACAAAGAATATTTTTGAAAATTTATGTTAGTGATATTTGTTGATATCCGTCAGGTAAAATTTGTTAAAATTGGACAAAGCCCGAGGCAGTCCATATGAAGTTATAATTATGTTCATGGCTGCATCTGCGTAGATGGGAGGATAATATTAAGACGTTTCTTGAGGTAGTAGGATGTGGGGATATGAAAAGGATCAAGCTGGCTCTGGATAGGGACTTGTGAGTGCGGTAACGACCCTTAGGGTTACATAAAATGTGGGGAATTTCTTGACTAGTTGAGAACCGGTTAGCTTCCCAGGAAGGACTCTGTTCCGTGGAGTAAGTAACAAAGAAAGTAAGTAAATAATGGCTGCATTTAGTTGAATTCTATGCTTAAGGTAAAAATTCAGACAAATTTTTAGAGAAATTTGTAGAATATGTAGAAAGTCTATTTTCAGAAGACCGTGGATGTTTCTTGAGGTAGTAGGATGTGGGGATATGAAAAGGATCAAGCTGGCTCTGGATAGGGACTTGTGAATGCGGTAACGACCCTTAGGGTTACATAAAATGTGGGGAATTTCTTGACTAGTTGAGAATCGGTTAGCTTCCCAGGAAGGACTCTGTTCCGTGGAGTAAGTAAGAAAGAAAGAAAGTAAGTAATGGCTGCATCTCGTTGAATTCTATGCTTAAGGTAAAAATTCAGACACATTTTTAGAGGGAAGAGTAGCAATATATTCCACATATCGCGTAGAAAGTGTATTTTCAGAAGACCGTGGCGTTGACAGCAAAGTTATGAAAATTACGGAACCCTCGAACTGCCCACAGGTGACTTAACATGACATGACTTAAGAAACATGGCGCTGGCGTGCCACGTAATTGGGCAAATAATACAACATGATGTTAGGTTACTTAATATTTATTTATTTCGACTGTGTTACATTTCGAAGTTCAGATACATTTTACACGGCCGATAATGGAGACAAAGGTAATGTAAAGTCAACAAAATCGATAACTATATTTTATACTTGATTATAATTACGTAGTAATATGACGTCACATGGGGTAGATTGTAATTTGTTGTGGTATGACGTAATAATCGGGGACCGCGGTAGCGTAGTGGTTAAGGAGTTGTGCTACAAATCGGAAGGTGGCTGGTTCGATCCCAGGTGGTGTCATTGGAATTTTCATTGATATAAAATCCTTCAGATCGCACTATGGCCCTGGGGTCGACTGAACCTCTAACAAAAATGAGTACCAGGAGCATTTGCTGGGGGTAAAGGCGGCCGGTGCGTAAGGCAGACAACCTTACCACCATCCTGTGCCGTTGTCATGAAATCTGGGAATATTAACTTTCTGGAACCCTATGGGCCACTCCAGGCCTGTAACGGGACTGCTTTACCTTTTATGACGTAATAATCGAATTTGTAGTTCGTGCTGTAAAGTCAGGTTCTGTGCAGCTGTCAATTATTCTCAAACAACAAATACTTTCTATTGTGTAGACACAATAGAATCGTTGATAGAAGAGATCAAAAGTCCTCGATTCCAAAAAGAAGATATTTTAAGCTTGTACTATAAGGCTATAAAGATTCTGGAAGTAAGGAAAGTCCTGGAAATGTCTGTGCATTACGTCATGGAGCAGAGCAATTACAGCCATGTCGCTCTGAGCTTCATTAATTGCTTGTGATGTAGCAAGTTTCAGGCCACAAAGGGGAAAGCTGACCAGCGACGATTTGTCAGTCATAACAACGTGTTAGGCTCTGAAAAAAGAGCATTTAGAAATTAGTGTTATGATTCTTATGTTTATTGGACCGCGCATCATCTTGATAGTTGAATAAAGAGAGACGAACTTGATGTCACTTGCTTTACTATTTCATTATTTAATAATAAACCATTTGTACTCCTCACCCAATATTGTGCGGGTGATAAAATCGAGAAGAATGAGATGGGCTGGGCATGTGGCGCGTATGGGTGAGGAGAGGGGGTGTATAGGGCCTT
>Ga0123355_10021248_pt1 | contig 10386 bp, 8 predicted proteins | sample TergutEmb28metaG_3_FD_89872 | JGI IMG/M metagenome (GOLD analysis project Ga0123355, IMG submission 89872) | Embiratermes neotenicus P1 segment gut microbial communities from Petit-Saut dam, French Guiana - Emb289 P1 | ecosystem: Host-associated > Arthropoda: Insects > Digestive system > Gut ... | reverse complement strand
TCATAACAAGGAAAAATAACCTCACCAAACATTTGCGGCGAAATGCTTACACATTCCTGTGCGTCAAGATAGCCCCACATTTGAGATGTTGAAAACGGCACTCCTACAGTTTTTTCGCTGGGTAGTTCGTCCGTATAGCAAAAACTGCCCTGCCCCAAACTTTCTGCGCCCGTGGTGGGATTCAAGAAGCCTTCATCTTCAAGAAAATGACAACTAGCCAAGAAGTCATCAGCAACTTGTCTCATCATTTTTATAAACAGTTCCGGGTAATCCATCATGGAAATCAGCATATTTTCCATCCCCATAAGAAGAACAATCATTTGGGTTGGACATGCGTATATACTGGATGAAACCCGTTTAGCAGGAAGAATATCACCAAAAACGTCGTTTGCAAATGTCTCTTCTTCCAAAGAAGCTACTTTATCAACGCCAAATGTGCTTTTGCCGATTTTGTAAAAATCTTCTTCCAAATCATTTATTTCCGCGTCCACATGGTAGCCTAGATTGCTCAGTGTGCTTGTGGTTCTTTTTGCTTCAATACCAAAAAGATTAAACCATGTTTTCCATTGCACAGGAAAATAATCAGGAATAGGGCGGTCGTCCTCCAGTAGTTCTTGATTCAAGAATTGGCGGTACAAGTTCGCTTCAAATTCCCTTGCGGTTGAGGATTCGCATTTTAGCAACGGAGGAATGATTTCATTTTCAAATGTCCACATTTCGACATGAATCATTGGGCGGTTTCCCTTAAAAGTATTATGCGCAATCCATTCTTTCTCTAGCTCTCTGTTTTTAGGTGAATTTGCAAGTTCCAACTGCTTTTTTGCAAGTTCTCTTAAAACGATTTTATCGTTTTTGGAAATTGTTTTCAAAATCATACCACCTTTTTATCATGCTATACAAATCGCCCCAACTCATGTGCGGTTTTATACATAGTTAGAATGTTTTCGATGGGAGAAACGATTTGAATATTGTGGCAAGGTGCAAGTATATACCCTGTACCGTCACTAGCAAGTATATCAATACATGTTGCCACTTCTTTTTTTACCTCATCGACTGTGCCAAAAGGAAGCACATGTTGATTGTCAATCGCACCATGAAAGCAGATTTGCTTGCCAAAGCTATCTTTTAGTTCTTTCAAATCCATACCCGGCAAATGCCATTGTATTGGGTTCAAAATATCAACCCCTACATCCACAAGTTCAGGAATCAACGGTCTTATTGCACCATCATCATGGTGAAAAACTTTTATGCCATACTCCCTGTACATTTTTACAAACCGCTCAAACTGCTTGCGGAAAAAGCGATTAAACATATCAACGCTTATCATCAACCCGTTTTGTGTTCCAAAATCGTCAGTATATTGGCACACATGAATTTGACCCTGAGCCGCCTCAAAAATCCTTTTGTGATAATCATACAAAAAGTCACAAATATTGCCTAATATATAGTCTGCAAGTTCTTCCTCGGTGGCAAGGTCTATCAGGCTTTGTTCAAGCCCCCTGATGTTTGTGTACATATAAAATGGAGAGGCATAGCCCGCCATTATTGCACGGTTAGGGTGCTGTGCGCATAGTGCAGGGATATTAGAATAATCAAAGGAGTCCGCAGAAGGCCATTTGTAATTTGCCTCTATTTCCTCTATGGTTTCAAACTCTGCTATAGGATTGTGGCTGACTTCTCCATATACACCCGCGCCGTCAGCATAGGTGATATGTTTGTAGCGTACACCCCATATATCTTCTGACTTTTCCGCAGTTCTCACTAACTCCGGTCCTGTGTAAGTTGGATGAACTACAGGTATGCCATCAATACCCAAGGCATCGAAAAGCTCTATTTCGCTTTTTACGCCCAAATGTTTCATCAGCTTATTTGTTATTTCATCTACTGCCCAATAGTCTGTTGGTATTCTGTCTACCGGCTGATGGTTTATTGCCGCCAAAATTCGCTCTCTTGATGTCATTTCATTAATCATTATTATGCTCCTTTGCATGTTTTATTTGTAGCCCAATCTCAAAAAGCCGTTCCCATGGTAAAGTGACATCAATTTCTACAGGATATTTTTTACTAAATGCCAATTGATTGTACGCTTCTTGCAAGCGTTTTTTTATGATTTCTTTGATTTTGTCGGCGTGAAGTGGAATGTTGTGGTGGTTCGCGCCTATTTTCTCCAAGTCAACTTCTGAAATCACATGGCGCACATCAGATTGATACAAAACATCTTCGATTATGCGGAATGCCAAATTGTGCATATTTATTTCATTGCCGACAAGTGCTTGTGATAAAGTTGTGCCTAAAGTATTGGCATTTGTATTCCAGCCGGCATAGCTTATTATTTTTTCAAGCACGTTGAGCTCGTCCATGTTGGCAAGCAACTGCACATCGCCGCCATTACATAATACGCTATCGCATACGGCAACTTTATAGCCACTGTCCGCATAATCATTGATTTGCATTACAAAATCTAAAACATTCCGCCATGTATAATGAGTAACATCAAACACGCGGTCATAAGCATCTTCCATGAACTTGCCAGGAGAATTTATCGCCAAGATAATATCTGCCTCTGACGGCGTTGCAACAAGTTTTGCTTTACAAGCACGCACATGGGATTTTAGGCATTCAAACATGGGGCGGTCTTCATACTTTGGAACAATCGACGGCCCTAACTGTGATGAATAAAACGGATATATTTTTGGCTCTACGCCATGGTACTCATTGTACGCACGGGCGAGTAGTGTTAAACCTGATTCATCTGCACCTGGATAAATCATGACCTTTGTTTGCAGACGTTTTTCACGCACAGAATCAATCACACGTTTTTGCGAAAGAGCAGTATATCCATACAGCGCGGAATCATCCTGCGGTACTATCAAAAAGTCAACTATGCCTTTTTCCAGATATGTCAAAAGTTCAAGGCTAACGGCTGTGTTTTTGTCTCGTCTGGCCTCATAGTCGGCAATATGCTCCGCCGGGATTGCATAGCCCTCTAGTTCAGCCTCTTCCTCTAGTGTCAGACCATGTCGCGCTTTATAGTCCATCAGATACTTTCTTCTGAACATTGCATAGCCGTAGTTTAAGTAATAGGCGGGTTCTTCGTCGTCAGAGTTGTACTGGGGTGTACGCATCACGCAGTTGGAAGCGTATATACGGATTTTTGGATTCAACTCTTTTATCTTTTTAAGAGTTTCAAGTCTGCTGATTAGCTCTTCCTGTGAATGGTCATGCAGGCGTGAAGGAATAAGTCCGCCATATACAAGAGTTTCTGTTGAAATTATTGCATTGTCACAATCGACAGCATTTTCCAAAATAAAATCCGCTATTTTTGCAACATCAGCCGGGATTTTCTTTTTGCCAAGTATGTTCATTGGAGGTAATGATAAGTTTACCTTCTTGCCGGCTATCATTTCTGGATATAAGCAATTACATGGGCGTTCGTCCAAAGGGATGAATAAGGTTTTCATTTTCCACTCTCCTACTCTTTTTACTGATGATACTATTTATTCAAATACTGTCAATATGCCATACATGATTCGCTGTTATATTTTTACGACTTATGAAAAATTACCAAATAAACAGCTTGACATGATAAAAAAATTATCAGAAAATATTAACAAAGTTAGAGAAACAAAGAAAGGGGAATAAATTATGTTCAAAATTTGTTTAATCGGTTGCGGAGGGATAGCGGAAGGTTTTCACGGCCCTGCATTAAAGAAATATTGTGAAGATTTTTCCGAAACATCACTTGCCGCTTGTTGTGATGTGGATATAAATAAAGCGAAAAAATTTGCTGACACTTTTGGGTTCGGGGAGTTTTATAGCGATTACCGCGAAATGTTGAAAGCAGAAAAGCCTAACGCGGTTTCCCTAGTTGCGCCATACACCGTTATTCCTGACATTGCCGTAGATATATTAAATATGGGTTATCCCGTAATCATGGAAAAACCACCCGGGGCAACGGGCGATGATGTTTTGAAGATAATTGAAGCAGCAGAAAAATCGGATGTTCCAAATCAAGTAGCTTTTAACAGAAGGTTTTGCCCTGTTGTAAGCGAACTTAAGAATATGTTAGCAAGTTATCCTCAAGGTGTGGGCATACACAATTTGCGCTGTATTTTCCAAAGAGTAGGCAGAAAAGACCCTGATTTTTTTGCTACAGCAATACATGGTATTGATACATTGAGATATATTGCAGGTTGTGACTACAAACATATCAACTTTGCGTATCAAGAATTGCCGGAACTCGCCAAAGGTGTAGCAAATGTCTATATGGATTGTCTGATGGAGTCGGGTGCAGTGGCACAACTGTCTATCTGTCCAAACGGCGGCAAGGTAATTGAGGATTTTATCGTCACCAGTGGCAACAATGAGTTTATATTAAACATGCCCGTATGGGGTTCACTGGAATATCCGGGGGGATTGTCACATTTTTCTGACAATAAGCTAGTAAAGCGTGTTGACGGCAGTGACCCGCAAATGGGCGAAGACATGCTTTACGCATTCGGCTTTTATTCTGAAAACGCCTCCTTTCTAAACGATGTGAAAGCCAATAGAAAACCGACAAATGACATATGTACGGCATTGCAATCCGTTGAGGTAGCGTATTGTATCGAAACCAGAGCGGAGGTATATATACGATGAATAGCCTAGAAAGAGTTATAGCCGCGTTAAACCATAAACCAGTGGACAGAGTACCTGTAACAGGCTTCATGACAATGGTAACAAGTGATTTGATGAAAATGTACGACTATAGCTGGTTGGACGCCCATTACAATGCGGAAAAACTGGTTGAACTTGCTGCCGCTGCACATGTACACTGCGGGCTTGACACAATGAAGCTTCCCTTTGATATGACCGTGGAAGCAGAAGCACTTGGCGGAAAAATAAGCATGGGCTCGGAAACCACCCTACCACAAATACGCGACAAACTTTTTGATGAACCCGGGGAGTTTGTTTTTGATAGGGATTTGTTGCTAAAGGGGAGGATTCCTCTAGTTTTGAAGTCAATAAAGTTGGCAAAAAGCAAATATAGCCCACATGTGGCTGTAACAAGTTCTATAGTAGGACCGTTTTCTTTGGGAACATGGCTTTTTGGTGTGGACGATTTGCTAATTTGGTCAATTGAAGAGCCAGAAAAACTACATGCAGCAATGGAAAAGTTAACAAAACTCTGCATTATGTATGCAAAAGAACAAGTATTTGCTGGTGCTGATGTTATTCAAATAGGAGAAGCGGCAGCTTCTGGTGATTTGCTTTCGCCTACGACATACAGGGATTTTATTGCACCATATCACAAGCTATTGTGTGCAGAACTTTCCGCACCTTCAATAGTGCATATTTGTGGAAATATAACAGGGCATTTCCAATATATCGCAGACACAGGAATGATGGGGATTAGCTTTGACAAAAAAAGCGATGCAAACGTGGGGCGAGAACTGTTGAAAGGTAAAGTTGCATTGGTCGGATATGTGGATGTTTTGGAAACGTTACTAAAAGGTACGGCAGAAGAGGTATATGCCGCTTCACGCGAGTGCTTAGAAATGCACGTAGATTGCCTAAATCCCGGTTGTTCGCTACCCGCGGGCGTACCGATGGAAAACATATCCGCTTTGGTAAGAGCATCGATTGAGTTCGGGACACATCCTAAATAGGAGAGCAGGCTATAATGAATAAAAAAATAACATTTTCATGCTTTACAAAGCATTGGTCAAAAAGTAGTATCGACGAACTTATCGCATTGACAAAAAAATTCGGTTGCGACGGAATAGAACTTCCCGTTCGCAATGAGTATCAGGTAGAGCCGAACAATGCAGATAAAGATTTACCTCGTTTAGCAAAGGCTTTTGAAGAACAAGGATTAAAAATATACAGTGTTGCAAGCGAAGCAACGGAAAAGATATTCGTGGGCTGTGCAGAAGCAAATGTTCCGCTGATACGTATTATGTTTTTTTCGGACATTAAAGACCCTTACCATGAATCGGAAAGTATGATGCGCCGTAGCATCGAAGGTTTTCTTCCTCTTTGTGAAAAACACGGTGTAAAAGTAGGCATACAGCAACACTGCGGGGTAAGTATAAACAGTTCCGTCGAAATGTATCATCTAGTAAAAGACTATGCAAAATATGTGGGCGGAATATGGGATGCTTCCCACAGTGGATTGGCAGGCGAAGAAACAGAGCGTTCGCTAGACACCATATGGAACAACCTTGCAGGAATAAATTTCAAAAACGCATACTACAAAAGAGTGACAGGCCCCGAAGCAGTCGCAAAATATGAGCCATACTTCACGACAGGCGACCAAGGGCTATGTTCATGGGAACGTGCTGTAAATTACCTGAAAGCAAGAGGATATGAAGGAAATATTTGCTTGCCCATGGACTACAGCGACACCAAAAATGTAGAGCAATATGCCCTGAAAGATGTGGCATATTTGAAAAGTTTGTTCTAAGAAATTTAATGAGAATTTAATGAGAATTTGATGAGAAATTTAAGAAAATCCCCCGGTCATTCCGCGTAAAATCCCACTTCAAACACTGAATGACCGGGGGATTTTTGTACATAAGGACTTCAAGATTTGACCCGACATACCATTCTGCCGCAGCGGTTTCAAGCGATGTGAGGGAGTGGTATGAAGCAATGAACGCCCAAAATTCAAGGAAATCGTCTGTCGTTTTTCCACACTTGCTTGTAAAAGTGCTATACCAGCAAATATTCATCTTCACAAGCAAAAATCAACAAAAAATTAGCATATAGACGTATGAGTTAGTGCATAATAAACAAAATCATGTAGTTTTATATCATGGGCAAATTAAATGGTATATTGACATGATATGAATATGTTGTAATATATGACATATTTGCTACATACAATCGCGGGGGTAAATTCCCTACGGTATACCTTCATATTACATTAATTTGCAGGAGGAACTATGAAAACTCACTTGGAACGACTGGTAAAAGCAATTACTTACCAAAGCCCGGATGAAATCCCGGTAGACTGCTGGATACCCCCAATCACTTGGAAAAAGCGTGGGATGGATATGGTGAAACTTGCCAAAGAATATCCAGATATTGTAACGCAACCAATACCAGATTTGAATCGTCTGAATGAAACCATGCCTATAGAATACAAAGCAGGTATCTATATAGACGAATGGAACTGCGTGTGGAACAATGTTGAGGAAGGCTTGATAGGTATAGTGACGGGTCATCCCGTACCGAACCGAGAGGATATTTTGACTCTACAAATTCCACAGAACAAAGATGGCAGATTGCCCCATGGATTTATGTATTTGCGCCTTTTAGACTTGCGCGGCTTTGAAGAAGCTATGATTGATTTTGCAGAAGAATGTGACGAGTTGCAAATTTTAATTGACAAGGTTGTTGAGTACAACTGCAACCAAGTAGCGGCTATTTTACCAAACAATCCACCCGGAACTGTAGTGGTTTTTGGTGATGATTTGGGATTTCAAAACGGATTGGCAATAGGCGCGGAAAAATGGCGTAAATATATGAAGCCTGCTTTCACAAAAATATATGCCCCTTTGAAAGACAAAGGTTGTTATATTTACATGCACACAGATGGTCAAATTATAGAAATAATGCCTGATTTAATTGAATGCGGGGTGGATATAGTAAATCCTCAGTTCCGCGCTAACGGCTTGGCAGAGTTGGAGCGGGTTTGCAAAGGGAAAATTCCTATAGAATTAGATTTAGACCGTCAACTATATCCATTTGCAACACCGTCACAGCTAGACGACCATGTGAGAGAATGTGTAGAAACTCTATATTTGCCAGAGGGCGGATTATCGTTAAAATTGGAAATAAATTTTGACGTACCCCTTGAAAATGTTACAGCATTGTTTGACGCAGTACGAAAATACCGTGTTTACAAAAAATAAAGGAGTAGATTAAAATGAACTACAATAGCACAGCATACCAAAATCTTGATGATTTTGTGTATGGCAAGTCGCTGCATCCCATAAATCTTTCAAATGGAATGTCTATTGGCGGCGGCTTGGTTTATCCCGAAGTTAACTTTACATTGCCACCCATGTTAATTACAAAGGACAGTATGCCCGATGTAATTAGAAATTATAGAGAAATCATCACTGGCATCTGCGAAAGAGCAACGGAGTTGTTCTGTCCTGGCTTTGTAGCGGAAATTGAAACACTACCGCCTTTAACAGAAAATCCCGAGTGGGGCATTGAAGTAACAAAAAATGTTGTTGATATTATTAAAGAGTTTGGCGCAAAACATGGTGTAAAAGGTGCAGTTCGTATAACCCCCAACGACATAAGAGAAGGCCCAAACGTAACTCATATGTGGGACGGCAGACATTACGAAACCATGATGAAGGCATTTGAGGGTTGTGCAAAGACAGGCGCGGACTTTATGGCAATTGAGTCTGTGGGCGGTAAGGAACTTCATGATGAAGCGATTATGCTCTGCGAGATTGATAAAAGTATCTTTGCATTGGGCATTCTTGGTTGTACAGATATGACGAGGCTTTGGGGTGATATTGTAAAAATAGGCACGCAAACAGGTTGTATTCCTAGCGGCGATACTGCCTGCGGTTTTGGAAATACGGCAATGGTGCTTGCGGATAAAAAGTACATCCCACGTGTATTTGCCGCTGTAGTCCGTGTAATTACCGCTGTGCGCAGCCTTGTAGCAATTGAGCAGGGCGCGAAAGGCCCACATAAGGACTGCGGTTACGAAGGTGTTTATGTAAAAGCCATAACAGGCACACCCATTTCTATGGAAGGCAGAACCGCCGCTTGTGCCCATTTATCCCCCGTTGGTAATATCGCCGCATGTGTAGCGGATATTTGGAGCAACGAGAGTATTCAAAATATCAAATTGTTAGGCGGTATGGCTCCCACAGTCAGCTTTGAGCAACTGGTATATGACACACGCCTGTTAAACGCGGCAAGCGCACGCGGTAGCAAGGAAGCACTTCTTATGCGCGATTTACATGCCGACAGCGATAGTTCGTTCGACCCGCAAGCATATGTTCTCAGACCCGATATTGTGCTTGAAATCAGCAAAGAGCTTGTTAAAGCAGAAGGTCATTACGAACGCAGCGTAAAAGCCGCAGAACTTGCCATTGCCGCCTTAAAGAAAGGCTATGCCGACGGTCGTATAAACGCGGACGAAAGAGAAGAAACGTGGCTAGACACAATGGAAGAAACTGTATCAAGTTTACCAACAAACCGTGACGAGTTCGTCGAAAGTATGATGGACTGTAGCGATAAGTTTGAACCAAAAAAATACAATATGTAAATATGAAAAGGAGCGATTTTCAATGAGTGTATGCGCACAAATTTCTGAACTTGTCCAAAAGGGCAAAGCAAAGCTTGTAAAAGAAGAAGTAGCAAAGGCAATAGAAAGCGGTGTACCCGTAGCCGATATTCTTAACGAAGGAATGCTTGCGGCAATGGGCATTGTTGGTGAAAAGTTCAAAAACAACCAAGTCTATGTACCCGAAATGCTTGTTGCCGCACGAGCCATGAACGCAGGTATGGAAATCTTGAAACCTCATCTAGTCGAAGCCGGAGTCGAGCCTATTGGCAAAGTAATCCTTGGCACAGTAGCGGGCGACTTACACGACATCGGCAAGAATTTAGTTAAACTCATGCTCGAAGGTAAGGGCATAGAAGTAGTAGACCTAGGTATAGATGTACCCGCTGAAAAATTTGTCGAAGCACACAAAGAGCATGGAAGCACTCTCATTCTTCTCTCAGCCCTACTCACAACCACCATGGGCGAAATGAAGAATGTAATTGAAACATTCCAAAAAGCAGGTCTACGCGACAAGGTGAAGTTTATGGTTGGCGGCGCACCAATTACCGATACATTCAGAGCCGAAATCGGTGCAGAATACTACACTGCCGATGCCGCATCTGCCGCAAGCTTAGCAAAAGAAGTTATTTCTGCATAAACAAAATATACGAAAAAATCACGCTGAATTTTGTCATACGTGAGATGTAAATAGGTTATTATAAAATTGCCCTGCGTTTTTGCGCAGGGCAATTTTAGTTGTATCTCGCATCTAGCAAGTGTGAGTATAGGGGATGATGTTGCAGCGAAAGCAAAAAAAGACTATACTCGTTTACAAGGGAGGCGATTAGTAGTGTATGAATATATTGAAACCATTGTATCTTTTCTTAGTGTCCAAGGTGGATTTTTGGAGATTATAGCCTTGAGTATTGACCCTCTTATGACTCTTTCCGCGTTGGCTATAGAGGGCAATGTAGATACATGGATAATAGTGCTTCTTGTAAGCTTGACGGTATTGAAAATTGTTCTTACATCTTTTCGCGGCACAAAAATCATTTGTGAGGCTTCTCTTGAAAAGGCAGAATATATAATAGGGATGATTGTTG
>Ga0123355_10021247_pt1 | contig 10386 bp, 4 predicted proteins | sample TergutEmb28metaG_3_FD_89872 | JGI IMG/M metagenome (GOLD analysis project Ga0123355, IMG submission 89872) | Embiratermes neotenicus P1 segment gut microbial communities from Petit-Saut dam, French Guiana - Emb289 P1 | ecosystem: Host-associated > Arthropoda: Insects > Digestive system > Gut ... | reverse complement strand
CCAAAAACACCCCCCCCCTGGTTTTTTTCCCCCAAACACTTATTGCCCGGGGGGGCACCCCCCCCCCCCCCCCCCCCCCCCCACCCTCCAGCAGCAACAGTAGAGACTTACGGTTCTCACAGCGGTGTTGAAGACGACTTGAATCTTCATTAATATCAACACAGCATGAAAACCTTAAGGCCTTCAGCCCAGACTACCAAGCCTGTCAGCATATCTTAGCCTACTCCCCTGTTCTAAGACACTGTATATTCCATCTATGTGTGCCTTTCCTATGATGAAATCGATACGGCTAGTTCCTAGTCTTCATCCTTAGCTTTGTGGTTTGTTTGTTTGTTTGTTCTTTCGTTCTTTCTTTCGTTCGTTGGTTCGTTGCAGAGAGATTTGTTAAGTCAGGCAAGATTAGATCCAGGGGTAAACACACACACAAACACACACACACACACACAAGGGTCTCACAAGCTTAATTTCCTTCCTTAAACCTGACATTTATAGATTGGTTTATCTGCGTTGCTGAATACGTGGTGTATGCCTGCTGCAGAATCCTCTGCTTTTCTTTCTATTTTCAGTCGACAAGAGTATTTCTATTCTTTGCTCTTAATGTGTTCCTTCTGTTGAAATGAATACAAGAATTTCAAACAATAGGGACATTAGTCTGGACGCTTTCGCGGCGACAAAATTCAATGAAATTTTCTCTCGCAGACAGCCGCGTCAAGATGTGAAGGTTTTCCGACGTTTCGGGTACCAACTCGGTCCCCATCTTCAGGGAGTGCTGGTGGTTTGGTAGCACCAAAACGGATCGGTTTTGGTGCTACTAAACCACCAGCATACCCTGAAGGTGGGGACGGATTTGGCTCCCGAAACGTCGGAAAAACCTACTCATCTCGACCCGAGAAAAATTAATTGAATAGGGACATTCTTGCACTAATAAATTCTACGTGAAATTTCTACATGCAGCAAGTTTAAATTCGACACTTGCAAGGTATTTATGTTTTGTACACCTTTATGAAGTACGCGTAACAACATCGCCACAATCCTAGTTATTTGCTGTTGGCACAAAAAATGATTGTCTGCCATGATACAGAAGAAAATAAAATAGGCCTAAGTAGGGATATTTCATTCGAAGTGCCATCAACAGTGCTGAGCACTGTAGAGAACCGAAGCGTTTCTTATATCTGAAACAGTAATGTGGAAAAAGTAACATGACTGACCACTTAAGGTCTGTACCAATTTGAGATTACAAAGCATCACGGAACGTGCGTTACACTACTTTCGAGTACAAAGACGGAATAGGGGCACTGGAATGTTGTGGAACTCCTGATTGAGATCACCATGCTCTGTGTGTGTGTGTGTGTGTGTTTGTCCGAACATAGACTGTTGGACAAGCCGATCTGTTGGCGTGAATGTTGTTATTGTATACCCCCAAAAGGCACGCACTTTAATTTCTTCTAATACAGAGGATCCACATATTTTCCAAAACTCTAGAAGCCACTTTCAAATTCCAGACGCCAAAAGGGTGATATGAAGCAAGTTCTATTAGTGAGTGATCTGTTAACCTCAATGTTATCTGGCACTTTTTGCTCGCTGCATGTGAACTGATGCATATTTCCGTTGGGAAGGAAGAGAACTGCATTAATTATGCTGAAAATACCAGATACAACTTTACACAATTTAGCCGTCCGGACTACCAGACGGCCGGGTTTTATGCTTCTGTGCTATAGTATGTAGTAACAAGACAGGCAAAGCACGTATAACGTAATGTTGAGGCGCGTTCGCGTGACCATTGTTGCAGTGGAAAACCAGTATTACATAATCCGAGTGTGTGTTTGTAGTCTTAGGTATCTCGCGTTCAATGCACATGCGCTATACTGTCATTTGTGGTCTGTCCGGCTGTACAATATTTTTCCTCCTCGTGACATAAACAGCAAGATTTTCGGAAAAATTCGTGAGTGGCCTAAGATACCTCAGGAAATGTCGTGGCTTATTTCGTCAGAATATTTCTGCTTTCATCCAGCATTCACACATTACCTGCTATTGTCCTGAGGATATGAAGAACTCCGTAGTCAGAACTGCTTGTTATAATATCGTGATTTTTTTCTCCTATTGTCAAATAATCGTGGAATGCATTGAAGATGGAGGCAGCACGTTTAGCAGACATATTGGCACCTGTCTACACGGCGTCATATCTCAGAATTCGGGAATCCATACCAGCACCGCCATGAGAACCTCAAATCTCGCAAGTAAGACTAACTTCGAAGAAAATTACAAGAATTTTGATTAGCTTATTTTCAGTCAGCATTTGATTCCTCGAGAGTTTAATTAATGAATTCCTGCAGCAGTAAGTCCAGGGTATTTGGAATTCCTGCTGCAGCTAGTCATGGGAGCATAGCAGTTTAATGCACCATAATTTGAATTATAAAGCATACCTCCTTTTCCTACTGAAAATAGCATCTATTTTCCCCGCTCATAATAGTTGACTGAGGTAAATAGAATGTACTTTCATGTAACAGGGGACTGCGGTGGCGCAGTGATTAAGGTGCTGTGCTATAAATCGGAAGGTCACTGCTTTGTTCCCAGATGGTGTCATTGTAATTTTTCATTGACATAAAATCCTTCCAATCGCACTATGGCCCTGGGATCGACTCAGCCTCTAACAGAAATGAGTACCAGGAATATTTCCTGGGGGTAAAGGCGGCCCGTGCGTAAGGCTGACAGTCTTACCACTATCCTGTGCCTTTGTCATGAAATCTGGGAACCTTAACTTCCTGGAGCCCTCTGGGCCACTCCAGTCCTGTAATGGGACTGCTTTACCTTTTTACTTTGATGTAAGAATTAAAAGTTTGCTGTATTTTGTCTGCATCGAATAACTTCAAACGTACCTCCAGTACTACTTAATATGCACTGTGCAGCTCGTCTACGTACTACTGTGTGACTGAAAGTTCGGATTTTTACTGTGCGTGTTATAAAAGACTTGTTTTTTTTTAATCCAACGCTGAGGCATTCTGCAAATAAAAACTAGTTTTTGTGACCGGAATCGTATATAAGTTGGGAATAAAGCCTTAGATATAATCTCACTTAATTTTCGAGGTTCAAGAGTTGGAGATTAATAAAAGGTGAAATTGTCCCTGTGCTCGCCATGAATGCGTAGGAGGTGCTGAGATGAGTCCATACTTAAAGGTGAATGGTTAACTTCGCACCCTGCATGGCTTACCCCCAGAGAAAAATCGCCCTTTTACACTGAGTAGGAAGCTCTGTGGATCCCGCGGCCGGTCTGGCTGCTTTGGTGAGGCGAAAATTATCTTACTGCTGCCGGGAATCGAATAATTTTCCCTCGATTAATTATGAAGAAAATGATGCCCGTGGTGAATCACGTACAGAAATCAGACGGCTCAGGTCATTCTTTTTTTAGAGTTTAGTCATATAGTGCCAAGTGTGTATACGAGCAAGAAAATTTTTATTCCAGGAGCGTTAGGTCGGTTATTAGGTGTCTGTTTCAAAGACTACTCGTAGTTCAAGTCGAAAATTGAAATAAGTGTGTAATGTGGGATTCAGGTATTGTGGGATATTACGCCCTGTCGATTGGTCAGTAATTACTCTTTGCTGCTTGCTGTCCGTGTGCCTTGAAGGTGGAGTAACAGCACTCCTCTTTTACGTCGAAAACTATTTACCAAGTGACAGGGTGTGATATTCCAGAAGACGTTCATCTTCATAAAGACCGCTGCGAGAGCCTCAAATGTCGCATACTTGTATGGGTTAAAAAAGTAGCAGTTTGTTTTCACAAAGTTAACATTGTTAGAGTGATACCGTTGCAGTTCTGTAATGCCTTAGTGCAGTGAAATATAAAAAGGTCCATAGCAGGAGGGCACATATACTGACATCAGTGTATGAGACGTAATCTGATTTGTGGACGCTACAAACGATGTGTATTCCCACTGCTGCGTGGCTACAGTGACTGTCGCAGTGATCATTTCTCTAACTAATTTTCAATCTCCTGTCCCCTCCACTCAGTAACACAAAAGTGAGAGACAGCAGTAATTGATTGGATTAAGGACAGGGCTCAGATTAGATTCTGTTAAGGCTGTGGGAGATTGCCACGCTACGGTATTTTTTTTTTTTGGCGGAAAACTGAGCTGTGTCTTTCATGATAAATTTCCACCGTCTGTAGGAGCCTTTAAGAGCGTTCTATACACCTTTCTGTAACATCCATATATCTGTTATAGGTAGAAGCCAAGTTATTTAAAGGATTTCGACAAAATTATGCCCGGCAGAATCTTTATGTTTGCACCGTGCATCATCAACATATACATGTAAACACTTTATTGTCCAACTTACGCACAAATATAAAATTCGTAGATATAATTAAAATTATAAAATATTTAAAAGTGCTCCGACATGTTTCGGATCACAGATGATCCATCATCAGGGAGCCTTGTACAGTACTTGGCTAAAATTACAAGAATGGTTCTATCGGACTCCATATATAGTGAACTACACACACACACACACACACACACACACACACACAAACAAACAAACAAACAAACAACGGGTTAGAATATGCTGTCATAACACCGACTACGTCCATGTCAATGGACACGATAGAACCATTACTGTAATTTTAGCCAAGTACTCTACAAGGCTCCCTGATGATGGATCCTCTGTGATCAGAAACATGTCGGAGCACTTTTAAATATTTTATCATTTTAATTGTATCTATGAATTATATATTTGTGCATAAGTTGGACAATAAAGTGTTTATATGCCCAGCAGAAATGTACCGAAGTTTTTGTTGAACCATTTTGAATCTGGTTCAATTGGAATTATTTTGAAGGCTTTGTTTTATTCAGTTTCTCGCCATTTTGTCACAATGTCTACATCGGGCTTTTAGACGCAGATTATAACAGTCTCCCGCTTTATTTAGAAGTCCCTTGCGTAGCTTAGTGTCAGCGTGCGGTGATTCAACTCTGAAGCCCCGTTTCTCCTTTATTTTCCCTGCTTCTAAAGCTTTCTAAAGCCGCAAAGCTGAGTTCAGGTACGAACCTCTAACGATGTCAGATTTCTCAGAATAGCGTGTTTCCTTATTGGGACTCGGGGAGCGAGCAAGTCGGTGCCCTCACTTGGGTCTTATTTTGCTGTCAGTGGGCCAATGCCGGTACAATAGTCTACCTTGAAATGTGCCACACCTTCTTTACTCATTCTCGCAATTCCATCTCGTTCTCCATGAACGACCTATAGCCACTGCAGCTGAAACAGCGTTGTAAGAAGTTTCTTTGTTCGGTGGACTGAATCATAAATTGCTGAGTGCAGAATCACATAGCAGGTACGAAGCTCTTTACTGTCATGACCACGAGAACGCAAAGCATCGCGAGACTAAGAGCATTAAATTCATTGTTCATGTGTGTAGCGGAATAGGTTTTATGGGTTGGTTATTTAACGCTTTGTTTCAAATACAGTAGTTATATCTCATGATCATGAATGTGCGACTTCGGTATGAGGTAGTTTAACGTATTTCAACGTATTATTGAGGTATTCGGTTGGAGAAACTGAGGAATACCACACGAAAAAATTCAAAATGGCACGGAACTCGGTCGGAATTCGAAACAGGCACTGGGCAAGCAACTGAAATCGCATAAATGCAGCTTTGCATGTTACGTCAGTTTTTGTTGCAATTCCTTCGCTGAGAGAAGTAAATGGGTCCCAAATTTCAGAAAAAGTATAAGGTGACTGAAAAGCAATTACACTAACCCCTCGGTGGTTCGGATCACCGGATAGTCCGGTCAATTTCGGACCGAAAATAAGCACATCTTTGCCCGGGCGATCCGATCAATGGTCTGGACCACCCGGGGGAAGCCTGAGACGGTCCGCACTCTGAGACGCGGGGCGTGAGTGAAGCGGAAACAGCAACCAGTTGTAATATAATAATAATAATAATAATAATAATAATAATAATAAAGCCGAGAATGTTCTGAAATTTAAAGACCATAAATAGGAATAGAGCCCATATGGAATGTAAAAGCAACATCATTAGTAACCGGGGCAACTGGAACCATCTCAGAAACATTCAGAAATTACCGGAGTAACATACCGGGAAAGCATGAAATCAAGGAACTACAGAAAACAGCCATATTGCTCACTGCACACATACTTCCGAAAGTAGGTACAAAATATTTAAAATGGGCAATAACATTACATGTACCTTAAAACTGTAACTACAGAACAGCTGCAACAAACACTGTTCACCCTTAAAACATGGTTGGTTTCAGGTATATACGTGTAATTGTAAATACCTTGACTAAAGGTGATAACAAATAATTGTAATAACAATAATTATTATTATTCAATTCTGTGCATTGTTTTGGAAATATGTTTCTTCATTCAGGAAAATTGACAAAAATTCTATTGAACTTGAGGTTGATGGAAACCATCTGCGTGCCTTCAGTAACTTTCACCTACACGACCCTTCTACTGCTGTAGGTCCTTTGATTCCTCCTGTGTGACATAATAATAATAATAATAATATAATAAGTCCCTTTTTGACGAAGAATAAGTACGTAATGACACAGTACTCAGTTGTTGAACATTTCGATTATTAACTCTTCAAACCACTAGGCATCGAAACGAAAGAAAAATTGTACACACACACACACATATATACACACACACACACAAACACATACAAACAAGCATGTATGTGAACGTGTAAACGTAACTGGCACGGAATCAAGTGGTACACGTAGATAGAGAAGTTATGGCAAATAGGCCAGGTATAATAATTAAAAACGTACATGCTTGTAGATATGGCAGTCCCTGCGGACAAAAATGTCACCCAAAAGGAAACAGAAAAATAAATAAAACGTAAGACTTTATGTATAGAGATACAACGAATGTGGAATATGAAATGTATGGTTATATTGGTAGTAATGGGAGCCACCGGAAGAGTGACTAAAGGTTTCAAGAAAAATTTAGAAACCATACCACGAAAATATTCGATAGATTCACTACAAAAGACATCTATATTAGGAACGTCACACACAAAACGGACAGTACTGCACACCGAAACTTGAAGTCTGAACGGTGGGGATCACCGTTCTTTCAAACGAAGTGTTAGTAGGAAAGGACTTTGACAAGAGACAACGTAATAATAATAATAATAATAATAATAATAATGGCAACTACAGAAAACAGCCGTATTGGGCACTGGGCACTGAGCACGTACTCCCAAAATACTAAGGTGAAAGTACAGCACATTTGTCACGGGAAGTAAGATGTATCTTATATTGTAACCACAGGAAGATTGCAACATTGTGTACTTTAAAAACATGTTTTTTCCCCTTTGTAATTTTAAATGCCGTGTATAAAATTGACAACGAATGATGATGGCGATTATGATGATGATGATGATGATGATGATAATATACTACGAGGTGCAGTATTTACGTTTTAAGGAGGTGTACTTAAACTTTTTGTGACGACTTTTTTTTAATTTACCAATTGCATGGAGCAGTATTTTGGCCAGGTGGAAGATCAATTCCTCTCAGCTGTTCCATGCACATGAGTTAAATGGCGTTACGCAGAAGAAATACATATAGCAGAGCCACTGGTGCCTGAGCTGAGTGCCCGTGACGTTGAAATGGCTATTAAAAAGCTAAAAAGACACATATCACCCGGTATTGATCAAATCTCAGCAGAATTCTTTCAGGTAGGGTGTAGAACAATTCGCTCCGAGATCCATAAAATTGTTAATTTTATTCGGAGAAAGGAGGAATTGCCTGACGAGTTGAAGGAGTTTATCGTTGTACCTTTCTATAAGAAGGGCAATAAAACAGATTGTAGTAATTATAGAGGCATATCACTTTTGCCAACTACGTACAGAATTTTATCCATCATCCTTCTGTCAAGGTTAATTCCATATATAGAGGAAATTACTGGGGATCATCAGTGTGGATTTCGAAGCAACAGGTCAACTGCTGATCATTCGTACTTTGCCTTCATCAAACACTTCAGAAAAAAATAGGAATAAAATGAAGAATTGCGTCAGTTATTTATAGACTTAAAGAAAGCCTATGATTCAGTTAGGAGGGAGGTCTTGTACAGTACAATATTCCCATTAAGTTTGGTATCCCTATGAAACTGGTAAATCTAATAAAAATGTGTTTGAATGAAACCTATAGCAGTGTTTGGGTAAGCAAACATTTGTCTGACGTTTCCTATTAAGAATGGTTTGAAAAAAGAGATGCTTTATCGCCACTGCTTTTCAACTTCCCTTTAGAGTACGCCTTTAGGAGTGTTGAGGTAAACAAGGATGGCTTGAAATTCAATGATGCGTATCAGCTTTTGGTTTTTGTTATGATGCTAATATGTTGCGCGTTAGCGTACATACAATAAAGAAGAACACATAAGCTTTATCAGTTGCTAGTAAGGAGACTGGGCTAACGGTGAATGGTGAAGAAACTAATTGTTTGGTCACGTCTCGAGATCAAAATGCAGGACGAAGACGGAATATGAAGACTGACAGTAGTTTCTTTGAAAGGGTGTAAGATAAATATTTGGGAACAACCTATATGAATCAAAATTCTATTGAGGAAGAAATTAAGAGCAGACTGAAGTCACGGAATGCGGCTATCATTCGAAGCAAAATCTTTTGTTTTCTACTTTAATATCCCAAAAATACAAAGACTAAGATATACGGAACTATAATTTTGCCTGTTGTTTTGTATGGGTATGAAACTTGGTCGCTGACAATGAGGGAGGATCGTAGGATGAGGGTGTTTCAGAATAGGGTGCTGAGGAAAATATTTGGGCCTAAGAGGGACGAGGTAACAGGGGAGTGGAGACAACTTCATAATGAAGAACGTAATGATCTGTACTCCTCACCGAATAATGCTCGGGTGATCAAATCGAGAATGAGATGGGCGGGGCATGTAGCACGTATGGGAGAGGTGTCTACAGGGAAAACCTAAGTGAAAGAGGCCACTTAGGGTACCCAGGTATAGATGGGAAGATAGTATTAAGATGGACCTTCAGGAAGTGGGATGGAGAGGGGGGGGGGGCGGCATGAACTTGATTGATCTGGCTCAATATGGGGACAGGTGGTGGGCACTTGTAAACGCTTTAATGAACCTTCGAGTTCAATAAAATACGGGAAATTTCTTGACTAGCTGAGAACCGGTCAGCTTCTCAAGAAAGACTCTGCTGCATGGAGTAAGTATAGCATGGAGTCTCTCCTCGGTAGTCCGGATTCCCGGGTCTTCGTGACCACCCCCCGTAGTCCGGATGTCGCAGGCACTACTGTAATGATATCGTCCATCCGGTTACTGAAAGCAAGTAATGGTATTTCAGACAACATCCAACGTTGATGTAAAATATTAGAACTACATGAACCTGGTTGGTGATATTTGGGAAACAATTAGGTATTTTTTCAGACTTTTTTTAATAAACGGAAATAAGAGTATGACGACTGTGTGAAATATTTTGGTTACGGGGTGTGTGTTTTTAATATGGCATGCGTAGTTCTTGTTACGTCTTTAATAACACATTTTATGTCAGGCCTTCGAAATTCTAAATTTCCCCACACCATTAACCGATGGCTTTATTATTACTTTTCTTGTCCCTGTGTTTTACTACACCCATTTTTTAGGCGCGTTCGAAAAATTGTGAAAAGCTACTACTAGTTTCGTCGTTTCTGTCTGTCCGCATGAAACAACTCGGCTCCCACTCGACGGATTTTCATAGCATTTGATATCTGAGTATTTTTTGAATATCTGTGGAGAAAATTCAAGTTTTATTTAAAATCTGATAAGAAGAACGAGTACTTTACATAAAGGTCTACGCACATTTATGATAGTATCTCGCTGAAAACTTGTTATCATGAGAAATATTTCAAACGAAATTTGCAGAGAAAATCAAAACAAACATTTTATGTTCAATAACTTCCCCTTCCCCCAAGAAATTCGTGTTTTTATGATATACGTAGAGAAATATGGTAGAGCCGGACGGCTACAGATAGCAATATAATGCGGCGCATGCACTTTGCAAACTGGATAACTAAGGCTTGAAACACACACTCGGAATATATTATATTGATTGCTTTTCCATAGCAATGTGGGTTACGCGGACGCACTTCAGTATTACATTATACGTATAATACAAGTCTTTTTAAATTCTTCAGTAATTGTCACCAGCATGAAAGAAGATAAGAAATGACAAGGAACAGATTTCTCATGGAAAATCTGACAATCGTTCAATTCTTAAAAAATTTAAAGTATCAATTTTTAATCTTGTTTTTAAGCTTTCGCCGTGTTCTAAATGTAATTTATTCCTTTTTGGGTAATTCCCCGGCGTCTGAGTTCTAATTGCCGACGTTTCGGAACTCACTATCGGTTCCATCTT
>Ga0123355_10021246_pt1 | contig 10386 bp, 9 predicted proteins | sample TergutEmb28metaG_3_FD_89872 | JGI IMG/M metagenome (GOLD analysis project Ga0123355, IMG submission 89872) | Embiratermes neotenicus P1 segment gut microbial communities from Petit-Saut dam, French Guiana - Emb289 P1 | ecosystem: Host-associated > Arthropoda: Insects > Digestive system > Gut ... | reverse complement strand
CCAAGAAAGCCAGTACTCGACTGAACTGACACCCCCGCCGATATAAATGGACTCGTCCGTTTCGCTGGAAGACCGAATCTGGTTTCTGCGCGTGTGCCATCACGTTCCGTTTTCACTCTACTGAAAAATAGCGGGGTTCTTTAATTCTTAGTTTTTAGACATGTAGAGATAGAATTGGTACGACTGGGAAATACGCCATTATTGTAATTTGTGCAGGATGACTTAACGACACTGTAATATGTATGGAAAAAAGTTTGAAGGCGTGCAGACAAGGAACCACGAGTTATAAAAATGTAGTGAAATTTATAAAATTCCAAAACCGACATCGTTATGTAATTCGGAAGGGGAAGTTCTGAGAACGAATTCAGGTAAGACTGAACGGCCGGTCTCCTACATTTCCACCCCCGCGTTTGAAGAGAAGTCCCAGTTCATGTTATACCGTTTATAGGCCTGTGCTTTCTCGGTGGTACGGTATAAAGCTTGAATGAGTAATGTGATACGTCAATCACAACAGTATTTTATTGTTTAGTGTGCAATACGTTTCGACTTTAGTTATAAACCATAATCAGGCACTGAAAAAAGTAAGTGAAGAAAGAAGAGTTACGTATACCACATTATTATCAAACCGACTGAGATATGAACCTCGTAATGCATCAGTGTTTTTACTGGCTAAAAGCCGAAACTGTCTAAGTTAAAAGTCAGTCCAATCACTAAGAACGTTGCTGCAGTACTGCTCCGGTACACTTGCAGTTACTTGTTTGTATATGTCTAACTTACTTACTCCAAGGAGCAGAGTCCTTCTTGAGAAGCTAACCGGTTCTCAGCTAGTCAAGAAATTTCCCGCATTTTATGGAACCCGAAAGTTCATTACCACATTCACAAGTGCCTGCCACCTGTCCCTGTCCTGAGCCAGCACGTTACGTTCCCTACCCCCACATCCTACTTCGTGAAGATCCATCTTAACATTATCCCCTATCTACGCTAGGGTCTCCCATGTGGTCTCTTTCCCTCAGGTTTCCCCACCAAAACCCTGTATACGCATCCCCTCTCCCCCATACGCGCTACATGCCCCGCTTATCTCATTCTGCTCTATTTTATCACCCGAACAATATTGGGTGAGGAGTACAGATCATTAAGCTCCTCATTACGTAGTTTCCTCTACTCCCTTTTTACGTCGTCCCTCTTAGGCCTAAATATTCTCCCCAAGACCCAATTCTCAAACACCCTCAGCCTACGTTCCTCCCCCAATGTGAGCGACCAAGATTCACACCCATACAAAACAGGCAAAATTATGGTTCTGTATATCTTAATCTTTAAATTATTGGATAGCAAACTAGAAGACAAAAGATTCTGCGCTGAATGATAGCAAGCGTTCCCTGACTTCAATCTGCTCTTAATTTCTTCCTGAATAGCATTTTGATTTTTTAAGGTTGTTCTCAAACATCTGAACTCTTCCACCCTTTCAAGGTAATTATTATCAGTCTTTATAATGTGACGTCATCCTGCATTCTGATTTCGAGACATTACCATGTACTTAGTTTTATCAGCATTTACCTCTAGTCGAAACTCGGTTCTATGTCTGAATAACACGAAGTATTATGGTAGCCTCCGAAAGATGACAACTATTTAGATGAGTTTGGAGTTGATAAACGATGGCTTTGTTTCCCTATTCTTATTCCTTTGTTTAGGTTGTTGCTTGTTAAGGTATGGGCTCTTAAGTAAAAAAAAATCTGCGAAATGATGTATCTTTCACATGTTTAGTGCAGCACAACTTTCACTTATCCGCATCGATGAAGTTGTCCTCCACTGCAGAAATATCGATATCAATCCGTTCAAACATGAAAGCGATTATGGTAACTCGCCTATGCCGCACTGTAAAGTCCAAATATTCGAGGCACAAGTTAATGACTCTTATAAACAGGTTTAATATTTATGTGATTGGAATGCGTCATCGATTTCGAACTTGCATTGGCCCGCACCTAACCTAAATCCTACCAGAGTCCCAAAACAAGAGCTGCAAAGTGTGCTTTACTGGAGTACGGCCAATTTGCAAGTTCCGGACCGCATATCTCATTGACCTGTGGCATTAATTTATTGAAGATACAGGTTTATTATAGTTGGGAAACTGATCGTATTACAGATATAACGCTGCACAAGGGCATACATTAGTTTGCATATATTTCGGTAAACATTCTTTGTTTTAAATAAAAATTATGGCTTTTAATAAAATCTGTATTTTTATTGTGCTGGAATACCAATGTTTTCTACGACGAGCCTCTTTGATTTAGAAAATAACATAGATTTGGTTTTGCCTTTAAAGTAGGGCTGATGAGACGATCGAGCAATGTAGCATGCATGGCAGAGATGTTCATACGAATTATAATCGGAAAACCTGCATGTAAGAGACGGCTTGGGACAAAGAAAGTAGGTCTGCAGTCAGAATCTTAAACAAACAGAAGTTGAAGGTATGTACTGGATTAATATGGCTTAGGATGGGGTATAGTAGCGGACTGTTTTGAGCACCGCAGTGAAACTTCGGGTTAAATAGAACGCTGGGAATTTCTTCATTAGCAGGGGCGTGTTAGTGTCTACAGGACAGTGTTGCTTGGACTTAGATTCGGGGTTATATTTCTGAGGTGTGTTATCCCCGTTGTGTGTAGAAAGACTAGTGGTGAGGTAAATTTCAGTCATGAAACATAACTATGGTGGTGTGTTTTATGATGGTATTTAATAGCAAAGAAATAACTACATGTTTCGGCAAATAGCGGCCATCTTCAGGTTATTACAATTTTGCTCAAAGGGTATCATATATATGCCTATATTGCGAGGTGATGCTTAGATCTCATCATCGTTACGCGTTACAGTCAGTTTATTTAGTGGGATATCTAATGGTCAATGACTGGTAGGATGTGAGTTTTTTGGGGAGGTATTGGCCGAAACATGTATTCATTTCTTTGCTATTAAATACCATCATAAAACATACCGCCATAATTGTGTTTCATGACTGAAATTTACCTCACCATTGGGGGTTATACTGACAGCTTTTTAACCAAAATTAAATTATCTCGAAAATTTTAAAGGCTCCAGAGCCATATTTCATTGACTTTTTTGAGTAGTTTCGGAGGTGTAACATGTGGACGCACAGATACGACCTTCCCATGTACGTCCACTTGGTGCACTTTGTCCGTAAGCTACGTACGGTGTCCTGCTCTTTCTCTCCTCAGCGGATTATGTAGTCGTGTGCAGCCGACTGCAGTATTCCAACGGACTGCTATTGTTGCCGTGGGGACATCATAAGAGTGCTATGGTGCAGACCCAGCCTGATAGTTCAATATTATTTTGTGCTAAAGCAGGAAATATATGCTGACGGGGTACGCAAATAAATAAATAAATGGATACTCGCTTAGTGTTTGATGATTAAAGTTGACCTTTGGTCATTATTAATTCCTGTAACAGCAAGCTAAATATCGTAGGACTGTAAAGGTGACGGGTAGGATTCTGGGCGTTCTTAATGTACCCGATCATAAAAAGGAGAAAATAAATGCATAGGGAGTTTTAGTAGGGAAACGTGTAAAAAGGAGGCCACATGGAAGCCTAGTTGTACCTGGGAGGATAATATTGAAACGAATCTAAAATAAACAAGACGGGAGGGCATGGACTGGATTAAGCTGGATTAGGATGGACGTAAGTGACTCGTTGTTGTAAACACGGTAGTGAAGTTTTCGATTTAATAAAATACTGGTAATATCTGGACTAGCTAAGCAACAGTTAGTTTCTCAAGAAGAAATATGCTGTTTAGCGTGAGTTGTTCTGTAATACTGACAGCGTGGTTAAATGAAGCACAAATGATACTTAAGGTACACTCATTCTAATTCAGTTCACTTCGGTTTAGTTCGTTTATTAGAGTGCTGGCAAAAACAAACACTTTAAGACTTATAATAAATAAAATAAATAATAATCAGAAAGAAAACGGAACAGGCAGCTAGGATTATGACTTAAGAAGGAAAAGTATCGTTACAGGAAACTGTAGTCCGTCTAAAAATAAATACGTAAATTAGGATATGCTGTTAACAGAGTCAGCAGAAGTGGCCGAAGTACTGGACCGTGCAGTCTTTCGTAGGCAAGGGTGCACAGTTCCCAGGCGCCAGGTCGCCGTGGCGCCTAGTATGTGTGGGTCCTCAGTATGGGACTTGCTTCATGTCACCCTTCTGGTGCCTGATATTTTGAGGTGGCTCCGAGAATTCAGAAAAAATGTGTTCACTGCTGTCTTAGCCTACGTTACATCTAGATTATTCCTGGACTGATTTAGTTTGAATCCGAAGACTAATAATGTCTGTGATATTGTGTCTTTAAAAATATGGTGGTATCGACTGTAACATGAGTTTGCAAATGTATTTCGCATGTCTTTAAATTTAGTGGAATCTATCATTGTAGACCAGGCGGCCGAGGCAGACTGAAGCCTTGACTAATTAAAACGATATTCAGAACCATAAGGCAATTCAGAGAGGAAAAATTACACATTATGAAAAGAACGGTTCTTACCTCTTTTTTTTTTCTCCCCTCATGGCTCTACAGCCCTAGTGGGCCTAGGCCTCCTCTGTTAGGCTCCTCGATCACACTTAGACACACCACACTCAGTAGATTCCTCTGTAGAGTGATCGGCCCGTCGCCGAGACCTCTTCCTGACAACACACAACACTCACAGGAGACATACGTCCATGCCCCCAGCGGGATTCGAACCCGCCAGCGAGCGGCCGTAGACCCACCCCTTAGACCGCGCGGCCACTGCGATCGGCTGTTTTGCAAGTTGGCACTTTAAAGTGGACGTGATAATGCACTGCACTGTCAATCATGACGCCGAGATTTCGCACACTCGGTACCCAAAATTAAAACAAGTCCAGCGTGTTAATTAAAATTGATGCTGTGCGTCTTTACGATTACAATGAATAACATTACTTTGGTGAATAGTGAGGTCAGTGTGATGTTCAAAACATTTCTGTATCACACACACACACACACACACACACACACACACACACACACACACACACTCGTGTATGTCAGTTTGTAGGCATTCGCAGTCATCTTCTGATTCCTCCATTAACTTTACTTCCTGACAAATATTCATATTGTTAGTAAGTGATAAAAAAATAAAATGAATTTCGACATGTATGTATCCTTAATAAAAATCTTTAAAAAAAGGGACCCAGGATGGGACATGGCAGCATACCAGAATATATATAAAATGGGGAAGAAAACTTTTCTAATACGCAGATAGAAGTGGATCTAGAAGATATGTAATTGTGGAACCAAGTAACATACCTGGCGGAAGTCAAAAAGTCTCTAGCTTATTGATTAAGAAATTATGTGGAATTTTACCAACAGCTTGAGTGACAGATCGCAGGAAATGGTGTCGACCTACGCTTGTGAACAGCTTGTGTGCGTGACTGTCTAAATACGTAATGAAATTGGTTTTCCTCTATGATGATGATGATGGTAATAGTGGTGTTAATAATAATAATGATAATAATAAAGTATTATTACTGAAGCTAGCCTCATGGTATGAACAATGTAAGTATTAATACTTCCTTGCCATACTTCACCTCAGCTAAAATATAAGAAAAGAGTAAGAAAAAAGCTACACACAAATACTTAGAATTTATTGTACACTTTTTCACTTTGTTTTGCTCATATAAGTCTTCCAATTTTTCACTGCACAATGCGTCAGTGTGGGTTCTTACTGCCCGTAATACATTAGGAGAATACACCTTACGGACTTGATAAAAGATGTGTGTAGCACGTTTATCAGAGGCTTGCTGTAATGTCGTCATATTTCACATGAGTGTTGAGATAGGTTACTGCAAAGCCGTGTCACATTTATACCTTTATATCTCTTAGGGGAAACACTAACTATAATCCATCTCCGTCAGTTACTTCTGCGCAATCCTGGACAATAAAAGCAAGTTTCTCACTGTTAGTAAGGCGAAGATTTGCACGGAGAACACCATCTGCTTCTCAGACTTGCACACAAAACGTGTTTATTGTATTGCACTTTATAACCACACCAGTGGAATAGGCTCATTGAACATTCAACGGTAAGTGTTTTGTAATTGGCATATGTATTCTGCTTGTCGAGGCCATATATTCGCGCCATCTGTGAAACGCTGAGTCTCGTATAGGTGAAAGTATGTACATGTAAGGTCCGTCTGACGATCAGTGTCGTCTTCAAGACACGCCTGCTGTGAGTGAATAATATACAAACTTATTCAGTTGTAAAGCATCTTATATCGCGGAGACTTATGTGTAGGTCTAAATAATGAAAAAATTTCGGAGCCTTGTGGTTACTTCGTCGCGTTTTTTTAATCTTACTGAGCTTCAGTTGTCTGACTATTCCTTCGCTCAACCGTCAACATCAACATATTGTCACTTCACCTAACTACATACCTCTAACTACAACTACCTCCATGGAATATATCCCATCTTTGAGAACTACTAGTCGCTTAGCTGCTGGAGAAATTCCGCCATTTCTCAGTGCTAGAAACATTACCTTTTTTTTGGAAAACCAAAACTCTCTTTACTTAATTTCCCGTACTTTTCCTTCTCGTCATCCCTGCTACATGCCCAGTTCATGTGTTCTGTTTGCTTTGTGTAAAGTTGTTGAAATCAGAACACTGTGCATTATGACATTCCTCCTTGCGTATTTACTTCGCTTCTCACAAATATCTCTTGTGGTAGATAGGCCTGCACTCTGTCTTCCAGTGTTAGCAGTTCCTGTTGTTCTAAGTTTTACAATGTGAAAAGATGGATAATATAGACGCATGTATTCTTATGCTTATTTTTTTTAAATCAGTCATTTTTTAATTTTGTCGGGAAAAGTTTTTTTTTTCAAATAAGATTGAAACGAACACTTTTTATTGTTTGAATATCAGAGTTTGTGGTGAAGAGAATTATTCTTAGCAGAGAGAGAAGGGGTGAGGGGGAGGGAGAATCGTAGTTGTGCTTGTTTGTAGTACTGGCTGTATGTGAATACGGGGCGAACTGTCGTCAGACATACCTGGACTTCCATAATATGCATGGCTCTCTACCCTTGTGCGCTGAGGTGGTTAATATCATCAGTGGCCCACGTAATACGATTAAAGCCTACATAGACCTTCCCTCTTATCTAAAAATATCACTCATTTCCATTCCTAACTAGCACGCTGCTATATCGCGTAGTTCAGTGGCACTGTGCGATATACGACGAACGTCTGAATGCTCATTTCCGACCAAGCTTATTTAACTGAAGGAACATGGTATGTGTTTTTCCATTTTGGAAGGTACCCCCTAGCGTTTCTTTATAATGCTGTAAAACTTGCTTAAAAATTTAACATGAACTATCGAAAATAGGGGCACGCGATGGCGCAGTTGGTTCAGGTATTGCGCTACAAGCTGGAAGGTCGCGGGTTCGATTCCCGGTAGTGTAATTGGAATTTCTCATTGACATAATCCTTCCGGCCGCATTATGACCCTGGGGTCGACTTGGCCTCTTGCAGAAATGAGTACCAGGAATATTTCCTGGGGTAAAGGAGGCCGGGTGCGTAAGGCTGACAACCTTACCACTTTCATATCCTGATTAATCTTGAAATGTGGGAGCTTTTACCTCCTGGAACCCTTTGGGCCTGAATAGGCCTGTACTGGGACTGCTTTGCCTGTATCTATCGGAAACACATATTTATGTGTATATAGGCCTACATACATACATACACAAATACATACCTACATACAAGCATGCATACATATATACATATACGCATACATACTTATACGCACGTACGTACGTACGTACCTACATACATATACTACATAGATAGTACATAATAATACATACGTACATACATACGTACGTACGTACATATATAATACATAAATACATACATACACAATACATACAAAGTTTTGGTGGGAAAACATGAAGCAAAGAAACCGCTTGGAAGATCTAGATGTAGATGTGGATAATATTAAAATGGATCTGAAAGAAGTAGGATGAGATGGCATGCACTGGATTTTTCTGACTCAGGATAGTGACAAATAGCGGGCTCCTTTGAACACGGTAGTGGACCTTTGGGTGCCATTGAAGGAGGCGTATTTCTCCACTAGCCGAGAATCTGCTAATTGCTCAAGAGGGACTCTGCTCCATATTGTTACGTAGAGTCTGTAGGTCTATTCACGCACACACGCCTATATGAAAGCACCTTCAGTAGAATATATTAAAACTGTTGAACGCTGCATTGGAAATGAAAAACAAGAGTGTAATGGAGAAGTCTTTATGAGTATGCCATTCCGCACTGATGTTCTGAACACGTATCTGAGAGGGAACATTGCTGTCAGAAGTGGCATATAGCCAAGTCCGGCTGAATAAACAGGCTGAGTAGAGGACTTTTGTGGTTTACTTCCAAGGTGAAAAAAGAGAGGAACCACGCAAAGGAAGAAAGAAAGAAAGAAAGAAAAAATGAGATGCGTATTATCCACGGCAATGTGCCATAAGAACGCAGCATGATGCTGTGACTTCCGATTTGTATCACACATACTGAAGTATACACATTTACGCGTTGAATGGAAACATGTCTAAAATGACAGTGAAATTCGGGTCTCGTGGAATATCATTATGTGCAAGTCTGACTAAATATACTTGTATTTCAAATAAAAACAATTATAACTTCAAATGTAACTCGGCCAATCTACAACCACGTTAAAATCGTTTTATACGGTCTTTATTTGACCGTCATGGTTTTCCTTAGTTTGGTGGGAAAAAGCTTCCTGTTCGGTAAGTACCGGGGGTAACGTCGGCCAGGGCTTGAAGTTTACCACTCAGCTGCGTGTAGTGCCAAGGAAGAGTGTGTGGAGCTGCGCTTCTTTTCCCCTTTTACGTAAGATGGTTTAGTGGCATGTACAGAGACAGCCGTACCTTTATGCAATCTTTTTGGTGGCTATATCGTTGTGTTTATCACTAAACAAACCGCACTTATTCAGTGTAAGGTAACACAGGTTTATTTTAATTCATTTGGCTACCCTTACATATACGCTACATGTTTCGGCCTGTACATAAGCCGTTCTCAGGCATATCATCACAAAAACCATACAAAAAACGATACAATAAAAATATACCTTTACGCTTTTATCAGATGGAGCAAATCTGAGCTTCTGTGTACTAGTTGTATATGGCCAAGCTGTCTACGTATTTCGTTGCTTGTCAAGGTATGAATTAAATAGCAAGGCAGAGCCTACGAATATTCACGATCTAATTAAGTGGAGTAAGCTTAATGTCTAGTAGAATGATTTGCGAATTTTGGCATTAGGTTTTGTTTCCAAGTAACTATTTTTTTTTTGTAGGGGACTTTTAACATTACGTAGAATATAAACCATTCCAACCTTTTGACTATAGAAACGGAAAGGTCTTCAAGAAAACGCCCGACTTTATGCTAAAACTCTTATAAATACACTTTTAAGGAGCGCACGGTTCTAGGTACAAAACAAATGTTTACGTGTCACTTCTATCAAACACAAATGTGCCGTAGTGTGCGACAGCTTTAGCACGGTGTAACTTACGGGTTTACATATTTGCTGCACACGGGGCACAAAAACTAGTAATGGTGGCTCACTGTATGAGCTGTGAATATGTGAGAATAAATTTGCACGTCCTCCGTGCTGATATTACTGATGGTAGGAAATTAAGCAGTAGGTTTAGGAGTGGTATACAGGATCTTTTGCTGTAGAATTACATTCATGTCAAGTTTCGTACAAATCGGTATCCCGGTTTAACAGATTAAAGTAATTGAATTTTGTAGGAGTTTTTTTTTTATAATTAAATACGAACCCCTTATTTGGAGGTTATAACTGGCTATTCGTCTGTCCGTTAGCAACTTAGTTTCAGCGCCTGACCGTAGGGCTGATTTTTGTATAATTTGACGTCGGAGAGTTTAAGTAAAAGTTGTTGCATAGCTTAGAATTTGATCCATATCGATTTGTTGTAAAGTACAGTTTACATAATTCCATTAATCAGTTTTTCCATTCGTCATATCAACTGTCTCACAGTTGGCTTTGGCTTCGATGTTGGAGACTTCTTCCGAAAGTTGTTGGACTTTCAAATTTTCAGATTCTTTCAATAAATCATTGTTCACTTAAGGCCATGTGTGTACGTTTTCTTGTATCCGTCAAGCAAGTTAACATATTTATTTTTTTAAATTTTGAAGTTTTGCTTACCATGCATTTCAGTATATTTATCTCAGTAATTAACCAACTTGACGCACAAAATTTTTGTTTTACAATAAGTTTATTTCATGTCTCTACATGTTTCGAGCACATGTGCTCATCATCAGGAGGTCAAAATTGCATTACACAGCCTCTGGT